>Ga0194138_10000531_pt1 | contig 18062 bp, 16 predicted proteins | sample TARM_MetaG_T2_14_FD_134022 | JGI IMG/M metagenome (GOLD analysis project Ga0194138, IMG submission 134022) | Freshwater microbial communities from Pennsylvania, USA, analyzing microbe dynamics in response to fracking - TARM_MetaG_T2_14 (version 2) | ecosystem: Environmental > Aquatic >...
ATCGTAATGTGCCTGCGAATGAAGAAGCTCCGAAAGTTCTCTTGATTGGGATGCCAGGGGCTGGGAAAACTTATCAGCTTGTCAGTTTGCTTGAAGCTGGTCTGGAAGTTTTCGTTATCTTCACAGAGCAGGGTAAAGAATCTTTGTTACATGCCTGCCGTGAACGCGGCGTGAGTACTGAGAAACTTCATTATGCTCGAATCAGTGCCGGCAGTCCAGGCTTTGGTACGATGCGTAAGGTAGCTCGTATGGTCAACATGAATGAGCAAAAAGATTTGCAAAGCATGAAAGGGATTGAGAATAAGAACTTTCAGCAATTCATAGAACTGTATGGCTTGTGTGAGAACTTCATTGACCAGCATGGTAATGAGTTCGGTGACGTGAGTACTTGGGAAAACGACCGCGTTCTGGTTATTGACGGGTTGTCTGGTATCAACCAGATGAGTATGGACTTGGTTGTTGGAGCTAAGCCATACAAGACTCAATCGGATTGGGGCTGTGCGATGGACGTAGAGATGCGTTTGATTACACAGTGTGTTAACGATTTAACCTGTGGCTTTGTACTTCTTGCTCACTTGGAGTTGAATAGTGACCAAGTTACTGGTAAGGTTTATCGTTATCCTAAGCTGCTTGGTAATAAAAACAGCTATGATTTTGGCAAGCATTTCTCGGATGTTATTCTTGCGAGTGACGAGGGCGATAGTTTTATCTGGTCAACGCAAGATAAGAACATGCAGTTGAAATCCCGTAACTTACCGAGAAGTGCTAAGTTGAAACCTGGGTTTGATGCTATTTGGGATAGCTGGTCAAGCCTCTTTGAGAAGGGAGAGAAGGTAGATGGCTAAGTGGGTAGCTGCTAACGAGATGGTAATGATTCGAATTAAGAATCCTGTTAAGTCTATCATCTTGTTGAATGCAAAGACAAAACCTGAGATACCACCAGAAGGTGTGGTAGCTAGCATGGGTAAAGCTGCGGTTGAAGCGTTGGGTCAAGAGTATATTAATAATCAAGTATACTTTTTACCTCAAATGGTGCGAGAGATATTTGGCAATGAAGAGAAAGATGAGCATCTCTTTGCCTGTGTTCCGTATCAGGCGATTATCGCTTTACTTCAACCAGAAGAAACTGACGGCGCTGCAAGTCATTAAACAGTAGCAAGTTAACTTGTACTGGGAAATATCCCAACTTTAAATTGTAAACAAAAACGCGCAAGATGCGCAGGAGATTTTAACATGGCTTTTAATAAAGACGCATTCCTACAACAAACTGTGGCAGCTGCACTTGATACTAAACGTATCCCGTTCCCAGACGGTACTCATGACGAAGGCATTGTGATTAAAGACCTGTCTTTGAATTCTGGTACAGTGAAAGACGGTGAAAACGCTGGTAAAACTTGGGCGCAATTGACAATTATCTATAAGTCAAATGACCCAGATGTGCGTAAAGAAATGAACGTAGCAGACGACCAAGATGCTACAGTACGTCAACAACTATTCCTCGATTTGACTGACGACGGTATGCTAGATGTAAGTCCTGGTCGCAACATTGCACTTGGTAAAGTTCGTCTAGCGGCTGGTCAAAACACTGACGAAGAGTGGACAATGCTTGACCTGAAAGGTGCAGCAGTTGGCGGTATCCAAGTTAAACATAACATTAACAAAGATACTCAAGATGTATACGCTGAAGTTACTTCGGTGTTTGCAGAAGACTCTGACGAGTAATCTGCGCAGAGCAATTACGCTCTTGCATTAGTGTTTTCTAATTGGTTATTAACCGTCTTGGTTGCAGGGGGTAGGGGTTGTCCCTATCCCCTTTTTTCGTTTTGGAGTTTTAAAAATGAGTGATAAAGAATTACTTAAAGGTATCCTCGGTACTAAAGCAGACGTCATTATTACTGATGATATTAAAGAAGAAAGTTATCCTAATCCAGTAGAGCTTGGTGATGCGTTAGAACCTGTTGTTTTAGTTAAGCCTTGTAAATCGTTTATCAGTTTAGTGGAGAAAGGTAAGTGGGATATTGATGAGAGAGGTTATCCTGTTCCTAAGTATTCTACTCTACACGCAGCAGGTGCGGACTTGTACAGCATGAATACTATGTCCATTCTTCCTGGGGAAACTGTTGATTTTAATACAGGTATTTCTCTTGCGATTCCAGTGGGTTGGGAAGGCGAGGTTCGCGGGCGTTCTGGTTTGTGGTTCAAGCATCGTGTAGCTGGTTTTAATGGTACGATTGATGCAGACTACCGTTACGTAGATGAAGAGAATGAAGCGGAAGTTAAAATCTCTCTGACGAATCACGGTAAAGACCATGTTATTATTAAGGTCGGAGATAGGATTGGTCAGATTGTTTTCAAGCAAGTTGGTAAGATGCGCTTCTCGCTAGTGGAAGAAATGGAAACTACAGAGTCAGAGCGTTCTGGTGGCTTCGGTTCTACAGGGGAATAAGATGAAAACTATTGACGTAAGAAATCTGGTAGTTGAAGAAAGACAGCGTACAAACAAGCCGATTGAAAACGTGAAATCCTTGGCGGCAGCTATTAAGCAGGTTGGTTTGCTTCAGCCGATTATGCTAAGGACTGATGGTAAGACGCTGGTGATTGGTGAAACGAGAAGTCGGGCGGTTGAGTATTTGGGGAATATGGGGGTTGGAGTTAAGTTCGGTGATATGGAACTGGAACCTTATCATATAGCTTATTTCTGCACAGATGAAATGGATACCATCATGTTGCAGCAAATGGAGTTACTGGAAAATACTCACCGCTTCGAGCTTACTTGGCAGGACAAAGATACAGCGGTCCTGAAAATTAAGATGATGATGAAGCTGCGTGAGGAAGGTAAGGAAGTTACTAATAGAGATGTGGCTGAAGCAATGCTAGCTGCTAAAGGGGTTGACCCGAAGGCAGAAGAGAATTATACCAGAGCGTATAATCAGGAACAGCGTGTTAACCAGGCGGAACTGAGGCAGCAATTCGCAGACCATGAGGGTGTGAAGAATGCTAAGTCGGCGAGTGAAGCTGATAAGGTTATCAAGAAAGAGCTTGAACGTATCAAGAAAGAAAATCTCGCTAAGGACTTCAAGCAGTTAGAGTCTCCACATGAAATTTCTATAGGTGATTGCTGTGAGCTTATTAAAGGAATACCGACAGGCTCGATTGATGTCGTCTGTTCAGACCCGATATACGGAATCGGAGCAGATGAAATGCACATGTTCCAAAGACGGAAGCACAACGCAGATGGAAACCACCATCTCTACGATGACTCCTTGGAAACGTGGGACAGAATGTTTACGGTTATGCCAGCAGAGTTATATCGAGTATGTCGAGAACAGGCCGCCGTCTACCTCTTTTGTGATATATCCCGCTTCTTTGACTTCTGGGCTATTCATCCAGGAAATGAAAAGCCAAGTAAAATTAAGGGCTTGGTTACGCGGTTTCAGGAAGCAGGGTTCGATGTTTGGGCTCGCCCTCTCGTCTGGTATAAAGGAAACATTGGAAGTTTGCCTAAGCCTGAGCATGGACCGAGGTATACTGCTGAGTATGTCATGTTTGCCACAAAGGGAGGTAAGAAAACTACCGGAGTCTACCACGATGTTATTAATATTCCCCAAGTCACTGGACATGACCACGGAGCAGGGAAGCCTCCTGCCGTATACCACGATTTGTTACGACGCAGTGCAAATCCCAGTGATACAATCTTGGATTTCTGCGCGGGGTCTTTCCCTGTATTACCCGCAGCTAATGAGCTTGACTGCAAAGTAATTGCATGGGAACTTGACGGGCGTTGGGAGAAGGAAGCACATCTTCTCAAAACAGTTGATATGGATAAGTGGAACGAAATCAGAAAAGGTAATATCTAATGAAAATATTCTGGGACTTAGACGGTACGCTGGCTAATAACGAGCACCGTCACCACTTGTTACCTAAGCCAGGGGAAGGTGATAAGACTGCACATTGGACTGCGTTTAATCAGGCGTGTGTTGATGATACAGTGATACAGTCAACGTACTTCCTGTTTATGAGTCTGAGTCAGCAGTTTGCAACTTATATTGTGACTGGACGGGCGGAAGATTCTCGTAGTCAAACAATGGAGTGGCTAGAGAAGAATGGCATGGGTCATTACTACCAACTCCATATGCGTCCAGTGGAAGACCACCGCAGAGCGAAAGAGTTTAAACTTGATAAGTTTATGGAGCTTGGGCTTGGTGATGGTGATGTGGTGTTCGAGGACGACCATCAGGTTATCAAGATGCTACGTGAATTTTTTCCTGGAGTTATTATTTGTGAAGTTCCTAGCAGCTGTATTGCGGTGCAGATGGGAAGAAGTAACAATGAGTTGCAGGAAGAAGTGGTTCATGATGCAGACAGCTTTGTGATGCAGCGCTGTACTAAAAACGTTTAACTTATGTGAGGGGTTCGCCCCTCTCTTTAAGGAGTTAAGATGGCAAGTGATAGAGTGAAACCGCATATGCCAAAGGACTGGAATGGTATATTGGTTGTGGGAGAATGCCCTACGAAAGCAGACTTGTCGGCAGGCAAACCTTTCTGTAGTAATAGTGGGGTTGAGTTAAGCCGATATATGTCGGGCGCTGGTTTAGAGTTTAAGAAGTCAGCCTTCATGTACGTATCTGAAGTTGCTGGCGTTGACGGAAACCTGAGCCATATGATGAAACGTCCTAAGAAGGAGTTTACTGATGGAAAGGCAGTTGAGTTCAAACCGAAGTATTACATTGCTCGAGAATTATCCGAATGTTTCGAACGGGTTCTTAATTACATCCTCGAAATTCGACCGAAGTTTATTATCGTTTTGGGTGAAGCGTCACTTATGGCTGTTTGTGGCGAACGAGGAATCGACGACTTTAGAGGAAGTATGGAATACTTCACGATGGGGGATTTACAGATACCAGTGCTCCCAACGCATTCCACTTCCCGTATATTTAAACAGCCACACTTACGCTTCCTTGTCTCTTCAGATATTGGACGAGTTAAGGGAGCTATTGAGAAAGGGTGGATGGAACCAGAGTGGGACGTTGTTATTAACCCTACTTACTGTGAAGCTCATGCATACTTGGCAGCCATTCTACAGAGGCTGGATTCTGGCGAGCAAGTTAAGCTGGGGGTCGACCTTGAAACAAGACGGAGATTCTTTATCGGCACTATTGGTTTCGCGACCTCGGACAGGGCAGGCATTTGCATTCCGATTATTACACCGGATTGGAAACCGTACTGGGAAGATTCCGATGAAGAACGAACTCTTATACTTCTTATCAAGCAAATACTCGAGCATAAAAATGTGTTGGTTGCAGGGCAGAACTATCACTATGATGCCCAGTATCTTGCGAGACATTGGGGAATCAGAAGTCACATTTGGACTGATACAATGATAGCTCACCATGTAGTGTTCTCAGCAGACATTCCTAAAGCACTACATGTTATCAGCAGTATCTATTGTGACTATCATCAATACTGGAAAGATGAAAGTCATGCGGAAGACGATGAGAAGTGGGAGCCTTCTTGGTCTAACTGGGATAGCTACCAGTTGTATAACGTGAAGGACTGTTGTAAGACTCTCGATGCTGCTGAAGTAATTCTGCGGGATGCGATTGTCGAACCGGAGTTGAAGAAAGCGTACCAATTCCAGATGGACATGTGGCCAAACCTCCTGAAGGTTATGCTGCGAGGAAACTACTACGATTGGGATGAGCGCAAAAGGCAGCGGGCGATGCTTGAAGAGGAGATGACAGCGCTTGAAGGTTGGATGCGACGGGTAGTTCCTGAAGAGTTGATGCCTCTTGACCCTAAGAAAACTCCTTGGTGGAAGAGTCCTAGCCAATTGCAAACTTTGTTTTATACTAAGTTAGGTCAGGCTGTAGTGACCAAGAAGAATGCTAAAGGGCAGTATGTACCAACTACAGAAGATAGTGCGCTGCAAACTATTATGACCCGTGAGCCAATTCTTAAACCGTTGTGTTTAGCAATACTCCTTTATCGTAGTATGCGAGTATTCTATGACACGTTCTTAACAGGGACGCCCGACTATGATGGGTATCTCAGAAGTATGTACAAACTTGCGGGTACGAGTACTTACCGTTTAGCCAGTACGGCAGACGTGTTTGACTTCGGACTCAACCTACAAAATCTTCCGAAGGGGGATGGTTAATATGAAAACTGGTGTATCTACTTTCCTAAAACACGAGATGCGTAAACAATTTATGCGTGACGCTCTAGTGGCTGTTAAAGGTAATAACCCTCAAACTGATTTAACTTACCATGACCTCGAAGGTATTGAGGATACTTTCGAGTTATGGTTTGATAAATTCTATTATGTAGAGTGCGAAAAAGTTGAAGAAGATGAGGATGTAGTTAATGGCTAAGTGCTACTGGATTAAAAGTCGCACTGGGTTGGGAGAACTTATTGCCGTTCGAAAGAGCGAAAAGCATAGAGTTCTCTACCTACTCCGTTCAGGGATTACTGCGTATAAACCTGACGTTTTACGGGAGGCGACTCCAAAGGAAGTAGAAGATTACAGAGCAAAGTATCTTTTACATAAACGAGCTCGTTTAATAAAAGGGTAAATATAATGGCTAAGAAGTTACATTATCTTGCTGAGAAGTATGGGCTACGGACGCAGCTACCTAACATTAAGAAACTCTTTATCCCAACACCTGGCTGGGTTTATGTCGATGTGGATTTGGAGCAGGCGGATGCGCAGGTAGTTGCATGGGAAAGTAATTGTCAGAGATTGAAGGATATATTCCATGACCCAGCATTGGACTTCCACTCAGAAAACGCCTTTGCCTTCTACGAGGGGATTAAGGGAGAGAAGGTCGGGCGATATGAAGAGAACCTCGGAGATGGGATTATTATGGTCAAAGCTGAGAAGCAATGGCGACAGCCTCTCAAAGCCGGAGCTCACGCCACTAACTATCGAACCACAGCACCAACACTTGCAAGAGCTCTATCGTGTACTGTCCCAGAAGCACAGGACTTCATTGATACTTGGTTTAAACTTAACCCTGAAATCAAGCAGTGGCACGAGCGAACAGAAGAAGAGGTTATGGGACGAGGTTACGTTGAGAATAAGTTCGGATTTAGACGTACTTTCCTCGGACGAATTACCCACAACACTTTGGCTGAAGCGCAAGCATGGGTTCCACAGTCTACAGTGGGAAACGTTATTAATGCAGGGTGGATTAACATTGAACGAAATATCAATGGCTTTAAAGGGTTCGGTGCGCAGTATGCCAAGTCTCGAGACTATATCGAGGTTGCCTTCCAAGTACACGACTCGCTAGTTATGAAGATTCGTGAGAAGGATTTGAAGTCGTTGCTACCTGAGGTTAGAGAGTGTATGCTGATTAAGATACCCTATGACGACCCACTCATTATCGGGCTAGGTAGTCCTGAGGTATCTTCACACTCTTATGGAGAAGTCAAACCTTATAACTGGAAAACCGGAGAACCTCTATGAGCAAAAAGTTAGATGTGGAGGCTTTACAGCGAACACCTCGTAACTTTGATAATTTCATCAGCGCTTATCTAGGTTATACTAAACACTTAGAGGCACCTACTGATTATCATATCTGGACTGCAATCAGTATTATTTCGGGAGCTTTACGCGGTAAGTGTTTTATAGATATGGGATACTTTAAGTGGAAACCTAACCAGTTTATTATTTTCGTTGCACCTCCTGGAGTCGTAGCTAAGTCTACCACTTCGGGAGTTGGAACGGATTTGCTTAGAAGTGTTCCTGGGATAAACATCGGACCGAGCTCCTGTACTTGGCAGGCGTTACTTGGAGCTTTGGCAGAGAGTACTGAAACATTTAACGTGGGAACAACCAGACAGCAACAAAGCTGTGTAACATTTGAAGCATCGGAGTTAGGTACTTTCCTTAACTTCCGAGACCCTGAAATGGTTGACGTTATTGTGGATTTATGGGATGCCAAAGATAAACCCCTCATAAGAAAAACAGTTGGTGGAGGTATTACACAAATAGAAGCTCCTTGGATTAACTTGATAGGCTGTACAACTCCCAGTTGGATTCAATCTAGTTTACCTGAATATGCGATAGGTGGTGGCTTTACCTCCCGAACATTATTCATTTTTGCAGACAAGAAAGAACAGCTCATAGCCTATCCTAAAGATTATGTACCAAAAGACCACAGTTACAGACGCAAAAGATTGATTGAGGACTTAACAAGAATCAGTACAATCGAGGGCGAGTTCACTCTTGATGCTGAAGCTAAGAAGTTCGGAGAAGAGTGGTATCAGGAACACAATAAGAATCGACCAGAACATCTGAAGGATGATAGGCTTGGTGGTTACTGGGCACGTAAGCAAACACATATGCACAAGATTTCTATGTGCCTAAGTGCAGCTCGTGGTAATGATAAAATTATAACACTAGGGGATATGAAAAAAGCCTTAGCTCTCTTATCTGTGTGTGAACAAAACTTAGATAAAGTCTACAACGTTATCAGTGATGACAGGGATGCAGGCAATCTTCAAGTATTGAAGAAAGCTGTAATGCTTCATCCTGCGGGCGTTAGCAAGAAAGACTTGTTCAGTAAGATGAGTTCTCGCATGAGTTACGAGGCATTCGATAGGGCGTTAAATGCGGGCGTTAGTGCAGGGTTTATCAAGATAATAGTCTCGGCATCTGGGGGTATGATAAAACCAACGCTAGCTCTAAGGACGGGCGATACTTACACTCCTACGTCCGAGGAAGTCGCATTAAAGAACCAGATGAAAGAGGGGCATTAAGCCCCTCCTTTTATTCGAATGATTCTTCCACATCTTTGTATATCAATCGGTCTCGAGTATTGGTTGGTAATCCCCGTTCCCTCAGCGATAGTACGCGAAGTTTACTCTTCAAAGAATTTTTCAAGTTAGCATTACTAATTCTGTACGGTTTAAGTTCAGCGTTAGTAAGCACCCCGTTGTATTCTCTGATAGATTGAAGAACCTCCTTCTTAGCGTTAACATCACCAGTCTTGACCGCGTACGCGTAACGTTCCATAAGTAACTGACGACGCTCCGTCCAGTATAAGGCGGTGCTCATCTGCTCCCCATAGATAGCCCGTTTTTCTGCTAATCGTGTTGATGTAAAACCGAGTGCTTGCGCTACAACTTCTCCTGCCTCATAAGGGTCATTCCCGTCATAAGGTAAGAACATTGCTCCGCCACGCGATGTTTCACCGCCACGCTCGTAGAATCGACCAGCTTTACTTAAACTCTTAGCAAAGACTGGAAGAGCTTTCTCCATACGTTTCCAACTATCTGGGTCAGTGGATGATACTGCATTCCACATCTCCAGCCCGATATTTGGTATCGGTCCGAGTCCGTTCAACAAAAGTTGTCCTGCGATTTCTTGCGGGCTACCGTCTAGACTTTGAGTTCTAAAACCAGGCAATGGTTCACCCATACTTAAAGAACCTGATATGTCTAAGTTCGGTACTGGTACTCCAAACATTTCAAGAATCTTTAGAGGACCTGCACCCAAGAATCGTCCGGCGCCGTGCATTAACAAGTCTGGGTTTGCACCAAGGTCTTGTACCAGCTCGCGAATATCTTGTCGAATATTTACTTTCGGGTTTTCCATTCCAGTCCATTTCTTCAACTGCGTACCGAGCATGTCGATAGTTGAAAGAATATATTCTGCAAATGGTAGACCCTGCAAACCAGCTAAAACGAATAGCATAGCCATCATACGTACTGCCGTACCTTTGTCCTGTGCAGTTCTACCGCCGGCGAAAGCTAAGTAAAGGAACTGCTGAGTATAGTTGTAGAATAAGAAGAAAGCTGACTTCTTACCACGCATAAACTCAGGACGGTTGTACTTCGCATACTCGAATTGAGATTTATGGATTGCATCTTTAGCCGCTCGATAAGCTAAATCAAAATCCTCACCCTCCTTCATTTGTAGACGAAACGCAGCCAAAGCCGTCACTTGTCGGTTAAACTTCTCGGCTATACTAAACATATAGCCCCCATAATAGTTTATTCCGTTGATTACACGGTGCGCCTTATTAGTTGGCATGATACGTTGCAATGCCGTCCCTTCAGACAAACCAGCAAGGTCGGATGCCATAGATTCATCTATCACACCTTCTTCTAGAAGTTTGTCCATAAGGCGTTGCTCTGCTTCCGTATAATCCTTTTTACCAACGTAATGCGCCACAACGTCTTTCATCCCTTTAACCATCTGCGCTACGGTACTTGAATCTCCATAACGCGAGGCCAAGTAAGGGTAAGTAACCATCGGCAACTGGGTTGTGTTTACCAGCGCAGACTTAGTATTAAAGCCGAGATACCACAAGAAACCAAACGCCCGTAATTTTGCCCAGTCATTTTCTGGGTTCAACAAATACTTAAAGTGGTCGGTATAGTATGATTCTAGCTCCGCCAAGTCAGTAACATCCCCTTGAGTTTCTTTTTGAACAGCCCTCAAATCACGCAACGCTTTTGCCATATCTTCCGTATGTTCTACACGGGCGAGATGGTTAGATGCGTTTGTCATATATGCTGCGTAAGTACGCATAGCCTCAGTTGAGAAGCCTGCCGTATTCTTACGTTTCTGCATATGGCGTAAGTAACGTTTACCTGGAGACAAGTCCAGGGAAATATCACGCAACGCTCTTTCTTGGTCTGCCGTTAAACCTGTACCAATCTCAGGGTTACGTAGCGCATTACCAATCCTGTCGATTACAAGTTGTGGCATACCATATAAAGCTCTCGTAGTATCGTCCAGTTTAGAAACTTGGATGTCAACCGTACCAGCTTCAATATCACCGGCGTAATCCTTCTGGTAATCTTTATACATTGAGTCACGTTCTGACTTACTCTCGAAAGTCAAAAACTCCGTAACTTTTTGTACACGTCTACCCTCTTTCATAAACACTTTACGAACAGTGATGGTATAGGAACCGAAGCGCATACGAGGGAAATAGTTCTTACTGCGTAATTGCTTGAATGAATCCTCAATACCCTTCAACTGTGTCATAACCGACTGCATATCAGATATGCCATAAGAACTGATAACACCAGCTCTTCGCAAAGCATCAGTATCTCTTAAGTAGTCTTCTGTAAATGCCTCCGCATTATTCGTATACTGACGGGCGACGTCCTTAACAAGAGACCTTTCCAATCGGGTAAGAATCTCGCTAAACGTTCCCTCCATTCTACGAAAGATAGCAAACGTTTCATCATTAATACCATGAGCCTGACGCAACCCGTCAAGTTCCAGGGTAGTTAAGCGACGACCATAGTTATCACTGGTTTCCGATACGTCATAAACAAAGCGACCAAGAGCATCTGCCTGCGCAGAAGGTAATCGCATCCAGTCCTTAGACACTTCATCAGCTTGACCGATACCTTTCATCTTAGTTCTGTAGTATTCGTAAACTTTGTCCATGTACACGCGAGCTTCAGGAATCTTATAACGCTCAGCAATCTGCGATGGAGTCAGGAAGCGTCCGCCAAACTTGCGGGTGAACCCTGTAGAAACGCGGTGGTTTCTTCGCAGAGATTCAAGCTGAATAGCATCGTCCAGCATAGTTCCTGCTTGGTCATTAAACCTGATAGCATTGTTAATTGGTAAGTTTATACTATCCATAAATTTACCAATGTCGCCCTCATAGAACTCGCTTAAACGCGAATCAATGGAGTTAGAAGCTAGAGGAGAATTAACCAGTGAGTTTAATTTATTCTCCTTTCGCTTCATTTCAATCCAATCTGCGAAATTAAACGGCACATGCAAGAGACCTTTAAACTCGTTAAAAATCTGCTTGAACATTTGGTACGCTTTTTCCCAGAACCCTTTGGACTGTTTACTTAATTCAGTTCTTAAAGTCTTATCTCTTGAAGAGAAACGAGCCATCATATCAGCCGCAAATTCCTCAAAGGATAAGTTATATCTTAACTGCTTCGGAGTCCACCCAAATACATCATGAACTGCCTGACTGAACTTCATGTTGTGATATTCTTTTGGAATGCTGTTAATGTAGAATGCAGCTGACCCTGTGTTGTAACGGGATTCTACAAACTGCTTAACAGACATATTCTTCAAGTTATCCAGCCAACGCTGGTATTCACTATATATTGTATGCTTGATTGCAGGGTCTTCGTTAGTGAAGTTTTCCTGCAAGTGTGCATGACCAAACTCGTGCATAGCAGTAGCAATCATAGAAGAACGAACAATATCTCTTAAAGCAGCACGACCTTCCTTAGTATCGGGTAGGTCTCTTTGCCATACACGAGCATAAGTCTGCGCATTCAAACCAATACTATATACAGGATTGCCGTCTGCCTGCAAGACTGCCATCGCCCCGTTAACATTATTTTCTAAACCAATAGACTTACTGGCGTTAAGAATAATTTTTGCGTTAGGCATATGCTGAGCTTGCATCTCCCTCACAAGAGTTTCAATTTCGCGTCGAGTTCTAGAATCAATACTAGAGCCAAAACCGTCTTCAACGTAAACTCCAGGCTTTCCGGTTATAGCAACCTCAAACGGAGTAGTTTCTCCTAACCCATCGAGAGTTTTAATCTTGGTTTCAGCAAACTTGCGCGGCATTATCTGAATATCAGAAACCGAACCAGCAGACACTTGGTCATCTGAAAAAAGTTTAAAACCAGCTACAGCTCTATCATTTAAAGGTTTAAACTCGTAGTTAGCACCGCGCTCAAAAATAGCAGCCTTATAACCTTCAACCTGTGCTTGCAGTTCTTCAATAGTAACATCCATATCAACTGCAGGTTCTTGCGGGTCAGGACTTTTACCCTGTTCCTGCGTAGCTATCGTATCACCGGTTGGCTGTTCCGCAGAAGCTTCTTCCGCGCTTTCCTCCGGCTCTACCCTTCGAGCAGGTTTTCCTTCCACTGGATTGCTATCAACTTCGGTATCCTGAATAGGCGCACTACGAGGAGCTTCAGTACCGCTTTCATCTTCAGGTTTGTCAGCGAATACCTTATCAACCTGTTTAGTTCTTGCAAATACAGCAGCACTCGGGCCGGCTGTAACAGCGGCACCCAAACCCCCAGCAGCAAACGCGTTAACTAGCTCGTCAATATCTTCTCCTTGTAATGAGAAAGCTTCACGAACAGTTTTGTCAGTTGCAAGCTTAGCAGCTACCATATTGTTATAAGACTGAATTGCTTCTGTAGTACCTTCAGTTGCAAATGAATAAGTACCAGCAGCAACGCCCGCTTTAATTCTACCACCAAGTCCTGAAACTTCAGCGGCATCATCCATAGTTTTCATAACCTTGGAAAGTACGCCAGCCTTTTTAGCGATTTTCAAGAAAGCAAAACTATCTAACGCTGTGTTAAGAGCAGCGGGCGTACCAACGTTCAAAAGGTTAGCATCACCCCCCTCACTTTCTACAGTCATTTTAGCCTCGCCTGCTTGGAGTGCGAAGTTAGTAATACCGACGCCCGCAAGAACGCTACCGCCAAAAGTACCAGCTATAGCACCTAATCCGAGTATCAACATATTGGTTACGTTTTCTGCTGCGGATTCAATAGCAAAAGTCCCCAAGTCCGATAAGTCCTGGACAGATTGGATGTCAGGAACAGCCTTAGGGTATTGAGCTGCATACTCTGTTGCAGCTTTAGTCCAATCATCTTGACCAATTAAATTTGAAAGTGACGCAAAAGTTTGCCCTGCGCCACGTTTAATTGACGGGATGATACCAGTGTTATCTTGGATAGGTTGCTGCTGCTCGGCAAAGAGTTGTTGCACAGCGCGAGGCACCCTGATAGTCGCCTCCATCTGTTGCTCATCTGTACCGTCCAACAACTGTTGAACTGCTTTAGGAACACGGAACGAAGCTTGCGCTGCATTCCGAGATTCTGGCATATATTCTTTATCCATTTAAACCTTCTTATCTACCTATCAGGTATGAAAATGGTGACTGACGACCTGCTGGAGGTGTAGCCACATAAGGGTTAACCACGGCTTGATTCCCAGTAATGGGAGCAGTAGTAGGAGACTTAGCAAGTGACTCTTCTTTTGCAGCAGCAGTTTTTTTAGCTGCCTCTGCTGCGTCAGCTTCTTGTTTAGCAATAATCTCTGCTCTACGTTTATCCCAACTGGCATTGTATCGGGCAACCGCTCGAGGTCCATATAAGCCTTCAAGGATAGAACCAAGAGCATCCGCCTTATCTGGGTTCTTTTCGGCTCTTCCAACATAGTAGTCTAGCTCCGTTTTACCGAATGGGGCATACAGAGGATTACCACCTGAAATCGAGTTATAAATTTCGTAAACTCGATGAACATCCATTGTATCGCCAGGCTCTAATTCAGTCATAGCGGTATCAAGAGCTTGCTTCCATAGCTTATCATCAGCGCCAGTAGGTGCCTTATCTTTAGCTAGAAGAGCTTTTTCTTTCTGCGCCAATTCCTTCTCTTGTAAATTCAGTCTATCTCTGTCGAGTTTCAACTGTTCATCACCCTGACCAACACGACGTTCATTCAAGCCATAATTCAATTCATCAAGGCCAGCTCTACGGTCAGCCTCTTCATTAGCTTTCTGTTGTTGCATCAGCTGCTGATACATACCTGCACCGGTAGTACCAGCCTTAACAGCACTCTCCCCAGACAAAAGGCTCAGACCTGCCAGCATCAGAGCCATCTTAGTTGGGTCATTCATAAACTCATTAGTTCCGCTCATGAAATTTTCCCACACACTAGGAGCCCCAGCTGCACCTAATTGCGCAGGCGCTTCTGTTGGGGTATTTGGCGCTAGTAGCATCAAAGGATTAGTAGCCATTTAAAAAACTCCTTATATTTGTGTAGACAAACCACCAAGTACAGCACCGATAGCAGCTCCCCAGGGACCGAAAGCGGAACCGGCTGTAGCACCGCCAATAGCACCTTGACCAGCGGAAATGCCGCCACCAGTTTGAACTGAGGTTTGACCACCACTAGCCGCAGGGAGTAACAAGTTAGCATACTTATTAAGGTTAGCCCAGCCGGCATCAGTCTCAGCATTTTTCAACAAAGTCTCAATATCATACTGACCTTGAAGTTCTTGCCCAAGCAGCGTCTGCAACGTAGGCGTATAGTTAAGCGCATTAATCTGGTTCTGCAACTGTTGCTGGTAAACATTACCCATCAACTGAGTTCCGTATTGTTGCGCTGCTGCAGCCGCTTGACCAGTAGCAACACCTTCTGCAACACCCTGTCTTGTACCCCCATACTGCCCAGCCGACGTGGCACCAGAACGTATCGCGGGCATAATAGTTTGAAGAACATCCTGATTAATTGCAGCAGTATTAGCTGAAATCATATCTTGTACTTCTTGAGACTGTGCAACTTCTGTCGGGCTTCTACCCAGCGAAGTCCACATATCCTGCATAGCCTGATTAGTACCACCAGCACCATTAGCATACCATTGTGACATCGAATTCAGGAGGTCACGTTGAGCGGTATTTAAAGCACCTTCCGCCTCGCTCTGGTTATAAACATTCTGTGCATCTTCCAGCATCCCAGACATATAGTCGGTTGCACCATGCCACGGGGATGTTTCTGTAGTTTGAGATTTACCTCCACTCATATGACCTCCTTAGTCATAAGAACTTGGTCAACATTCCAGCCCCTTTTAGCTAGAGTTCTTTCAAACCCTTTGCGCCCGGAGCAAACAATGTAACGTATCCCGAGTGTTTTGGCTAGTCCCATCAGGGTTATATCATCAGCATCTAAATCTGAATAACCTCTGTCATGTGACATAGCCCATATGTTCAACACATTAAAAGATAGTTCCCTATAAATATTTAAGATAGCAGCTCCACAAACAACCTCACCATCAACCATCAGGAAAGCTTTAAACTCTCCTGAAGAGATTCCCATCAGAACGTCCTCTATGGTGTGGGGCAACGCCCCTTTCTCTAGGCAACGCTCGAAATAGGGGATAGCTTGTGGTAGCGTACCTTCCCAGTTATTTTCGGTTATAGGTATTAACATAACTCACCTACACAGGTATATAAACAGAGGTTCCTGTTCCGTCTATCCAAGGGTCTGTAGGTTTTTTACCTTTAGCCCATAAAGGTTTTTTAGAGGTAACATCCCAAACCCGCAGACCTTCTTGTTTCAACCGCTGGTTAATAACACTGTTCTGGTTGGTAAACATACTAGAGTTATACTGAGTCTCTACAACCATTTCACTCGCAATATCACGAAGCTCTGAATCTATAAAAGACGTAAGCTCGTTTATAGATGTTGGAGTAGGTTTTGGATTATAACTCATGTCCAGACTTCCCCTGCTAGTTCAAACACAACTGCAATATTTCTCAGCCTAAAGTAAGGTGCTGTTGATACTATTCTAACACTGAGAAACGCAGTTGTGTACAACAAATGCAACCGTCTATCCACTACGGGATTAATTGTACCAGCTAACTCCCACTCTACAGCATCATCTAACGAGCCTTTAGTCCCTATGTAAACATCAAACTCATCGGCAGTATCAACATCAAAAACAAGCTCCCTGACAACCTTTTCCCTCTCATAATCCTGATAAGGAACTCCATCCCTAGAGATACCTCCAAGTATCATATCGAGGCGTTCCCATACAGCTACAAGAGGTTCATTAACTACCAAGCTATTCCCAGATGCTGCAAGAATCTTACTAAAATCTTCTGTAGCGTAATGAAGAACTGGAGCAAACTGCCTCAAATCTTCGGGCGTCTTCCACGAACCTCGACGTGCCCAGCTAGTAGCATAAGTCTCCCAAGTAATATCTACCCCAGTAATCTCATAACCATAAGAAGCATGTTTCACATTAGGAACTAGCAAGGTAGTCCAAGTATTATCCCTCCAGTTCCACACAAGACACTTATCACAGTAATCTGTTGTAGCATCTTTCGAAGGATAAAATACAAGAATCTCTGTGGTACTCGGATTCTTTACAACGAACACATTCCCAAATTTGTCTGAATCAACATCAGCCAAAAAGTATTCTTTAACTCTACCTTCCGCAACTGATTGAAGTTGATATCCGTCATGCACAATCATGTCACTCTGAGTAACTACAAAATGTCGCCCCTCAAAATCAGTAACACAATTCTTATTCAGGATACCTTGTCCGTCAAACTTCAGGGTAAACTTAAAGATAAACTGACCGCCGATAAACTGCATCAACCAGATAGAATCACTCTTATAAATGATACCAGTATCACCAAGTTCTAATTCGGTTACAATATAACCAGGACTTGGGAGTTGTGCAATACCGCTATCTGACGCAGGGTCTGCATAATCCCAGTTAGGGGGAATAGTTCCTGGGTCAGCAGGATGACTCCACCAAACACTGTCGTCCTGAAATCCAGCACCAAAATCAGGAGCAAGTCCAATAAGATAAGATTTAAATTTACCTAAACAACGGAAGCGAACCCCAGCGTCAATCCCAGTAAGGTCTCCAAAAGAAGCCCCCTCTGTAAAGAATTGAGGTCTATCCACTACGTTATTCAGAATTGGAACTCCATTAAAGTTTAACGAGTCCCACAAGCTTTTACCAGCGGCAGTATAACCACCTACCCTACTTACATCAGTTATAGTACCACCACTAGCCATTTTGATAGAAGATTCACCCGCAATAAACCAGCGAATATCCCCTCGGTTAGGAGACCAAAAACTTAAATGGTTTCGTGTATTTCCAGGCTCTATGGAACTTTCTCTAAAGCCATCTGATTTCTCCCAACCGAAACGAGTAGGGCGGAGATTATATCCGCCACTAACAGCCCCTACAGCTAAAGTGTCAGGGGCTTTATCAGGTTGGAATCCATCAAGACCAAATTGTCTATGATTGATTCTCATTTACTTACCCCTCAATCGGAGCTTCATAAGGAGCTATTTCACCATACTTACCAGTCGCTAAGTCTCGAAAAATATCACGACCTATCCCAGAAGAGTCTTTACTGCTTGCTGTAAATGGAAGTAGTTCCGCAGGGAATTCTGTAAACATAATGTCACAGTCAATTCTTGTAGACTCTTCATCAATATAACGAGCATTAGCCAGATAAGTAACTGTTCTCTTATCACTTTCATTTAACCAATAAACAACAGGGG
>Ga0194138_10000534_pt1 | contig 18030 bp, 15 predicted proteins | sample TARM_MetaG_T2_14_FD_134022 | JGI IMG/M metagenome (GOLD analysis project Ga0194138, IMG submission 134022) | Freshwater microbial communities from Pennsylvania, USA, analyzing microbe dynamics in response to fracking - TARM_MetaG_T2_14 (version 2) | ecosystem: Environmental > Aquatic >...
AATCCATACGCGTTTTGTTCAAACTTTAACGCAAACGGGTCGACTAAGTAGTACCGATCCAAACCTTCAGAACATTCCGATTAGAATTGAAGAAGGTCGCAAAATACGCCAAGCATTTGTCCCGTCAAAACCTAATTGGCAACTATTCGGTGCGGATTATTCTCAAATTGAATTGCGTGTCTTAGCGCATATCAGTCAAGATGAGCACATGATGCAAGCATTTAAAGATGGTGAGGACATTCATGCTGCTACTGCACGACGTGTATTTAATTTACCAGTTGACGAAGCAGTAGACAGCAATCATCGTCGTCAAGCCAAGGCAGTGAACTTTGGAATTGTTTATGGAATAAGCGACTATGGGTTATCTCAAAACTTAGGGATTTCAAGACCAGAAGCCAAAAGCTTTATTGATCGGTACTTTGAACAGTATCCTGGCATCGAGCAATTTATGAAAGATGTTGTTAAACAGGCAAAGCAAGATGGTTATGTAAGCACGCTATTTAATCGTCGCCGTTATTTACCAGATATACATTCAAGTAACTTTAATATACGGTCATTTGCTGAGCGAACAGCGATCAATTCACCCATTCAAGGAACAGCTGCAGATATACTAAAAATCGCTATGGTTCGATTAGAAGCCGCTTTAAAAGAAGAAGGATTAGAAGCGCGTATTCTTTTACAAGTACATGATGAGTTGATCTTGGAAGCACCTGCCGAAGAGATTGAACGTTTAGAAATTTTGGTACCACAAATTATGGAAAACGCAGTGGAATTGTCGATTCCTCTGAAAGTAGATTATAATAGTGGTAACGATTGGTATGAATTGAAGTAGTTATATCGCAACTAAGAAGATAGGGGGACATGAGTTGCCAGAATTACCAGAAGTTGAAACGGTTCGTAAAGGCCTTGAACAATTAGTGATCAACAAAACGATTGCTAAAGTGTTCGTCACATGGCCCCGAATTATTACTACAGATATGTCCTTAGACCAATGGCAGCATGAGTTAGAAGGACAAACAATTAAGCAGATGGGACGACGTGGAAAATATTTAATTTTTCATTTGTCTGACTGTTTGTTGATATCCCATTTAAGAATGGAAGGGAAATATATCTATTATCCTGATGAAGAACGTATTTTGCCTGAGAATACTAAGCATACTCATGTGCGCTTTCTTTTTGAGGATGGTAGCCAATTGCACTATCATGATGTCCGAAAGTTCGGGCGAATCGAACGTATTGCTCAAAATGATTTAAGTCTATATTTTGAAAAGAAAAAATTGGGGCCTGAACCGATCGCTGAAGAGTTTAATTTAGAAATATTTCGTCAGCAACTAAAAGTGATTAAGAAGGCAATAAAACCTGCTTTGTTGGAACAAAAGTTAGTGGTCGGTTTAGGCAATATCTATGTCGATGAGACTTTATTTAGAGCTAAGATCCATCCTGCTATGCCTGCTAATCAATTGAATGATGCCCAGGTTGAAATACTACATCAAGAGATTATAGCTGTTTTATCTGAAGCTGTCATAGCAGGGGGCTCTACAATCAGAACCTATAAGAACAGTTTAGGTGAAGCAGGAAAATTTCAGCAAGTATTAGCTGTTTATGGTCGTCAGGATTTACCTTGTGTAATCTGTGGCACACTGATTACTAAAATTCAGTTTGCTCAAAGAGGGACGCATTATTGTCCAAATTGTCAAAGATTAAGCGTGTGATGAGGAGGAATAAAATGTTTATTATTGGACTAACAGGTTGTATTTCAACTGGGAAATCCACTGTAGCAGGTTATTTAAAACAATTAGAAATTCCAGTAATTGATATGGACCTAATCGCGCGTGAAGTAGTAGAACCTGGAACTCTAGGCTTACAAAAATTAGTTTCTGTATTTGGTAAAGAGATATTAACGGATAAAGGCACATTAAATCGAGCAGCTTTAGGTGAATTAATTTTTATTCACGAAGGAGCCCGTAAAGCACTTAATAACATCTTACATCCTTTAATCTTTCAAGCCGCAGAAGCTAAGCGTGAAGACTATCGTAAGCAAGGGAAACCATTGATTGTGATGGACATCCCTCTATTATATGAAACCAGCAATTTGAATGATTTTGATGAAGTCTGGGTTGTATATGTACCTGAAGAAATACAATTAAAACGTTTGATGAAACGCGATTCTTTAAATGAGCAAGAAGCTAAAGCTCGCATTGCCTCTCAGATGAGTATTGAAGATAAAAAGATGATAGCGGATGTTGTTATCGATAATTCTGGGACTATCGAAACAACGCAAGATCAAGTGCGTCAACAATTGAAACGTTATATTCATGAATAAACAGTTCGCCTTTATGTGTTAGGGTATTTGTAGAATTAAATAGCTATGATAAAATAAAGATAAAGATTGGAAGGGGGCGACGGTATTGGAATGTCCAAAATGTGGTCATCAACATTCTAAAGTAATTGATTCACGACCATATGATGATGGCGCTGCAATCAGACGTAGACGAGGATGTTTAGCTTGTAGTTACCGTTTTAATACATATGAGCGTATTGAAAAATCACCATTATTAGTGGTGAAACGAGATGGTACGCGTGAAGAATTTAATCGAAATAAGTTACTACGCGGTATTGTAAGGTCTGCTGAGAAAAGACCTATTACGCGCGAACAAATGGAAAATTTAGCCTATCAAGTGGAGAATGCAATACGTGATGTAACGGATAAAGAAATCGAAACGAAACGAATTGGCGAATTTGTGATGCCATTATTGATGGAATTAGACGAAGTAAGTTATATCCGCTTTGCAAGTGTTTACCGTGAATTTCAATCGCGTGAGATGTTCTTAAAAGAATTAGAAGCGATGAAAAAAGCGGGTTTAACGACATCAGAAGAAGCAAGTACTGGTGAAGAAGATACAGAAAACCAATTATCAAAATCGCCTTTAGATTCTGATAGATTGGAGAATAAGGCACATGAGTCAGAAGATTAATCCATTGCAACCTTTTCTAGTTAAACATCAGAATAGTCTAGCGCCATTGCAGATGCAGAGTTTGATGCAATTATATCAACCAATAGTAGGTTCAACGGCAATTAGTTTGTATTTAACGCTATTAAACCAACCGTTAGAAACAGCTAATCAAAGTCAACGAGTTTTGCATGCTCAATTAATTCAATTTATGAATGTGGGGATATCGATTTGTGATGAAGCGAGACAGCGTTTAGAAGCAGTAGGTTTATTAAGAACATATCGTGACCGCAGTTCGCATGATGATTGGCGCTATCAAACCCTTTTATATGACTTGCAACAACCCTTAGATATTCGTCAGTTTTTAAACAATCCTTTACTGAGCACTACACTGTTTAAGCAAATTGGTGATCAAGATTATTACCGACTTCTAAGAATTTGGCAGATAGACACAATTGATGCTGACCAATACACGGAAATTACATCTAATTTTCAAGATGTGTTCTATTATGTGAAACAAGATGCAACAGAGGCGATAGAGGCTTCTTTGCTAGAGCGTCAATTTAAGCAACAAACTTCTGATGCTGAGGTGTCGGTTGTTAACGAACAATTCGATTATGCGAAGTTTTTACGTTTTATTATGTCTGAAGGCGTTGAGCATACTCAATTAACTCAAGCATTAAAAGAACATGTATTAACGACTAGCAAGACTTATGAATTGGATGAAGTTCAAATGATGCAAGTTGTCTTACTGGCCATCAATGATGTAACAGATCAAATTCAATTAGATAAAATTAAAGAAATTGCTGATAAAAAAACGTTCTTTGCTCAAAAACGTGCGACACAAATGGCAGCAACACCAGAGACAAAATCATCAGAAAATGGCAATGACAGCACGAGCCCGCGTGACCTTAAAACGTTTCCTTTTGATTATACTGACGCTGAAATTAAACAACGTCATGCAGAATTAATTCAAGAGTTCCCTAATTTTACGGAAAAAGATATTCATTTAGTTGTTCTATGTGAGCAGATGCCTAATGATGCGTTCTTAGTACAAACAAAGGCCGCTAAAGGTGGTTTTGCCACTGATAATGAACAATTTTATGTTAGAGATTTGCTGACGAAAACTAATTTAGCGCCTGAAATTATTAACTTCTTAATTTACTACTTATTAGTAATCGAAAACAAAGAAAGTGTTTATAAAGGTGACTTACAAAGAACAGCAAGTGAGTGGCAACAGAATGCATTGAAAACAACTGGACATGCTATCGAATATTCAAGAAATAAAGCGCAAATGAAAGAAAAACAACAAGTGATGCAAGCGAAACAACGCACGAATTATCAACCTTATAAGCGTCGCAATCAACGTGAAGAAATAATTCCAGATTGGATGAAGAATAAGGAGCAAAATGCGGCAAGTGAAAAAGCAAATATTCAACTGCCAAATAATCAAGGTACAGCTTCTCAAGCTAATCATAACTTAGCGGAAAACGAAGAAGCGATTAGAGCTCGCTTAGGTAAATTACTTGGAGAGGATGTGAATGGCAATGCAAACAATGCGTCAAATAATGACTGATGTGATTAAAAGAGTGGGACATGGTGCACTTTTAGAAGAAACAGTGAAAGAAATATTTGCTTTTGATGCTGTTCAAGAATTTATCGAGCAACATCAAGAAGAAGTCTCTCAAGAAATGATCACTAACAGTATTTCAAAATTAAATGAATTTATGCTTGAGGTAAAAGCGATGAGAAGTGGTAAACCAGGACAAAATCCAGGTTTTACGCCAAAGTTATTCATTAATATTAACTACATTGATATAACGTATGTGCCAACGCAAGAATTTTTAGATTACACTGAAAAACGTAAACGTCGAGCATTATTAGATAATCGTATGATGTCTGCTGATGTTCGTCGAGCTCGTTTAAGTGATTTTGATATGGCGGGATCACCTGCTAGACAAACGTTGATGACAGAAGTGATCAAATTTATTGAAGCATATCAAGAAAATCCATTAGCGGCAAAAGGGCTCTATATTTCAGGACCTTTTGGCGTTGGAAAAACATTCTTGTTAGGTGCTTTAGCTAATGAATTAGTAAGAAAAAATGTGGCTGTAACGATGTTACATTATCCGACACTTTCTGCTGAGATTAAGAATACAATTAGTCAGAATACGACGCATGAAACGCTGAATACAATCAAGAAAGTACCAGTGTTGATGTTGGATGATATTGGAGCCGAAGCTAACTCTGCTTGGTTGCGAGATGAAGTATTAACCGTTATTCTGGAATATCGTATGAAAGAATCACTCGCAACGTTTTTCACTTCGAATTTCAATCTTAGAGAACTTGAAAGCCATTTGGCTCAGACACGAGACGGTGTTGAAGCAGTGAAAGCTGGACGAATCATGGAACGCGTTCACTTTTTAGCGAAAGAAATCCATTTTGATGGTGCAAATCGTCGTCATAAAGCTTAAGGATTGAAAGTTGCTTATAGAAAGGAGGAGTTGCATTGACTCCTAGAGGTAGTGAAGATTTTTTAAAAGAGAAGCGATTTATTATCGTACATTTGGTAATTGCCTTAATCGTACAAGTTATAGTCTTAATGAGCTATTATTTTAAAGAAAAACAGACGATTTTAGCTTTTCCGATGATTTTAGGTATTGTTATCACATTGGCAACGTTATATCGTATGATTCAATTTGGGAGACGTCGATAAAACCAAACGTACTTGTTATTTCATAAGAATCATGTTATAACTTATTTATACGAAAAATAAGTAAGTGAAGACACCATATTAATTAGTTTTTGTTAAAGAGAGAGACGGGGGCTGCGACGTCTTACAAAGGATTATTATGACCACTTCACATTATGTCATTTGGAAAGTTTTTTAAACGATTAAAGATGACCGTTGACTGATGCGTTAAATCAGCCGAGGTTAGAAATATAGGCTATTTCTAACGAATTTTGGGTGGAACCACGTTTATAAAATTTCACGTCCCATTATCTATTTATAGATAGTGGGGCTTTTTGTCTTAATGTGGTAAGTAGGTTGAAAAATTTTAATTGATGTTATAGGGGGAACTATTTTGGAAAAAATTATGCTAACATTTCCTGATGGAAATCAAAGAGAATATGAAAAGGGTATTACAACAGAGGCTGTTGCACAAGGGATTAGTAAGTCTCTAGGGAAAGCTGGCTTAGCGGGGAAATTTAATGGCGAATTAGTAGATTATAACCGACCTTTAGAAAGTGATGGTTCAATTGAAATCATTACAGAAGCTAGTGAAGAAGCCTTACAAATTGTGCGTCATTCAACCGCACACTTACTAGCACATGCTTTAACACGCATATATCCAGGAATTCATTTCGGGGTTGGACCTGCGATTGATTCAGGTTTCTATTATGATACTGATAAAGAAGAACAAATTTCAGAAGAAGATTTACCCAAAATTGAAAAAGAAATGAAGAAAATTATTTCTCAAAATTATCCGATTGAACGTCGTGAAGTTTCTCGTGCCGAAGCTTTAGAAATTTTTGCTCAAGATCCTTATAAAGTAGAATTAATCGAAGCTTTACCAGAAGACGATATTATCACTGTTTACCAACAAGAAGATTTTGTTGATTTATGTCGTGGAATTCACGTGCCTTCAACAGGTAAAATTAAAATTTTTAAATTACTATCTTTAGCAGGTGCATACTGGCGCGGTAATTCAGATAATAAAATGATGCAACGTGTTTATGGGACAGCTTTCTTCAAACAAGCGGACTTAGATGAGTTCTTACGTTTGCGTGAAGAAGCCAAAGAAAGAGACCATCGTAAATTAGGTAAGGAATTAGGTTTATTCATGATTTCTCAAGAAGCGGGTTCTGGTTTACCATTCTGGTTACCAAAAGGTGCAACAATCCGTACTGCGATTGAGCGTTACATTATGGATAAAGAAATTGGCTTAGGCTATGATCATGTTTATACACCGATTATGGCTAAAACTGATTTATATAAAACATCAGGACATTGGGCTCATTATCAAGAAGATATGTTCCCGCCAATGGATATGGGCGATGGTGAAATGTTAGTCTTACGCCCAATGAACTGTCCACACCATATGTTAATTTATAAAAATGATGTTCACTCCTACCGTGAATTACCAATCCGTATTGCTGAATTAGGTATGATGCACCGTTATGAAAAATCAGGTGCTTTGTCTGGTTTACAACGTGTACGTGAAATGACTTTAAATGATGCGCATATTTTTGTTCGTCCAGATCAAATTAAAGATGAGTTTAAGCGTGTCTTGAAATTAATTGCGGATGTTTATGATGACTTTAATATTACAGATTATCGTTTCCGTCTAAGCTACCGTGATCCTGAAGATAAGGAAAAATACTTCGATGACGACGCAATGTGGGAAAAAGCACAAGCGATGTTAAAAGAAGCGATGGATGAATTAGGCTTAGAATACTTCGAAGCAATTGGTGAAGCAGCATTCTACGGGCCAAAACTAGATGTGCAATTTAAAACAGCGGTTGGCTTAGAAGAAACAATGTCGACTGTACAATTAGATTTCTTGTTACCAGAGCGTTTTGACTTAACATATATGGGTGAAGATGGTTTAGACAACCACCGTCCAGTTGTAATCCACCGTGGTGTTGTTTCTACTATGGAACGTTTTGTGGCTTACTTAATCGAAGAGTACAAAGGGGCATTCCCAACTTGGTTAGCACCAGTTCAAGCTGTTTTATTACCTGTTAACTTAGATGCACATGGTGATAAAGTAGAAGAAATTTACCATGATCTTAAAGCTAAAGGTTACCGTGTTGAAATGGACTTGCGTAATGAAAAATTAGGCTATAAAATTCGTCAAGCTCAAACGTCAAAAGTTCCTTACCAAATTGTTATAGGTGATGAAGAAGTTGAGAATGGCACAGTTAATATTCGTCCATATGGCTCAAGTAAATCAGAAAGTTTAGCTTATGCTGACTTTGTTGAGAAATTAGCGGCTGATATTGATAGAAAAAGCCGTCCGCTTGAAGTTTAATTAAATGATATGACTTATAAAATAGTGTTGGTGATAAAGCATCAGCACTATTTTTTGAAGTATAACCAAAATCCCGCACTTCTAACGAGGCGGGATTTTTATTTTGAGGTAAGGGGATTCTTCGCGTAGCTTATTGTTTATCAAAGCGGCTAGCTGCTATCTTAGCCTCATTGGAATTTTGTGATGTTCGTGCTTTACCAGCTCAATCGATTAAGTTCTGTTTGGTTCGCTTTGGCCGGAGTCAGAGCAAGCTGAGAAGAGTGCCGTGTTGTCGCTTGGGAAAACATTGAATTAAACTTTGTTTGCGCTTCCAATAAATGTGATGTTATGTTACCAAGTTAAAACTTCTAAATTAAATTTAAAGGTCTAAAACTTCATCAAGGTTTTCTTAAAAGAATTAATAATCAGGCTGAATAATTTCAATAGAATATTTGGTGAGATCATAAAAGCATAGAAAAAAGATTGTCGTAAATAAATACGACAATCTTGAGATTTTAATGTTATTGGAATATATTGAATAAATTACGCATAAAATTAGTAACTGGTGAATCGCGACGATTTTCTAATTCTATACCTTGTTCAGCTAATTCCGCTTGAGCTTTTTCTTCAGATAGTTTAGCTAATTCTGCTTCACGTTCTTCGCGTGTTAAGTGTTTGTTGCTTGCTAGACCCTCTAGTTGATATAAATCAGGATAATCTAGTAGTGCATCTAGAAGAATTTCTGTTTCCCAATAAGTAGTGACCTCAAGGCCATCTTCACGGTCGAATAAGCCCATAACAACCGCAATCACTTTGCGACCATTTTCAGTACTTGTTGAAACAAAGTTAAGACCAGCTGCATCGGTCATACCAGATTTTAAACCAGTGATACCTTCACGACCATATGCTTGACCGTCTAGTAATAGATTTGTTGTGTAGAAAACTTGTTCATTTTCTGTACCTTCTGCAAATACATATTCGTATTTAGAGGTAATGTCTAATAATGCTGGATATGTTTCAACGACATATTGGCTCATTAAAGCTACATCTGCAGCAGACATTTTATTCTCGCTATTCTCGTTTGAACCTTCAATCCATAATTCTTCAGGTAAATATAAGTTTGGAATACCAGAAACAGTATAGAACTCAAAATTAGTAAAGCCCCAATCTGTTAATTGTACGCGAATTGCTTGAACAGCTGCTTGTTCGCTACCATAAATTTCCCATAATAGTGCTGAAGTTGCATCATTACCTGATAAAAACATTACACCGTGAATTAGGTCCTCAACGCTATATTCTTCGCCGGCATATAATCCAACCGCTGACATTTCAGGGTTAAAAGAAAAGTAATCTTCTATTTCTTGAGGAATAGTGATTTTTGTATCTAAAGCGAGTTTACCTTCGTCAATTGCTTTATAGACCATGTACATAGCCATAACTTTAGACATTGAGGCGATCGGATAAGGTACATTTGCTTCTTGCTGAGCAAGAATTTTGTTTGTTTCGGTATCAACGACAACATAAGAACGAGCATCAATGTTTGAAGCATACCAGTCTAATAACTCTTGTGGATAATTTTCAGGTGTTTCGATTGCTTCATATTGAGTGATTTCTTGCATGTCTTTTGAAAGGTTTGGAATTTTTGTGATATTTTCAACTTGTGCTGATGCTGTTAAACCAACAGAAAGAACGCTCATACTTAATATTGAGCTGAGCACCAAGTTTCTTAACTTTTGCTTTACTGACAAAACGTACGCCTCCTAAAATGAATTCTTTTCTATTATAACGAAAGGAGACCTAATTTCCAAGTATTTGCCGAATGAAATACTAATCTTAATTATTTTGCAAACTATTATTATTCATTAAGTTTTAATGAAAATAAAACTTAATGATTGGGAACAAATGTAAATTATGCTAAGATAAATTAATAACTATTTATTCTGATAATGTTTGAATTTAATAATTAAAAAAGTTTTTTGATAAGGAGGGGCAATGATGGGCTCATCTACAAAAGCTCTGAAACAATTTTTAGCAGAGCATGATGTGATGATTCTGGGGATTATTGCAGCTGCAATTGCAATCCTGTTCCCGTTTTTTTTTGGTGCACCTATATTAATTGTAATTTTAGGCAGTTTTATTTGGTTGGACCGCAAACAATTTAAACAAACAATTGCTGAGTTAGGTTGGGTAGGTATATTTATTGTTTATTCGTTAATAGTATCTGCGATAAATCGCAACTTAATTGGTCTATTCGCTACTATAGCCGTTGCGCTTATCGCACTGTTCTTTGTGTATTATAGACGTAAGTTAAATGCTGAATTGTATGTTTTATTATTAAAGATATTCTGTTGGGGAAGTATACCGCTAGCATTCATGGCACTTTATCAGTACTTGAATTATGCTTATACTCACGGTTTTGATATGTTTTATATTTTTAAATACCATAATATACAAACAAGAGCGGAAGCTACATTCTTTAATGCAAATTATTATGGCTTATATTGTGTTTTTGCTATAACGATTGCAATCTACTTATTTAGTAGAAGTAATTTTAAACATACGAAGCTAATGTCATTATTAGTATTATTGCTGAATACTGTTAGCATTATCTTAACCGCTTCGCGTTGGTTACTTCCAACAATTGTTGTCGCGATTGTCTGGCTAGTTTTCTTTTTAAATCGTAAATATGCTTTGATTGCGATGGTTGTGAGTGCTGTTGGTTTAGCTTTATTATTATTTAATCCTGAAATTTTACCAAGATTAACCACATTAGCTTATGCATTTGAAGATCGATTCATTATTTGGGATACGGGTTGGCGTATATTCTTAACCAATCCTCTTATTGGTCGAGGAGCCATGAGTTACGTTAATTATTACTATCTTTTTGTTGATGAAGGTAAGATGCATGCGCACCAATTATTGATTGATACTTTAGCAAACTTTGGCTTATATGGGTTGATGCTGATCTGTGTAAGTTTTTCCGGATATCTCAGAGAAACGCTGTCTGTCCTAAACGATCGTAAGATACGTTCAGAGATAGGCTTAATAACAAGTTTTATTGTAATTGTTTTATTTCACGGACTGATGGATATGGCAATCTTCTGGTTACAAACTGGCTTTATTTTCTTGGTCGTTATCTTAGTACCAATCAATATAGTGAGAAAAGTCGCTGAAATTGAAATTTAAATCGAATAAGGTCTTGCAATTTATCGAGAGGCATGTTATTGTATAAAAGTTGAGAAAACAAGTAGGAACATGCCGTTTCTCGCCAAGTGATGAATTGCTTGGCAAATAAACATTTTTAACATACTAATTTATGTGTATGTGTATATGTTTATGCAGTTACGGCGAGTTTATTTTTAATAAACTGGCCTTTTTATTTTGCCTAAATTCTATTTGTTAGATCATAAAATTATGGAGGTGGAAATCTATCGTTAAGGAATTAATAATTAACGAAGACATCCGTGCACGTGAATTGCGTGTAATTAGTGGAGATGGCGAGCAAATTGGAGTGAAATCTCTAAGTGACGCCCTAACCATTGCGGAATCTTTCGGATTAGATTTAGTACTTATGTCACCTAATGCCAAACCACCCGTTGCAAAAATCATGGATTATGGTAAGTATCGTTATGAAATGCAGAAAAAAGAAAAAGAGCAACGTAAAGCTCAAAAAATTGTTTCTGTTAAAGAAGTGCGTTTAAGTCCAACCATCGATGATCATGATTATCAAACAAAATTGCGACAAGCAATTAAATTCTTAGAGAGTGGCGACAAAGTTAAAGCGAGCATTCGTTTTAGAGGTCGTGCAATCACTCATAAAGAATTAGGTAAAGATGTACTTGAGGACTTTATCGACGATACGAAAGATTTTTCAACGGTCGAAGTAAGACCAAAAATGGAAGGACGCAGCATGTTTATCTTGCTTGCGCCAATCGCATCAAAAGATGCTGAATAAGCATCAATCATGTCACACTGTTTCATTTGAATGAAGCGGCTATCAACAGGAGGAATTATCATGCCAAAACAAAAAACTCACCGTGGACTAGCTAAACGTGTTAAGAAAACTGGTTCTGGTAAATTAAAACGTTCTAGAGCGTTTACAAGTCACCGTTTCCACGGTAAAACAAAAAAACAACGTCGTCAATTGCGTCATGCTACTACAGTTAGCGCTGGGGACTTCAAACGTATTAAACAACAAATCGCAGCACTATAATCGAACAAGGATTTCAAGGAGGAATAAATCATGGCACGTGTTAAAGGTGGATACGTTACGCGTCAACGTCGTAAACGTACAATTAAATTAGCAAAAGGTTATTACGGAGCTAAGAGCATTAGCTTCAAGATGGCTAAGCAACAAGTTATGAAATCATATACTTACGCTTACCGTGACCGTCGTCAGAAAAAACGTGATTTCCGTCGTTTATGGATTACACGTATTAACGCAGCAGCTCGTATGAACGGCTTAAGCTACAGCGTTTTAATGAACGGTTTGAAAAAAGCTGGTATCGAAGTTAACCGTAAAATGTTAGCTGATTTAGCAGTCAACGATGCAGCAGCATTCACTGCTTTAGCTGAACAAGCTAAACAAGCATTAGCATAAAACCAACTTTGAAATCCCTACATCTGTAGGGGTTTTTCTTTTATAAGGGGGAGTTAGGTTGTTAATTATACACCAAAACTTGCACTTAGATTTAATTATAGTCGGGCTATGTTACACGAATTTCCCTTTGTACTGCTTGGAAAAAATACGAAAATTTACCTTGGTGATTTCAACAAGACGAAAGCTATCGAATCGAGTTAATGCTACTAAACGGAATTTAAAAATCACGGACAAAAATCGTGGTTTTCTTATATTAATCATGTTTGAGTTTAAAAAACTGGGTCACGATTTACTACCTATCGTGCTCGAATTATTGAAACTGAGACATGATTCAAAGCTTTTCTGTAATAATCGTGTTTGAGTTCTTAAAACTGGGATACGATTTACTACCTATCGTGCTCGAGTTATTGAAACTGAGACATGATTCAAAGCTTTTCTGTAATAATCATGTTTGAGTTTATAAAACTGGAACACGATTTACTACCTATCGTGCTCGAATTATTGAAACTGAGACATGATTCAAAGCTCTCATATTTTATAAGAGAGTATAAATTTAGCTTTGAATGAATAGAATTTATTTCGGTGATCGCAATTATTTCCCAAGGCGCTAGTCGCTTTAAATGCCTCGATGAGGCAGGTTATTTTGTATCTCAATCGACGAAAATTTGTTTTATTTCCTTCGATTATGGTCAAATCAGCTGCGTTAATTGCCTATTATATGTACTGCAGTGGTAAAACTCTATGGCAGGCTACGCATAGTAGTCCAACTAAAAATCACGATAAATAATTAAGTAAAAGAATTTAAACTAAGATTATATTACTTTGGACATAACTAAAGTTTGCTTATTGAGATATGATTTGAATAAAATTAAAAAGTCTACATTGATAATGTCGCTTTTCTATCACTCTGTTAAACTGGTGTAGAAATAGCAGAAAGGGGGGGAATATGGAAGATATTAATCAAATAAATGAGTTGAACCAAAATGAAATATATATTGTGGAAGCAACAAAAAACTATGTGTTTGAACAGTTAAAAGATGATACGAGTGGTCATGATTGGTGGCATATTCATCGAGTGGTAAGTAATACAATCAAATTGGCCCGACTAGAAAAAACAGCCAATATGTTTATTTGTGTGATGGCAGCTTTGTTACATGACGTTATCGATGATAAATTAGTGGAGGATGAAGTCGAAGCGGTAGAAGCCGTTAAACAATTTATGACTGAACAATCTGTTACGACTGAAGAACAAGCTTCTATACTCTCGATTATTTGTCATATGTCATTCAAAGGAGGACAACAAGCACCTTTATCTACTATTGAAGGTTTTGTTGTTCAAGATGCTGATCGACTTGATGCAATTGGAGCAATTGGTATTGCACGCACAATCTATTATTCTGGTCATAAAGGACGTCCAATCCACGAACCAGAATTGAAACCACGAGAAAACATGTCTTTTGAGGACTATCGTAATGGTAAAGATACGGCGATCATGCATTTTTATGAAAAACTTTTGAAGTTAAAGGATTTGATGAATACTGAAAGTGGGCGTCAGATAGCAGAGGGGCGTCATAAATATTTAGTCGAGTATTTGGAGCAGTTCTACGCAGAATGGGATGCTGAAAGATAATTACTATTTACCAATATGTTCATGCTTGACTTATGCTTAAAAATACTGTTAGACTAATCTTTGGAATTTTCTGGAGCACTTATGGTGCTCTTTATCTATTTAAATTAATAAGGAGGTAAGTAATGAATTATATTTGGACTTATTTAAAAAGATACCCTAAGTATATTGTGATTGATTTAGTGATGGGAATGTCTTCTGTTTTAATCAACTTAGGTTTACCTACTATTTTTGCGTATATTATTGATAAGGCTATTATACCTGAAGATACCCAACTTCTTTATCGTTTAAGTGCGTTAATGTTGGCTGTTATTGTAGCGGGAGCAGCAGGGCGCATTACGTTAACTTATGTCGCAAGTAAATTGACGACGTTGATGATAAAGGATATGAGAAATGATTTATATGATAAAGTTCAATTGTTTTCTCATCATGAGTATGAACAAATAGGTGTTTCTTCATTAGTAACGAGAATTACGAACGATGCCTTTGTACTAATGCAATTTGCTGAAATGTCATTGCGTTTAGGTGTTATTTCACCAATGATGTTTATTGGTAGTATTATTATGATTATTCTAACGTCTCCGTCATTAGCTTGGTTTATGTTAGCTGCTTTACCAATTTTAACGTTTGTCATTTATTTTATTGCTAAAAAATCAAGACCATTGTCTGAAGTGCAGCAAACATCTTTGGATAACATTAACCAGTATGCACGCGAGTATTTAATGGGTTTGCGAGTGATTCGTGCTTTTACTAGAGAAAAGTTTCAAGAAGATCGCTTTAAGAATGAAGTTGAAGATTATGCTTCTATTTCTGGTCGTTTATTCAAGTTAATGGGAGTGGCGTCGCCAGCATTCTTTCATATTATTATTTGGATGATTGTTTTAATTTTCTGGTTTGCCTTGAAGCCAATAGAAGCGGGCGAATTACAGGTTGGGAATTTAGTTGCTTTTATTGAGTATGTTTTTCATGCTTTATATTCATTTTTAATGTTCTCGAATATGTTTATGATGTATCCAAGAATGTCAGTTTCAGCTAAACGTTTAGAGGAAATAATGGATATGCCTATTTCAATCGAACCTAATCTAGATGGCATTACAGAAACTGAAACACGAGGTTATTTAGAGTTTGATAATGTGACATTCGCGTATCCAGGTGAAACAGAAAATCCTGTTTTGCATAATATTAGTTTTAAAACTAAACCTGGTGAAATTATCGCATTTATCGGTAGTACAGGAAGCGGTAAATCAACTTTAGTTCAATTAATTCCGCGTTTCTTCGATGTGACAATCGGAAGAATACTGGTAGATGGTGTGGATGTTCGTAAGTATAATTTGAATGCCTTACGTCAAAAGATAGGGTTTATTCCACAAAAAGCTTTGTTATTTACTGGAACAATTGGAGATAATTTACGTTATGGTAAATATCATGCGACTGACAAAGAACTTGAGCGTGCAACAGATGTCGCTCAAGCAAAAGACTTTGTTGAGAAAGCACAAGAGCGTTATCATTCATTTTTAGCAGAGGGTGGAAGTAACTTATCGGGTGGTCAAAAGCAAAGATTATCAATTGCTCGTGCTTTAGTTAAGAAACCGGACATCTATGTGTTTGATGATAGTTTCTCAGCGCTAGATTATAAGACTGATGCTGAATTACGTCGACGTTTGAAAGAAATTACGACCGAAGCCACAACGGTGATTGTTGCGCAACGTGTCACATCGATTATGAATGCTGATCAAATCATTGTATTAGATAAAGGTGAAATGGTAGGGCATGGTACGCATGATGAACTACTGGCCAACAATGAGATTTATCGTGCAATTGCGGAATCACAAATTAAAAATGCGTCATTTGAAGAATAGGAGGTGGTGAAAATGAAAACAAATAATGAAATCACAAAAATTTGGCGTTATTTACGTCACTACAAAGGATCGCTATTCTTATCATTTTTCATGGTGTTTCTTTCGGTTGCAATGACTGTTATCGAACCCTTTATGTTAGGGTTAGCAATTACTGAATTAAGTAGTAACTTAATAGAGATGTCTAGAGGAGTCGAAGGAGCTGATATAAATTATGACTATATTTTCTGGGTTCTAGTGTTGTATACATTACGTGGTTTAGTCAATCAATTTTCAACATTTGGCTCAAATTATTTCATAACCATCGCTGTGCAAAATATGGTTCGAAATTTAAGAAATGATATTATCCATAAAATCAATTTGCTTCCTGTTTCTTATTATGACCGTAATCAGTTTGGGAATATCTTGGGACGTATTACAAGTGATGTGGAGTCTGTTTCAAACGCTCTACAACAAAGTTTGTTGCAAATTGTTAATGCGATTCTTTCGATTGTCTTTGTTTCAGCTATGATGCTGTGGTTAAATTGGAAATTAGCTATAATAATTCTGATAAGTATGCCACTTTCCTATTTGGTAGCCCGATATGTCGTAAAAGTATCACAACCTCATTTTAAAGCTCAAGCTGATGCACTGGGACGTTTAAATGGTTTTGTTCAAGAAAGTTTTACTGGATTTAACGTCATTAAATTATATAGTCGTGAACAACAGTCAAGTAAAGACTTCCAAAAAATCACGGAGGATTTACAAACAGTTGGCTTTAAGGCTAGTTTTTTATCAGGGTTGATGATGCCTTTAGTAAGTGTTGTGTCACATATTACTTACTTGCTTGTAGTCCTCGTAGGTGGAGCGTTAACAATTACTGGTCGTTTGACGTTAGGTAATTTACAGGCATTTACTCAATATGTTAACCAAGTTAGTCAACCGATTCAGTTGATTTCTCAATTATCTGGTCCGCTTCAAAGTGCTAGTGCGGCAATTAATCGTATCTATGAAGTGTTAGATCAAGAAGAAGAACCTAATCAAGTATCTGCTAGCTTTGATAAGGAAGTAACAGGTCATGTAACTTTTGAGAATGTCTCTTTCCAATATGATGAGAATAAACCTTTGATTCGCGATTTTAATGTTGAGGTAAAACCTGGTGAAATGGTTGCGATTGTAGGACCGACCGGTGCTGGTAAAACAACGATGATTAACTTATTAATGCGATTCTATGATGTTACTAAAGGCGCAATTAAGGTTGATGGGATTGATATTCGAGATTTATCAAGGAAAGAACTGAGATCTCAATTTGGAATGGTTTTACAAGATGCTTGGTTATTCGAAGGTAGCATTAAAGAAAACCTACGCTTTGGTAAGTTGGACGCAACAGATGATGAAATTGTTGAAGCTGCTAAAGCGGCTAATGTGGATCATTTTATTCGCACTTTACCGGGTGGTTATGATATAAAAATGAACCAAGAATCATCTAATATTTCATTGGGACAAAAGCAGTTACTGACAATAGCACGCGCCTTATTATCAGATCCAAAAATTCTAATTCTTGACGAAGCGACTAGTTCGGTTGATACTCGTTTAGAGCAACTCATCCAGAAAGCTATGAGCCGCTTAATGGAAGGTCGTACAAGCTTTGTGATTGCCCATCGTTTATCTACTATTCAGGAAGCTGATAAAATCTTAGTGATGGATAATGGACAAATTATTGAACAAGGTAACCATGAAACACTTTTAGAACAAAAAGGTTTCTACTACGACTTATACCAAAGTCAATTCAACAATAATTAAACTAAAATAATGATAAAAGCGCGTCTTGCCAAATGTTTGGCGAGATGCGCTTTTTTAATAGTATAAGGGATTATAAGTTTTATGTTGATTTACCAAGGTTTGTACTTCGCTCAGCGTATTGTTTTCCAAGGCGGTGGTCGCTTTCAAAGCCTTCACTGTCGTTCGGGCTTTTTCATCTCTATCGGCTAGGCTCTGTCTA
>Ga0194138_10000536_pt1 | contig 18016 bp, 14 predicted proteins | sample TARM_MetaG_T2_14_FD_134022 | JGI IMG/M metagenome (GOLD analysis project Ga0194138, IMG submission 134022) | Freshwater microbial communities from Pennsylvania, USA, analyzing microbe dynamics in response to fracking - TARM_MetaG_T2_14 (version 2) | ecosystem: Environmental > Aquatic >...
AAGGTGATGCCTATGGCAGTTGGCCAAAATAAGTCGAAACAGCTATGAGTCGCGTGTGAGGCCGGTGAGGGCAAGACCAAAATCGTCCCCATGTCCGAAACCCCGCGTGCACCCCGATCGGGGCGCGCCATTTTCTTCTGAAAGTCTCTCGGGGACATGGCCCCCGAGCTTCAGGCGTTGGCTCTTCCGGAGCCTGATTCACGGCGATCTCGTTTGAAAGGGACCTTTGTGGACACTGTTTTGAGGGATGTATGGGTATGGTCGTTTGTTCCCGCTCAAGCAAGCTTGAGTTCCCCTTGAGCGGCGGCAAGCCGCCGGACACCACGGCGGCTTCGCCGCAGCCTGCGGAGGCCGAAGAAGGCGGAATGGGAACATTTCCGAATCACCCCGTACAATAAGCACCTACTCTAGGGTGTGCGGAAGATTCGATGAATACCAACTTGACCACCCCCGGGGGCGGTCGTATGAGTAACGCCACGCGTGCCGAATGGTGTAATGGTAGCACAACTGACTCTGACTCAGTTTGTCTAGGTTCGAATCCTAGTTCGGCAACCAATTTTGTTTTCACGGCCCCCGACTTGAGTGAGTGCGGGGGTCTATTTTTGTCTCGCGCGCAGACGCGAAGGCACAGAGAGGTCTTGAGGCTCGGCGGGGTTTTCTCACGGAGGCGGGGAGGCAGGGACTTTTTTCGATTTCCGTGCGGAGGGTTTCTGGTCTCTTGAATTGGCATCCCGCAGAGGCGCGGTGGCGCTGAGATTTCGAGTTACGTGTTTTTGAATTTTGAGGACGAATGTAAAGTCCCTCTGTGTCACCGCGCCAACGCCGTCTGTGCAGGATTCCTTGGCGGCTTTGCGTCTTGGCGGGAGTTACTTTCGGGATGAGAAGAAGCGGCGGAGTCGGGCAATGGGGGCATTGAGTGCGTGGTCGCGGAGATCTTTGAATGCGCGGCGCAGGTTGGCGGGGGTGTCGGGAGGGAGCTGGGCGAGGGTGTCGGCGTAGGCGTGGCCGAGGGCGCGGCGTTGGTCGGGGGTGGTCATTCCTTTGAGAATTTGTGGCTCGGCGGGCAGGGTTTCGGCGAGCAGGTCGTTTACGGAACGATGGTTCAGGAGGAAGCGGAGGCGGGAGGCGTGAATATTTCGGAGGTAGGCGGGGCTGTCTTTAACGGCGGTGGCGGATTCCAGGTGGATCGCGTCGGCGGCGGGTTCGTAGACGACGCGGTAGCCGGCGGCCCGGGCGCGGAAGCACCAGTCGACATCCTCGTAGTACATGAAGTAGTTTTCATCGAAGAGGCCGACGTCCTTCACGGCGGTTGTGGACAACATCACGGCGGCGGCGCAGACGTAGTCCACGTCGCGCGGGGCGTCGCACTGGCCGGTGTCGGGTTCGCCCACGCCGTGGTGGCCGGGCGTGGCCAGGGGCCAATGGATGCGTCCGCCGCCGTGTTGCAGAGTGGTGCCGTCTTCGTAGTACAGTTTGCAGCCGGCGATGGCGATATCGGCGTCTGAGGCCATGCGCTCGACCATGCGCTCGATCCAGTCGGGTCCGAGAAACACGTCGGGGTTCAACAGGACGATGAAGGGGGTGTCGCAGTCCCGCAGGGAGGGGTTGAGGCCCTTGGCGAATCCGAGATTACGGGCGTGGCGGTGGAGGACGGTGTCGGGTCTGTGGCGCAGCGCGCGCTCCAGGGAATCATCGGTGGAGGCGTTGTCGACCACCCGGACCCGAAGCTCGCCCGGGTAGCGTTGGGCGTTGATGGCGCGGAGGCAGCGCTCCAGAAGGGGGCCGCTGTTCCAGTTGAGGACGCAGACGGTGACGGGAGGGCGGGAGGTCATGCGGAGGAAGGATATGGCGCGAGGGCGGACGTGGAAAGAACAGGTGTGAAAAGAATTCCGGGGGCGTGGATGCATGACCAAAATCGTCCTCATGTCCGAAACCTCGCGTGAACCCCTATCGGGGCGCGTCCTTTTCTTATGAAAGTCCCTCGGGAGCATGGCCCCCCGAGCTTCACGCATTGGCTTCTCCGGAGCCCGTTTCATGGCGATTTCATCTGAATGGGACCTTTGTGAACACGTTTTCCAACGCATCCCTCCGGAGAGGTGGACGCCGGATTCATGACTGTAGGACGATTATGGCCATGCCCACCCCCCGCGGGGAGAGCGGCGGATTTTTCTTGCCTCCACGGGTGGGTTCTCTATTAAACCGTATATCCGGATATTCGAATAAAGTGTTCAACCCAGGAAACTCCATGCCCACCAATCACCATGTGTTCACCTCCGAGTCCGTCACGGAGGGTCATCCCGACAAGATCGCCGACGGGATTTCGGACGTGATTCTCGATGCGCTGCTCGCGCAGGATCCCGACAGCCGCGTGGCGTGCGAAACCCTTGTGAACACCGGCCTGGTCGTGTTGGCGGGAGAGGTGACGACCAAGGCGATGGTCAATTATGCGGATTTGGCCCGGCGGAAAATCTCCGACATTGGCTATTCGAGTTCGGACATGGGATTTGACGCGAACACCTGCGCGGTGATGGTGGCGCTGGACCGGCAGTCGCCGGATATCGCCCAGGGGGTGAGCGAGGGCACGGGCGCCTACAAGGAGCAGGGCGCGGGCGACCAGGGGATGATGTTCGGATACGCCTGCAACGAGACGCGGGAGCTGATGCCGGCGCCGATCATGTATTCGCACCGTCTGACGCGGGCGATGACCCAGGCGCGGAAAAGCGGCAAGCTGCCGTTTCTGCGTCCGGACGGAAAATCCCAAGTGTCGGTGGTGTATGAAAACGGCAAACCTGTGCGTATCGACACCATTGTGTTGTCGACCCAGCACGAGGCGGGCGTGAAGCAGAAAGAGATCAAGGACGGGTTGATCGCCGAAGTGGTGGAGAAGGTGCTGCCGAAATCGCTGATTTCCAACAAGACCCGTTACCTGATCAATCCCACCGGCAAGTTCGTGGTGGGCGGGCCGCAGGGGGACTGCGGGTTGACCGGACGGAAAATCATCGTGGACACCTACGGCGGCATGGGCCGCCACGGCGGCGGGGCGTTCAGCGGCAAGGATGCCAGCAAGGTGGACCGCAGCGCGGCCTACATGGCCCGGTACGTGGCCAAGAACATCGTGGCGGCCAAGCTGGCCACCCGTTGTGAGGTGCAATTGGCCTACGCGATCGGGTACCCCGAGCCGGTGTCGGTGTTGGTCGACACCTTCGGCACGGGCACGGTGGACGAGGACGTGTTGGCCAAGGCCGTGCGGGCGGTGTTCGGACTGAAACCCCGCGAAATTGTCGAGGGGCTGGATCTGAAACGCCCCATTTTCGAGGCCACCTCCGCTTATGGCCACTTCGGCCGCGCGACGAAGAAGGCGCTCGAGAGCTTCTCCTGGGAGAGGACCGACAAGGTGGACGCGCTGACCGACGCGGTTCGATGACGAAGCCGGCGGCCTGCATTTTCGATTTTGACGGGATCCTGGCGGATACCGAGGAGCTGCATTATCAGTCCTTTCAGGAGGTGCTGGAGCCTCTGGGCGCGGGATTTTCCTGGGAGACGTACCGGGACGTCTACATGGCTTTCGATTCGAGCCAGGTATTCGCGCGCGCGATGCGGGCGGCGGAAATCGATCCGGACGTCCACGGACTCACGGAGTTGATTGACCGGAAGGTGGACGCGTTCGAACGCTTGCTGGCGCGGGCGGAGGTGACCCCGTTGCCGGGCGCGGTGGAGGCGGTGAGGCTGGCCCATTCATTCGGGCCGGTGGCCTTGTGTACGGGCGCGGAGCGGCGGGACGTGGAGCCGTTGTTGGAGCGATTCGGGTTGGCGGCGCTGTTCCGGGCCGTGGTGACGGCGGACGATGTTCAGATCAGCAAACCGGATCCCGAGTGTTATGCCCGGGCGGTCGAGCTGCTCGGACGTCCGGCGGAGGACTGTCTGGCGGTGGAGGACACGCCGGGGGGCCTGCGGGCGGCGGCCGGCGCGGGCTGTCAGACCCTGGGCGTGACCACCACCCACAAACTGCAGGAACTGGCGCCGTACGCGGATCGGGTGATCGGTTCGTTGCGGGAATTTCCGGGTTTGTTCGACTGAGGAGGGTCAGCGCGTGCGCAGCCGGTGTTGGAGTTGCGCCCGGTAGAGGGAGCGCGGGACGAGGGTGTCGCCTTTACCGATCCCTTCGACGTGGTCTTCGGGGGCGGTGGTTTGGTCGTCTTCCCGGGTTAATTCGGTTCGCACCTTTGCGGAGGAACCGCGGGTGCCGATGACGTAGCCGTACACCCCTTGTTTGGATTCGACGCAGAAGGGAAAGCGGTCGCTGTTTCCCTCGGTGTTCCAGTAGACCGTGTGGGCGGCGGCGAGCGCGTGAGGAACCGCGCCCCAGCGTCGGCGGTGGGAGGCGGAATAGTAGCTTTCTTCGGCCTCGCAGTTGTCGAACAGATTGGAGTGGCTGAAATGCATGTGGTGGTCGGAGGACTGTCCGCCGGTTTCGTAGGATCCGTCCGCGCCGGTGGCGCGGCGGGTGGTGCGGTCGACGCAGTCCAGAAAGACGTTCCCCGCGGAACCGGGGTGGGAGAGGACGAGGCCGTGGCGGGAAAATTCGGCGGTGAAACGTTCCACCAGGCATTCGTCGGAGTCGTGCAGGCGGATCATGTAGCCGTTGCCTCCGCCTCCGCCGTATTGCGGGCGCTGGAAGGTACAGTCCCGCACGGTAATGCGGCTGCTGTCGCTAATCAGGATGCCGTTGGACAGAATGTGGCATCCGGAGGTGTTGGCTTCGGGGAGGAAGCTGTCGACATCGACGATCCAGCAATCCACGGCGTTGCGCATGCGCACGGCCCATGAATTGTGGGCGCCGTAGGCGGCGGTGCCTTCTATTTTATGGTCGGATTCTTCGAAGCCGTCGCCGGGGTGCTGGACGTTGCCGATGGAGAGGTGTTCCATGCCGCATTCGCGCAGCATGCGGGTTTGAACGGCGACCCGGGCGTTGTCGCGGGTGCGGAGTTCGTAGCGGAGGGGGATGTCCACGGCGATGCGGTTGCGTTCGGGGTCGACCGCGACCACCTCGCGGTGATAGGTGGCGGGGCGGGGACGGGATTCTCCGCTCCAGTAGTCGGATTGATTGTGCTGCGCGATCCAGGCGTCGGTGAAGTCCCATTGAACGCGAATGCGATCTCCCACCTCCAGTGACGAGGCGTCGGCCACATGCAAGACCCGTCCCGGGCCGGTGAGATCGGCGGTCAGGGGAATGTCGGGTCCGGTTTCGACGGAGTAGGAGCGGAAGCGCACCACGGCGAGGTTGTGCATGTCGGTGGAGGTGTTGAGCAGGCGGGTGCCGCCGTCGGGGTCGCCACGAAGCACGGTGTGGTCGCGGTGGACCAGCAGGCATTGTTGTCCGCGGGGACTGAGGGCGTAGGTGCCGGGGCCGAAGCGCACGACGCCGCCTTTGGCTTTGCCCGCGGCGTCGATGGCGGCCTGGATGGCATCGGTGCTGTCGGTTTTGCCCGAGGGGTCGGCGCCGAATTCGTCGACATGGAAGACGGGTTCCTCGATGCGGGGGAGGGGGCGTTCGCCGCGCGCGTATCCGGCGTAGGAGAAGTCCTGGATGACTTTGCCGCTGAAGGGGGTGTCGGCGGTCGGGGGACGCCAGTCGGGGGGAACCAGGTCGCTGTTCCAGGCCGCGTGTGCGGAACAAGAAAGCCACAAGGCGAGAGCGGAGGCACGGGCGACGGAAGCGGATCGAGTGGGATGAGGCATGTAAAACTCCGTGGAACGTAGTGTGAATACGCAAATTCTACCTTTCTCGACGCGGGCTCACAAGAACGAAGATGACAAGGCATCTCTTTTCGGGTGGGGCGTACTCGGACCTTGCAAATGATCCGCAAGGCCTGCATAGAACAGGCTCTGCAACCCTGAACACGAGACCTGTTATGAAAGACGATCAAGCCATTCTCGTTGTCGGCGGCGCCGGCTACATTGGATCCCACACCGTTCGCCAACTGGTGGCCGGCGGAAAAAACGTCGTGGTATTGGACAACCTGGTGTACGGCCACCCCGAGGCCATCGTGGACGAGGGGGTCGTGTTTGTGGAGGGCGACCTTGGACACCGGGACGTGCTCGACAAGGTGTTCGCGGAACACGACATCGGGGCGGTGATGCATTTCGCGGCCTACGCTTATGTGGGCGAGTCGGTGACGGAGCCGTCGAAGTACTACCACAACAATCTGGCGGCTCCGCTGGTGTTGCTGGACGCGATGCGGGACCATGGGGTGGACATTTTCATTTTCTCCTCGACCTGCGCGACCTACGGAAACCCCGAGTACGTGCCGATTGATGAACAACATCCGCAGAATCCGATCAACCCCTACGGCGCGAGCAAGCTCATGCTGGAGCGGGTCCTGGCGGACTATGCCCACGCCTACGGATTGAAGTACGCGGCGCTACGGTATTTCAACGCGGCGGGCTGCAGCCGGGACGGCAAGATCGGCGAGGATCACAATCCGGAGACCCATTTGATTCCGCTGGTGCTGGAGGCGGCGGCGGGAACGCGCGACCACATCACGATTTTCGGCACGGACTACCCGACCCCGGACGGTTCCTGCATCCGGGATTACATCCATGTGGACGATTTGGCCCGGGCGCATATTCTGGCCATCGAGAAGCTGTCGGCCGGGGCGGAATCCCTCCAGTGCAACCTGGGCACGGGGATTGGTCACTCCGTGAAGGAGTTGATCGCGGCCGCGGAGCGGGTGACCGGGAAAACGATTCCCGTGGAGATCGGCGATCGTCGCGCGGGGGATCCCCCGGAGCTGGTGGCCGCTCCGGCGAAAGCGAAAGAGGTTCTGGGGTGGGAGGCCGAACACAAGGATCTGGATGACATCCTGAAAACGGCCTGGGCCTGGATCGACGGGCCGCGCAAGGGACACTACGCCTCGTAGTGGGGCGGAGAAGGGGGTCGCACGGGGCGCACAAAGGCACGAAGGTTTTTCCGCGGCTCCGTAAGAGATTTTTCCCTCCGGATTTTATTTCCCACCGCGCCCGGGGCGCCACGTTTTGAGAGGGGCTATGCGCCCTCTTCGGCGGCTTTGCGGGCTTTTTCGTCCTCTTTCTTGGCCTTTTCCTGTTCCTTGTAGATCGACTTGTCGTATCCGGCGGCGAAGTCTTTGTAGTGAACGTCCAGTGGTTCGGCGGCCTTGCGCATGTTGAAGTCGTTGACGATGATGCCGAGCACCGTGGAGCCGACGCCTTTGAACTGCAGCAACACGTGGCGCAGGGCGCGGTGGCGGGTTTGGCCGGCGCGGCAGACCGTGACGACACCGTCGGACAGGCCGGAGATCACGAGACCGTCGGAGATGAGCCCGATAGGCGGCGTGTCGATGATCACCCGGTCATAATGTTTCCGCGCCCAGAGCACGAGTTGCTTGATATCGTCCCCCCCAAGCAGGTCGGCGGGGTTGATGTCGTTGGAGGACAGGGAGGCCATCAGGTCCAGATGTTCCGTGGGACCGGGAAGAATGATCCGTTCGAATTCCCTGCCGCCGAATTTCGCCAAGTGGTGGAGCAGGCTGTATTGATATTCGTCGTCGCCCTCTTTGGCCTCCATGCCGTCGGCGAACACCTTGGCGAGTCGGGGACGCCGCATATCGCAGTCGATCAGCAGGGTTTTCTGGCCGGCCCGGGCGGAGGTGATGGCCACGTTGGTGGCGCAGACCGTTTTCCCCTCGCTGGGGGAGGCGGAACAGAACATCACCACTTGTCCGCCGGGGTGGGCGTGGCCCTTGCGGCGGATTTCTTTGAGGCGGTTGTTGTTCACGTGGTCCATGAGCACGCGCACGGCGTTGAACGATTCCGCGACCTGCCCGAATTTCTGATTCAGAGAGATCATGGCGAGGTCGGCGCGTTTGCCGCCGGTGATATGCGGAATGATGCCGATGATGCGGCTGGAAATTCCGGCCTCCAGTTCGGCGATGGAGAAGATGCGGTCCTCCACGGCCTCGAGGGTGAGGGCGATGAGAAACCCGAGGGCGACGCCGCCGAACACGCCGAGCGGCAGCATGGCGGCCAATTTGGGGTGCACGGGTTCGTTCGGGGGGTTGGCGCGTTCCACCACTTTGAGGGTGGCGGTGTCCTCGTCGGCGGCGAGGCGGGCCTGTTCGATACGGCTGAGCACGTTGTTGTAGGCGGCCTCGGCGGCGTCGCGCTCTCGCTGCAGCGTTTTGAGGCGCGCCTGCCGTTCCACCAGGTGAAGTTCCTGCCGGGCGACTTTTTCGGTGAGGTCCTCGATTCGTTCCTGCACCGCCTGGCGCTGGCCTTTGATCACGTTGATTTGCTGGACGAAACTGCTTTGGGAAATGGAGACTTCCTGACGGATGTTGTTGGCGATCTCTTGAATCCGGGCGTCCAGCTTTTTCACGTCGGGATGCTTCTCGGTCTTCACTTCGAGCATGACTTCGCGTTGGGCGAGGGCGTCCCGATATTTCTGCATTTCATTGATGATGCGGTCCCGGTTGGGCAGGCTGCCCGGGAGTTTGAGATCCTGGATGCGGTCCACCTCGATGTCCTGAATGGATTTGAGAAACTCCTCGGCCCGCAACAGCTCGTTGTCGTAGGAAATGAGCATGTTGTTGAGGGTCATCAGGGACTGTCGGTCGGCGTCCTGCTGGGCCCGCAAGGTGTCGAGTTTGTTTTCCGACCGGAAGGCCAGGAGCGCGTCCTCCGTGGCGTTCAACTGGGTTTTCTGCACGTCGGCCTGGCGGTTCAGCCATTGAACGGCGGAGTCGGAGAGCGCCCGGTTTTCCTCTTGGAAGAAGGTTTCGGCCGCTTCGGCGGCGGCGTTGGCGGAGATGGCGGCCACGCGGGGGTTGCTGCTTTCCGCGCTGATCTGCACCAGCCGGGATTGCCGCATCATGTTGTAGGAGATGCGGCCGGGGTTGGGCTGGTCCTCCGTGGCCGTGGGGGTGCCATGGGCGTCCCACAAGAGTAAAAAGCGTTCTTTGGCCAGCACTTCGAACCGGTTGCCACGGAGCCGGCCAAGCCGGGTGTTGAACACCTCTTCGCTCTTCCCGTACTCCTCCTGATAGACGGTGTTCAGAATCCGGGGCCCCCGCACGCTCATTTCCACGAGGGCCCGGGCGCGGTAGACCCGTTCCGCCTTCCAGAAGTAGAGAACGGCGGCTCCGGCACCGAGGAGGGTGAGCAACAGAATCAGAAACCAGCGGCGGCGCAGAACCTTGAGAAGGCGTCGGGGGGACAGGAATTCGGCGGCCTGGGCCCCGTAGCCATAGCCGGAGTAGTTGCCGTAGTTGGCGTAGCCGTATCCCGGCATGGTGGGGTAGTAATTGGCGGCGCCGGTATAGCCATACCCACTGTACGGCCCCGTTCCCGTGTCGATGAATTGAGGGTTCTGCGGGGGCGGGGCCTGATCGCCGTAGGGGCGTTGTTGTTGCGGGTCCATATGAAGCTTCCTAGAAAGAGAGGGGTTGTCCGTAGGACATGTCTATGGTGCAAGTGTTCACAGGGAAAGCGTAAAATGTTCGGGATTTCGGTCTCAGGAGGCCCAGGGGCGGAGGAGGCGTTCGAGGCGGCGGGGCACGGTGGCGTCGATGTGCACGGCGTCGTCCTCGTACCGGCACTCGTTGACCTTGCCCTGGTCGTGGAGAAGCGCGACGAGATCGCCGCGGGCGTGGGGCAGTTCGACCCGCAGGTGGGCGACCTGGTCGGCGAGCTGGTCCGCCATGCGTTCCATCAGGGCGTCGATGCCGTCTCCGGTATGGGCGGACAGAAAGACCGCGTCCGGGTGGTGACGGTGCAGGGCGGCGAGGCGATCGGGAGGAATCGGCAGGTCGGTTTTGTTGAAAACGGTGATGATGCGTTTGCGGTCCGCTCCCAGTTCCTGCAGCACGTTCAGGGTGGTTTCGTGGAAGGCCTCCACCTGGGGCGAGGCGGCGTCCAGCACGTGGACGAGGAAATCCGCCAGTACGGCCTCCTCCAGCGTGGCCTTGAAGGCGTCGACCAGGCGGTGGGGAAGGTTGCGCACGAACCCCACGGTATCGGTGACCAGCAGGGGGCGTCCGTTGGGCAGGTCGATCCGGCGGGTGGTGGTGTCCAGGGTGGCGAAAAGCTTGTCGGCCACATAGATGTCGGAGCCGCTGAGGGTGTGGAGCAGAGAGCTTTTGCCGGCGTTGGTGTAGCCGACCACGGCGGCGTGGGGCAGGGGGACCCGGCTGCGCTCTTTGCGCTGGGTGGCGCGGGTGGCGCGCACCTCTTTGAGTTCCTGTTTGAGGCTGCTGATTTTGTTGCGGACCATGCGTCGGTCGAGTTCGATCTGTTGTTCGCCCTCGCCTTTTTGGGCCGCGCCGCCTCCTCCGCCGCCGCTTTGGCGGCCGAGGTGGCCCCAGGCCTTTTTGAGGCGGGGCAGGTTGTATTCCATGCGGGCGAGTTCGACCTGAAGCTTGGCCTCCCGGGTGCGGGCGCGGGCTCCGAAAATGTCGAGGATGACTTCCTGGCGGTCGATACAGGTGCAATTGGCGAAGCGTTCCCAGTTTCGCTGTTGCGCGGGCGAAAGGGCGTTGTCGAACACGACGCAGTCGGCGTCGGCCTCGGTCATTCGCTCCAGCAGTTCGTCGGCCTTGCCGGTGCCGACGAGCAGGCGGGCCTGCCATTCGCGCACTTCGACCAGGGCTTCCCCCACGATGCCGATGCCGAGGGTGGTGACCAGTTCCCTCAATTCCCGCAAGAGATCGGCGGCCGTTTCGGCGCTTTCGCCCCGGAGGTGCACGCCGACCAGAAAGGCGCGTTCCACCATGCGGGGCTTTTCCTGGACATCAATCATATGGGGATCCGTGATTGCAATTCATAAAAACTCTCTTACCTTGCCGCGTCGAAACATCAATCTCAGAAGGAAACGCTCATGTCAGATCTGCTGAACGCCCGGGAAACCCCGGTCATTACCAAAACACGCGAATTGTGCGCCGCTCTGTTGGAGCAGGATAGCTACAAACGCATGAAAGAGCAACTCGACGCCTTCGTGGCGGACGAGGACGCGCAGAAAATGTATCAGGAACTGAGCCAGAAGCAATCCGACCTGGTGCAAAAACAGGAAACCACCGGTGATCTCACGGAAGAAGAGATCAAAGAGTTCGAGGATCAGCGGGAACGCCTGCTGATGCATCCCGTGGCCGGCGGGTTCGTGGAGGCCCAGCAGGGCTTCGAGGAACTGCGGGACACGGTGAACCGCTACGTGACCAAAACCTTCGAGTTGGGCCGGGTGCCCACCGAGGAGGAAGTCGCTCCGCAACAGGGCGGTTGCTGTGGGGGCGGCGGTGGAGGCTGTGGGTGCGGCAGCGGCGGATGTGGCTGATCGTACTGGCTGAGGGGGCATGACTATAATCGCCCCAACGTCCTCAAACCCCGCGTGCACCCTTTTCGGGGCGCGCCGTTTTATATATGGAAGTGTCCCGGGGGCATGGCCCCCGGTCTAAACGAGTTGGCTCCTCCGGAGCCCGATTCAGGGAGATCTCCTCCGAGTGGGATCCTTGTGGGCAAGGAATCGGATGCATCCACATTGGAGGGGTGAATGCAATTCCGCCCGGGTCTGGCCGCCCCCTTGTGTTTGTCGGGCAGGAATGCCCAACCTCCATTTTCTTTTTCATTTACGGTGGCATTTTAGACTGAAACCGTTCAAAGTGTATGTGACATGTACTCTTTTCAATTCCCCCTATTGGCGATCGAGGCGGATTCCGCTCCGCCTTCGATGATTGTGGTGATCGGGTTTGTGGTCGTGTTGGGCCTGTTGGTGGTCATTCTGTTACGCGGCAAACCCGTCCGTATGCTCGACGCCGCCGTGAGCCACCCTCCCAAACCCTGGACCCGGGGGCCCGCGTTCGCCGAACAGCGCCGCCGCGCCGCCGCGGCCGCCTGCGCCGTTCATCTTCACACCCACGCACGGAAATAATCTTATGAAACAGGTCGATTTCATGCTGACCGCCTTTCGGGACGGTTTTCAATCCGCCTACGGGGCGCGCGTTTTCACCGATGATTTCATTCCCGCCGTGGAGGCGGCGCGGGAGGCCGGCATCCGCTACTTCGAGGCGGGCGGCGGCGCGCGGTACCAGTCCCTCTATTTGTACTGCAACGAGGACGCCTTCGACATGATGGACCGCTTTCGCGCGGCGGCGGGGCCGGAGGCGGATTTGCAGACCCTGGCCCGGGGGGTGAACGTGGTGGCGCTGGATTCACAGCCCGCGGACATCGTGGATCTGCACGCCAAGTTGTTTAAAAAGCACGGCATCACCACCATTCGCAATTTCGACGCGCTCAACGACGTGCACAATCTGATCGATTCCGGTCGGTCGATCACCCGTCACGGACTCAAACACCAGGTCTGCGTGACCCTCATGTCCCTTCCGCCCGGATGCGAAGGGGCGCACGACGCCGATTTTTACGAAAAGACCCTGCGGGAGATTCTCGACGCTGATATTCCCTATGATTCTGTCTGCTTTAAAGACGCCAGCGGCACGGCCACGCCCGCAGTGGTGCACGAGACGATCCGGCGGGCGCGGAAGCTGCTGCCGGAAGGCACGTACATTCACTATCACACCCACGACACGGCGGGGATCGGGGTGATCTGTAACAAGGCGGCGTTGGAGGCGGGGGCGGACGCGATCGATCTATCGCTGGCCCCCTGTTCGGGCGGGACCTGTCAGACGGATCTGCTCACCATGTGGCACGCCCTGCGCCACACCGACTACAGTCTGGACATCGACGTGGATCGGATCCGCAAGTTGGAGGACGTGTTCCAGGAGTGCATGAAAGACTATTTTCTGCCGCCGGAGGCGACGAAGGTGGAGCCGATGATTCCCTGGTGTCCGATGCCGGGGGGCGCGTTGACGGCCAACACCCAAATGTTGCGCGACAACAATATTATGGACCGGTATCCGCAGATCATTCGCGCGATGCGCGAGGTGGTGGCGAAGGGCGGGTACGGCACCTCGGTGACCCCCGTGTCGCAATTCTATTTCCAACAGGCCTTCAGCAACGTCATGCAGGGCGAGTGGGAAAAGATCACCGAACCGTTCGGACGCATGGTGCTCGGGTATTTCGGCAAAACGCCGGTGCCCCCCGACCCCGAGGTGGTGGAAAAAGCCAAGGAGCAGCTCGGATTGGAGCCCACGACCGAACATCCGATTGATCGCAACAACGCCGACCCCTCCAAGGGAGTGAAGGCGGTGAAAAAGCAGTTGAAGGCCGAAGGGTTGCCGGTGACCGACGAGAACGTGTTCATCGTGGCCAGCTGTGGCGCGAAGGGCGTCACGTTCCTGAAGGGCGAGGCGAAAACGGCGGTGCGGAAAAATCTTCCGAAGGAAGCGGCTCCGTCCGCCTCGGCTCAGGCTCCGGCCTCCGCGCCGGCGCGGGCGGTGAAAGAGCCGGGATCTTACGACATTCGGGTGGACGGGGTGCCGTACCGGGTGGAGATCGACGGCGACCGGGTCACGGTGGAGGGCCTGCCGGTGGAGGTTCGGCCCGCCGGGGCCGAGGCGAAAGAGGGGGAAGAGGCCGGTCCGGTGCACTTGATGTGTCAGGCCGACGGGCTGGTGTATCGCATGCGGAAAAAAGAGGGAGACAAGGTGCGTGCGGGGGATCTGATCATGATTCTGGAATCCCTGAAAATGGAAATGGGGGTGAAGGCGCCCCGGGACGGAATCGTATCGGAATTGCGGGTCCGGGAAGGGGATCGGGTGGAGGCGGGCCGCCTTCTCGCCGTGATCACGCCGGTGGCCTGAACGCGGGCCCGATCCGGGCGTCTGGTTGGATTTTTCGCGCTGTTCCGCCGGTTTCTCCCTCGGGTTTTTCGGTTTCGATCGATTTTTGATCCTTCTTTGGGTTCTTTTCGGGTTAAAACTTCTTCTTTGTGTGAAAGTATAGATTTTTTATACTCATAAATATCGTTTAATATTTCACGAATAGGTGTGTTTGCGAAAATAGTTTAAGTTTTTTGTTTGACCGTAGCGCCAGTGTGGAGTATTTGGGCCTCACGTTGCAATTTTCACAAACGCACGAGGACAAGACGATGAGTGAACAGCCCAGAGACGGAGCGCAGACCCTGCTGAAATGTTTGGAGGCGGGGGGAATCGAAGTGATGTTCGGATATTCCGGCGGCGCGGCGTTGCCGATTTTCGACGCCCTGGAGACGTCGGGCACGAACATCAAGTTCGTGTTGGCGCGGCACGAGCAGGGCGCGGCCCACATGGCGGACGGCTATGCGCGGGCCACGGGCAAGCCGGCCTGCGTGCTGGTGACGAGTGGTCCGGGCGCGGGCAACACCATTACGGGCATCATGACCGCGCACATGGATTCGGTGCCGATGATCGTGATCACGGGTCAGCAGGTGACCTGGATGCTGGGCAAGGACGCGTTCCAGGAGGCCGACATTTTCGGCATCACGATGCCGGTGGTGAAGCACAGTTATCTGGTCAAGGAGTCGGACGACATTCCCCGGGTGGCGAAGGAGGCGATTCACATCGCCACCACCGGTCGTCCGGGTCCGGTGTTGATCGACATGCCGAAAAACGTGAGCCAGGACGACTGCGACGCGCCGTTGGACGCGGAAATCGATTTACCGGGCTACGATCCGGACGTGTCGTACACGGTGGAACCGGAGCGGATCGCGTCGGTGGCCGAGGTGTTGAAGCGGTCCGAGCGGCCGGTGATTCTGGCGGGCCACGGCGCCATGCTGGCGCACGCGGGTCCGGAGCTGAAAGAGCTGGCCGAGACCTGCCGGATTCCAGTGTGCAGCACGTTGCTGGGCAAAGGCATTTTCGACGAGACCCACGAGTTGTCGCTGGGCATGCTGGGCATGCACGGCACGGCCTACGCGAACAAAGCGATTGTCGAGGCGGACCTGATTTTGAACATCGGATCCCGTTTCGACGACCGGATCATCGGTCAGCCGGACAAGTTCGGCCGGAACGCCACGATCGTGCACATCGATATCGACCCGTCGGAAATGGGCAAAATGATTCAGCCCGATCTGCAGGTGGTGGGCGACGCCAAGGTGGTGTTGGCCGAGTTGAACCGGAAGATCGCGCCTTTGGACACGGATGCCTGGCTGGCGACGCTCAACGGCTACAAAAAGCGGTTCCCCCTGCGCTACAAGAAGCAGGGCGGCCTGAAAATGCAGCATATTCTGGACGTGTTGGACCGCCTGACCGAGAGCCGGGCGGTGATCACGACCGACGTGGGGCAGCATCAAATGTGGGCGGCGCAGTTCTGCAAGAGCACCGCGCCCTGGAACTGGATCTCCTCCGGAGGCGCCGGCACCATGGGCTTTGGCTTTCCCGCCGCGGTGGGGGCGCAGTTGGGCCGTCCGGACGACGTGGTGGTGGCCGTGGTGGGCGACGGCGGGTTTCAGATGACCCTGTTCGAGCTGTCCACCGCCGTGCTGCAGAAGCTGCCGCTGAAGATTCTGGTGCTCAACAACCATTATCTGGGCATGGTGCGTCAGTGGCAGGAGCTGTTCTTCGACAACCGGATGTCGGGCGTGGATCTGGAGGGCAATCCCGATTTCGTGAAGTTGGCGGAAGCCTACGGCGCGAAGGGATTCCAGATCAAACGTCCGGCGGACATCGAGAAAATTCTCACCCGGGCGCTGGAGTACAACGACGGCCCCTGCGTGATCAACTGCGAGGTGCTCAAGGAGGACAACGTGTTCCCCATGATTCCCGCCGGCGCGGCGCTGGAGGACATGATTATCGAGAAGCCGAAGCACCGCATGGCCAAACCCGTGGGATCCACCTGAGGATCCCGCGGCCTTTCCTTTATCCTTACGAGACCCAACCGAGATCCATTTGTTATGAAAGCACCCATTGAAACCACGGACCGTCCGGTGACCATGGAGTTGCCGCAACCCGATTATCCTCTGCACACCATCAGCGTGCTGGTGAACAACAAGCCCGGCGTGCTGGCGCGGATCGCGCAAGTGTTTTCCCGCCGGGGATACAATATCGAATCCCTGGTGGTGAGTCCGGGCGCGGAACCGCGATTTTCCCGCATGACCATCGGCGCGCGGGGCGAGGAGGCCGGCCTGGACCAGATCAAGGCGCAGTGCAACAAGCTGATCGACGTGATCAGTTGCTACGACCACACGCTGGACGAGGCGGTGGCCAAGGAGCTGGCGCTGGTCAAGGTGGCGGTCGACGCCGCCCAGCGGGGCGAAGCCCTGCAGATCGCCGAGCATTTCGGCTGCAAGACGCTGGACCTCGCGCCGGAAAGCCTGGTGCTGATGGTGACCGGGGACAGCGGCAAGCTGGACGCGATGATCGGCATGATGCAGAAATTCGGCATCATTGAGCTGGTGCGCACCGGCAAGGTCGTGATGACCCGCGGCAACGGCCTGACGTAAGTCGGGGGCCGCCAGGCTGGCGGCGCTCCGTTGCATGCACCCCGTCCGGGGCGCGGCGGGGTGTGGGATTCGGTTTCCCGGGGGCGTACGCCCCCGGGCTTGATGCGCAGGCTCCTCCGGAGCCGGGACCGAAATCGTCCACGGGTGGTTGGGTCCTCTTGTATTCGTCCAGTCAGGTCCATGGTCAGGCCAACGACGTTACGGATGACTTCGGGTGCAAGACGCTCGACATGGCCGCCGGAGAGCCTGATCGGCATGATGCGGAAATTCGGCATCATCGAGCTGGTGCGCACCGGCAAGGTCGTGATGACCCGTGGCAACGGGCTGACGTAAGTCGAGGGGGCTCCGTTGTCCCGCCGTTCCCGAGGATACGATTGACCATCGCGACTCGTTGTGCCATTCACCCGGCATGAATCTCAAGGAAACCACAATGAGTTCCGAGACCGCCTGGTCCGGGCGGGTGTTTCGGGTGGACCGGCACCAGGTACGGCTGGGTGACGGCGGCGAATCGGTGCGGGACATCGTGCGCCACGCCGGGGGTGTGGGCGTGTTGGCACGCACGCCCCGGAACACTTTCTTGCTGGTGCGCCAGTATCGGAAGGCGGTGGACCGGGAGGTGCTGGAGATCGTGGCGGGCATGCGCGACTCCGGCGAGGCTCCGGCGGATACGGCGCGGCGGGAGTTGGAGGAAGAGACGGGGTATCGGGCCACGTCCATCGAGGCGCTGGGACGGGTGTTTCCCTCTCCGGGCTATACCGACGAGGTGATTCACGTGTATTTCGCCGAAACGGAGGCGGAGCCCGGGGCGGATAAAATGGATTCGGACGAGCGGGTCCAGGTGGTGGAACTGGGTCGGGACGAGTTGGAGCGGCGGATTCGGGACAACGAGCTTCACGACGCCAAAACCATCGCGGCCTGGTACTACGCGCGCGAACGAGGGCGGGTATGACGCCGATCGATTTCGAGTCGGAACTGAACGAGGAGCAGCTGGCCGCGGTGCGGGCGGGCGACGGTCCGGTGTTGATCATCGCGGCCGCCGGCACGGGCAAGACCCGCACGCTGGTGTACCGGGTGGCCTGGTTGGTGGAGCAGGGCGTGCGCGGGGAGAACATTCTGCTGCTGACGTTCACGAACAAGGCGGCGGCGGAGATGATGGAACGGGCGCGGCAGCGGGTGGGGCACGAGCCGCTGGCGGGAATGTGGGGCGGCACGTTCCACCATGTGGCCAACCGGATTCTGCGGGTGCACGCGGATCGGATCGGGTATCGGCGCGATTACACGATTATCGACTCGGACGATCAAAAGAGTCTGATGAAGGCGATTTACGAGGAACTCGGCCACAAGGGCGACAAGGAGTTCCCGAAGCCGCAGGTGTTGCTCAGTCTGTTTTCGCTGGCGGTCAACAAGAGTGGGGATCCACGGGAGTTGATCGTGGACCGGTTCGCCGACTACCACGTGGACGTGGAGGCGGTACTCAAGATCAACGAGCGATACCAGGAGCGGAAGAAAGAACTGAACGCGATGGATTTCGACGATTTGTTGACCCGGGCCGTTCAGTTGCTGGAGGAGCACGAGGGTCCGCGGGAGTATTATCAGCATCAGTTCCGCTATGTGCTGGTGGACGAGTTTCAGGAC
>Ga0194138_10000538_pt1 | contig 17987 bp, 13 predicted proteins | sample TARM_MetaG_T2_14_FD_134022 | JGI IMG/M metagenome (GOLD analysis project Ga0194138, IMG submission 134022) | Freshwater microbial communities from Pennsylvania, USA, analyzing microbe dynamics in response to fracking - TARM_MetaG_T2_14 (version 2) | ecosystem: Environmental > Aquatic >...
CCTGGCCAGGGCCTGCCAGTGGGAGGCCGGTTTCAGCGCCGCAATGGCACTGGCGAACCAGTTGAGATCCAGATGATCGCCCAACTCATAGTAGAGATTGGCAACGGTTTTCAGCGGCATGCCCGTTGCCTCCTGGGCCTCAATGATACCCAGAGACGAGTACAGATGCCCGGTCCCGGACACAACGCCCGCCAGCTCTGAAGGCAGGCCGGCATCCACCAGGGTCTGGTGCCGTTTTTCCCATGCTGCCTTTGCCTGGTCACCGAGATACTCCGGGAGCCCCGCGGTGATGGCCCACACACTGTCGGCAAAGCGCTCCATATGATTCTGGATGCTGAGCTCCGCGCGGCGGTTACGCAACAACCAGCGGACAGAGCGGCGCATCAGGCGCATCAGATCCTGCATAAGCGCCATCTGGAGCTGCGCCGGTATGTGGAAGTCCAGGTCTTCAATGCGGTCCCACCAGTTGTCAATCCGGAACACATCCCGGGCAATAATCCAGGCCAGCGCTATGGACGCCGCATCAGCACCGGTGGACTGATTGAGTCGCTCCACAAAGGTAATGCCCATGTGATTGACCATGTCATTGGCAATCTGGGTGGCAATGATTTCACGGCGCAGCTGGTGCTCCCCCAACTCTTTCGAGAATTTCTGGGTCAGATCCCTCGGGAAGACCTTGTACATCTCGCCGGCCAGCATCGGATCGTCCGGCAGCGTGCTGGCAATCAGGGTCTGCTTGAGATCGCCTTTGACATAGGAGATCAGCACCGACAACTCCGGCCGGGTCAGCCCCTTCTTGTCGAGCTTGCGTTCAGACAGGGTCTCATCATCCGGCAGGAACTCCAGCGCGCGATTCAGCTTGCCCTCGCTCTCGAAAGAGTTCATCAGCCGGCGGTATTCCTCCAGCCGCGTTGCCGCATCGTCGTTGGCAATACTGATGGCCTGGGTCTGGCGATAATTGTTCTTCAGGACCAGCTGAGCCACGTCGTCGGTCATTTCCTCAAGCATGATGTTGCGCTGCTTGAAGGTGAGGTCGCCCATGGCCATTGCCCGGTTGAGCAGGATTTTCATGTTGACCTCATGGTCGGAACAGTCAACGCCACCGGAGTTATCGATGAAGTCGGTATTCAGACGCCCGCCCCTGAGGGCGTATTCAATGCGCCCCAACTGGGTCAGCCCCAGGTTACCGCCCTCGCCAACAACCTTGCAGCGCAGCTCCGAGCCATTGATCCGCAAGCCGTCGTTGGCTTTATCCCCGACATCACTGTGGGACTCGCTTTGCGCCTTCACATAGGTCCCGATACCACCGACCCAGAGCAGATCCACCTGAGCCTTGAGAATATGGGATATCAGCATGTTGGGCGGAACCCGATCCGACTTGATGCCCAGCAGCTTTTTCATTTCCGGGCTGACAGGAATCGATTTGGCATTCCGGCTGAACACGCCCCCACCCTTGGAGATGAGTTTGCTGTCGTAGTCGGTCCATGTCGAACGGGGCAGTGCGAACAGCCGCTTGCGCTCGACATAACTCCGCTCGGGGTCCGGGGTCGGGTCAATAAAGATGTGAATGTGATTAAAGGCCGCAACCAGTCTGGTTTTTTCCGAGGACAGCAGGCCGTTGCCAAACACGTCCCCGCCCATGTCGCCGATGCCGATGGCGGTAAATTCATCCAGCGCCGGGTTGATACCCATCTCCCGGAAATGGCGCTCCACCGAAACCCAGGCACCCCGGGCGGTAATGCCCATCTTCTTGTGGTCGTAGCCATTGCTGCCGCCGGAGGCGAAGGCATCGCCCATCCAGAAACCGTATTCCGCGGCCAGGCCATTGGCAATGTCCGAGAAGGTGGCGGTGCCCTTGTCAGCCGCTACCACCAGGTAATGATCGTCATCATCGTGACGGATTACACGCTCCGGCGGCTCAATGCCGGCGTCGACCAGATTGTCGGTAATGTCCAGCAAACCGCGGATAAAGGTTTTGTAGGCTTCGATGCCCTCAGCCTGGAAAGCCTCCCGGTCCGAAGGATCCGGCAGACGCTTGGCCACAAAGCCACCTTTGGCCCCCACCGGCACGATCACCGCATTCTTGACCTGCTGGGCCTTGACCAGGCCCAGAATCTCGGTGCGGTAGTCCTCGAACCGGTCCGACCAGCGCAGGCCGCCACGGGCGACCTTGCCACCCCGGAGATGAACCCCCTCAACGCGCGGGGAATAGACAAAAATCTCGAACATTGGCAGCGGCAGCGGCACATCCGGAATTTCGGAGGGATCGAACTTGACGCTGATATAGGGCTTCGGCCCACCTGCCTCATCCTGTTGGTAATAGTTGGTGCGCAGGGTGGCCTGGATCAGCTCAAGGTACAGCCGCAGCACCCGGTCTTCACTGAGGTTCTCGACGCTTTCAAGGCCGGCATTGAATTCGATCTCCAGTTTCTGCTGCGCGGCCTGGCATTTGCCCGGGGTCTGATACCGCTCCGGATTGAAACGGACTTCGAAGAATTCCAGCAGCAAGCGGGTCAACTCAACGTGATTGACCAGTGTATTGGAGATAAAGGTCTGACTGTTGGAGAACCGGATCTGGCGCATATAGCGGGCATAGGTCCGCAGCAAGGCGATTTCCCGCCAGCTCATATACGAAGACAACAGCATCCGGTTAAAGGCGTCGTTCTCCGCCTCCCCGTACCAGACACGCCGAAACAGCTCTTCGAAAATCGGCCGGATACGGTGAAGATCGACCACATCTCTGGTGTATGCCTGGAGGGTGAAATCGTGAATCCAGACGGATTTGTGGTGCCGGTCCGTCACCTCGAACGGATGCTCGCCAATCACCCGGAAACCCAGATTGTCGAATATCGGCATCACATCGGAGAGAGGCAATGGCTCGTCGGGAAAGAAAAGCTTGAAATGCAGCGTGCTTTCATCTTCTTCCAGCGCCCGATAGAAGCTCATCGCCAACTGGTGATTGGTTGCTGAGGCCGAAATATGCTCAAGATCAATCGCCGCGCGCCTGGGTGAGAACATATCGGTGTAGCTGGCCGGAAAACCGCCCGCCCAGAGCCGATACAGTTCATTGCCCTGCTCTTCACCATAGGTTTCACTCAGCGCCTCGGAAAGCCCGTCACGCCATGACTGGGCAAGCTCGAAGACCTTCTCTCTGATTTCCCCCGTTGGCAGCTGCCGGTTCTCGACCTGGGGCACCCGGATGGTGAACTGGACCCGTGCCAGTACCGATTCGGAAAAGTGGGTCACAAATTCGACGTCTTCGGCATCCAGCCGGTCAACCAGCACCTGTTCCACTTTCAGCCGCAACTCGGTGTTGTAGATGTCCCTCGGGAAGAACGCCAGGCAGGTGACGAACTGGCCGTAGACATCTTCCCGCATGAACAGCTCGATGCGCCGGCGCTCCTGGATATACAGGATACTTTTCGCCACCTTGAGCAATTCGTCCGGTTCTATCTGGAACAGCTCGTCCCGGGGATACACCGTCAGGATCTGTTCCAGCTCTTTGCCGGCGTAATCGTCACGGAGGAACCCGGACCGCTTCATTACGCTCTGGAACTTGCGACGCAGCAGGGGAATCTCGTCCGGTCGTTCGTTGTAGACACGGGCCGTGTACAGGCCCAGGAACCGGCGCTCGCCGACCACCTCGCCCTTGCTGTTGAATTTCTTGACGGCGATATAATCCGGGTACGCCGGGCGGTGCACCCGCGAACGCTGGGCCGATTTGGCGAAGATGAAAATATCGTCGCTGCGGGTCATTTCGTGGCGGGTACGCTGAGGCAGCTCGTTCAGGCGAACCCGGTCCGGGCGTTCGTTATTGACCCGGAGAATCCCCAGTTCAGAATTTTCGACCCGCCGGACCACCATGCCACTCTTGTCTTTGGCAAAGTCATATTCGTCGTAACCCAGGAACGTAAAGTGATCCCGGGCCAGCCACTCCAGAAATTCCCGGGCCTCTTCTTTCTGTTCCTCATTGATGCCTGCGGTGGTGCTGTCCAGCTCGCCGAGAATCTCGTTCACCTTCTCGGTGACGATCGGAAAATCACTGACCGCAATCCGCACTTCATGGAGCACATTCTGCAGGGTGTGTTCCAGATCCCGAAGATCCTCGGGATTACTGTGCCGGTCAATCTCAAGGACGATAAAAGCCTCATAGGCCGAACCCGAGGCTTTCTTTTTGCTGGTGTGCAGTTTCTTGAGCTTGCCATCGTTGTCGCGATCGACTTGCAGGATCGAATGCTGGATGGAATGGGTACCGATTTCCCGCTGGTTGATGGCAATACGCAGGGAGTCGATCAGAAACGGCATGTTCGGGTGCAGAATGAAAATAACGGTATGAGTCGACTGCCAGCCGTCAGTCTCGAGATCGGGGTTGAACACGGCGACCGCCGTTTCTTCCGCGGATCGCTTCTGCAGAAACTGCCAGGCGGCCAGAACGGCGCCGTAGGTATCGGCAAAGCGCCGGCTGACCAGTTCTTCGAGGGGAATATGGGCGTAATGCTGTTTGGCAAATTCGCTGATTTTTTTGGCTTCGGTTTTGTTAATCTTCTTTGAGAAGGCTTCAGCCAACTGTTCAAAGAACTGATCCTTGCTCGCCACTGTCAGCGCATTCATGGTCGACCTCAGTTAGTGTGAAATAAACGTAATCGGCGTATCGTCACATAAGCATAGTCAAACCCTTGATTTTTGCCGGCCAGACGCCAAAACTTCGGCAACTACCTACGCACGATACGGGTTTCTCCGGGAAATCCCCAGATACAGAGAGCAGTCAATTCCAATGTCGTTACAGCATACGTTCGGTGAGTTACGGGAACAGTTAGCCAAACGGATAATCGGGCAGGAGAAACTGGTGGATCGTCTGCTGATCGCTCTGCTCGCAGACGGCCACCTGCTGGTAGAAGGTGCCCCGGGCCTGGCCAAAACTACCGCCATCAAGGCCCTCGCAGACCATCTTGAAGGCGATTTCCATCGCATCCAGTTCACCCCGGACCTGCTGCCGTCCGATGTCACCGGCAGTGAGATCTACCGGCCTGAAACCGGGCAGTTCGAGTTCCAGCGCGGCCCTATTTTCCATAACCTGGTATTGGCCGACGAGATCAACCGGGCTCCCGCCAAGGTCCAGTCCGCCTTGCTGGAAGCCATGGGTGAACGGCAAATCAGTGTGGGTATGTGCACCTTCCCGCTGGACCAGCCGTTCATGGTCATGGCCACCCAGAATCCGATCGAACAGGAAGGTACTTATCCATTACCGGAAGCCCAGCTCGACCGCTTCCTGATGCACGTGGTCATTCATTACCCGTCCGCGGAGGCGGAGAAAGCCATTCTCCAGCTCGCGCGGAACGATTATCGCCAGGGCCTGCCAAAGACCGATTTGCGCCTCAGTGCCGAGCAGGTCTTTGCGGCCCGTACCGAAGTGGCCGATACCTATATGGCCGAGGCCGTCGAGCAGTACCTGCTGGCCCTGGTCCTTGCCACCCGGAACCCGGCCGTCCTGGATCCGGAACTGGCCCGCTGGACCGCCTTCGGCGCCAGCCCCCGGGGCACCATTGCCCTGGACCGCTGCGCCCGGGCCCTGGCCTGGCTGGACGGCAGGGATTATGTGACCCCGGATGATGTCCGGGCCATGGCCTTTGATGTGCTCCGGCACCGGATCCTGCTCACCTTCGAGGCCGAGGCCGAAGGCATGACCGCAGATACCGTGATCGAGCGGCTGATTGAACGCGTCCCGGTGAGTGCCTGAGAGCAGTGACGGAAGTCATACACAGAGCCCTCAGCCAGTACAGGAGCCGTCAGCAATGGCCAACTCCGAAGCAGTAACCCACATCGGCCTGCCGGACCTCATCCGCCTGCAAGCGGACGCACGGGCCCTGAAGCTGCCCTCAGCCCGGCCGGTTCGCTCCCGCCAGGCGGGCCTTCAGCGATCGCCCCAACGCGGCCGGGGGATGGCCTTTGCCGAAGTCAGGCTATATCAGCCCGGCGACGATATCCGCAGTATCGATTGGCGGGTGACGGCAAGGCGACAGGCACCTCACACCAAGTTGTACGAGGAAGAAAGAGAAAGGCCGGTGCTTCTGTTGTGCGATCTCGGCCCAAGCCTGTTCTTTGCCAGTACCGGTGCGTTCAAACAGGTGCGCTGCGCTCAGCTCGCTTCGATCCTCGCCTGGCTGGCTCTGTGGTCCGGCGATCAGGTGGGCGGGCTTGTCTTCAATGGTGAAACCCTGAGCGTTCAGCGCCCGGCGCGACGAAAGAAGTCGGTACTTCGGCTGCTGGATACTCTGGCAGAGCAACAACGCCAGCACGGGCGGGTTCAGAACGACGGCGAGGGCCGGGGCAGGCTGGATACCGCGCTGACGGAAGCCCGCCGGGTAGCCCATACCGGCAGCCGAATCTTTGTCATCAGTGATTTTCTGGACATCACCGCCGAGACCGGAAAACTCCTGGGCGCCCTGGCCCGCCACAATACGGTCAGCGCACTGAGAGTTCTCGATCCCCTCGAGAAGGAGCTCCCCCAAAGGGGGCGTTTCGCCGTTGCGGGCCCGGAAGGCCCGGTCTGGTTCGACGCTGCCAACCCGCGTTTCCAGAAAGCCTGGCACGCGAAGGTGGCCAGCCATGAACGGCAACTGGAAGATTGCTTCCGGACATCCGGGGTTGTCGCAGCCAATGTGTCAACCGGCGAGGATCCGGCCGTAGCGCTGAAAACCCTGCTGGGGCCGGGAGGACGAATCGGATGAACCCACAGGATCCGCTCAGCCGGCTCAGAGACATTCATCTGCCCGATCCCGGAGGCTTCTGGCCCCCGGCGGTGGGTTGGTGGATTCTGGCCATACTGGCAATCGCGCTTACCGGAGCGCTGATCTGGCTGATGGTCAGGCGCCGACGGCGAAACCGGTGGTTCCGGTCGGCGCAGTCGGCGCTGGCCGGGCTGGAACGCGCTGCAGCTCCAGAACCCTGGTGGTTTATGCAGCTGAACACTCTACTGAAACGGGCCGCCCGGGAGCGATACCCGGAGTCGCACCCGGAAACGCTGAGTGGTGATGCCTGGGTGGAGTTCCTGTTAACCACAGCACCGAAAAACCGGGTTGCCTCACGGCCGGTGGCCGAAGCTCTGGTCGAAAGCGCCTGGCGGCCGGCCGTAGCTACCGAGCCATCCCAGGCGCTGGCCTTCGCCAGACTATGGCTGGGAGGTCAGAAATGCTGAGTCTTGCCTGGCCCTGGGTACTGGCCTTGGCGCTTGTCCCCCTCGTTCTGCAATGGCGCAAGCCCCGGGGGCAGTCAGTGGATGCCCCAGTCCTGCCGGTTGGCCACTGGCTGTCAGACCTCCCCGGCGTCAGCCGCCGGGGCAGCGCCGTGCCCCTGTGGCAGAGGCTGTTGTTGTTTCTCATGTGGGTACTGCTGGTGATCGCCCTGGCCCGCCCGCAGCATGTGGGCGAGCAGACACAGATGCCGGTTTCCGGCCGCGACCTGATGCTGGTGGTGGATATTTCCCCGAGCATGGATGAGCAGGACATGGTGCTTCAGGGCCGAAGCATCAACCGACTACAAGCGGTGAAGCGGGTCCTCGACGACTTCATCTCTCGCCGCAAGGGTGACCGCCTGGGTTTGATCCTGTTTGGCACGGAACCTTATGTCCAGGCGCCGCTGACCTTCGATCTGGAAACCGTCCGGACGCTGATGCGCGAAGCCGGCCTCGGTATGGCTGGTCGTGCCACCGCCATTGGTGACGCCATTGGCCTGGCAACCAAGCGGCTCCGGAACCGGCCGGAAGACCAGCGCGTGATGATACTGCTCACCGATGGTGCCAATACAGCCGGCGAAATAACACCGGACAAGGCCACCGAGATTGCCGCCGCAGCCGGCGTCCGCATTTACACCATTGGTATCGGCGCTGAATCCATGGTTCAGCGCGGCCTTCTTGGTTCCCGTCGGGTCAATCCGTCCCGGGATCTTGACGAAAGCCTGCTGACCCGGATGGCCCAGCAGACAGGTGGTGAGTATTTCCGGGCCCGCAGCCTGCCGGAGCTGGAACTCATCTACCAGAGTATTGACCAATTGGAGCCTATTGAGCTGGAGGGCAAGTACTACCGCCCGGTGACTGAACTCTCTACGTCTGGCAGGCCGGTCTCGCAGTGCTCCTTTGGACCATGCTGTTTGTGTACCGGCGGGCTGGCCAGATGATGGCCGCCCGCCGCCCGCAAAGCGAGGGAGAACCGGATGCTGGCTGATTTTCATTTCCTGCGCCCACTATGGCTGCTCCTTCTGCTGCTTCTGCCCCTGATGTTTGTCGCCTTCCGCCAGCTGCGGCTGGGTGACAGCGGCTGGTCCCGGCTCATTCCGGCCCGTTTGCTGTCACCCATCCTTCGCTCTGAAGGCAAATCCGGGAAGTCATCCGGCTCGCCGCTGGCGCCTGCGTCTGCTGCCCTCGTCATTCTGGCGATTGCCCTGGCAGGTCCAGCCTGGCGGGAAGCCCCCACCCCGCTGAAGCAGCCCGGCGACAGCCTTGTTATTGCCCTGGATCTGTCCCTGTCCATGCTGGCAACGGATGTCGAACCAGACCGGCTGACACGGGCAAAACGGAAGATCCGGGATATTCTTGCGGTGCGCCAGGGCAGCCTGACCGGGTTACTGGTCTATGCCGGCGATGCCCACGTGGTGACACCACTGACCGATGATGCCAGAACGATTGAAGGCATGCTGGAGGTGCTGGATCCGGTCATCATGCCCGCCACCGGCAACCGCGCCGACCTGGCTGTTGCCCGGGCGGCCGAGCTGCTGAACCAGGGCGCACCGGGGGATGGCAGGGTGCTGCTGATCACTGACCGGGTCAGCGAACGCTACTGGCCGGAAATACAGGAGACTCTCACGGAGACGGGCTACCCGCTCAATACCCTGGTCGTCGGTACCGAGGAAGGCGGCCCCATCCACCTGGCCGGCCGCGGCTTCATCCGGGAGAACGGCGAAATCGTGATCAGCCGCGCCGCCCCGGACGCACTGGCAGAGCTGGCCCGGAGCACCGGCGGCGAAAGCCACGAGCTGACCCTCGACAACACTGATATTGAATCGCTCGAGCTCAGCCCGAAAGACACGGGCGACTGGAAAGACACCGATACAGGACTGACCGTCAGCCGCTGGCAGGATGACGGCTACTGGCTGCTCTGGCTGGCACTGCCCCTGATCCTGCTGGGCTGGCGCCGTGGCGCCTTCACCGCCCTGGCACTGATTCTTCTGCCCGTGCTCCCGCAACCCGCCTCCGCCATGAGTTGGGACCAACTCTGGCAGCGCCAGGACCAGCGGGCCACCGAGCTGATCCGGAACAACCCGGGGCAAGCAGCAACGCAACTGGACGATCCGGAATGGAAAGGCTCGGCGCTGTACCGGTCTGGTCAGTTTGACGCGGCGGCCCGGGCCTTTGCAAAGGCTGACGGCCCCCGCGCCAGATACAACCGCGGCAATGCCCTGGCCAGGGCCGGCAAGCTCGAAGAGGCATTGAAGGCCTATGACGCCGCGCTGGCGGCGAACCCGGAGCTGGAAGATGCACGCCACAACCGGAAGCTTGTCGAGGAATTGCTGAAGCAGAAAAACCAGAGCCAGGACAGCAAACAAAGCAACAACCGGAAGAACTCGTCCGGCTCAAAGGGCCGTGACGGCCAAAAGCCGCAAGACAGTCAGAATCAGTCCGGAGGCAATAACGGTAAAAGTGACTCCGGCACCGGGCAACAGCAAAACCCGGGCGCCAGCCAGGGTTCGGCCGACAATCCGGAAAATCCGGGTGAACAGTCCCGTAAACCCGATCAGAAGAAAAATGAAACCAACGGAAAGTCTCCGGAACCGGCATCCGGGCGGACCGAGTCGCAGACCAACAGCGCACCTGCAGCAACTTCGGGGACACCACTGACCCAGAGCCAGGAACAGTGGCTCCGTCGGGTTCCTGATAATCCGGGCGGTCTGCTGCAGCGCAAGTTTCTGCAACAGTATGAACAACGCCAGACTCCATCCGATGAGGGCGATACACCATGGTAAAACGGATGCTGACACCCGTTGTCTCCTTGCTTCTGCTGATGGCCACGTGCCTGCCGGCACAGGCACAGGAGCTGACAGTCGAGCCTGACCGAACACGGCTCTACGAGGGCGAGGTTCTGACGCTGACGGTCAAGGGCAGCATGGAAATCGACATCAACCTGGGTAATCTGTTCAATTTCGACATGTCGAACCTGCCCAAGCCTGATATCGAAAAGGTGGAACCCGAGTTCGAGATTCTGGCACAGAACCAGCAGTACAGTATCAAGACCATCAACAACCAGATGGTGGGCGAGATCACCTGGACCTATCAGCTGGCCCCGACAACAACCGGCGAACTGACCATCCCTGCTCTCACATTCAAGGGTGCCGTTTCCCAGCCGGTAACCGTGGAAGTCGTGGACGGCACCCCACCGGATCAGCCGGACGCCGGCCGCGACAGCTTTATCGAACTGTCGGCCGATAAGGCCGAAGTTTATGTCCAGGAGCAGCTGGTCCTGACCATTCGGCTGTTTTTCCGGGGCAACCTGATCCGGGGTGAGTTGTCAGAGCCCCAGCATCCCGATGCCGTTATCGAACCCCTTGGCCGGCAACAGGAATTCTCCCGCTACCGAGACGGCATCCGCTATCGTGTGGTGGAGCGACGCTACGCCCTGTTTCCCCAACAACCCGGCAATCTCAAACTGGCACCTATCCGGTTTGAGGGCCAGGCCCGGGACGCCCAGGGCCAACTCAAATTCCTCCGGGACAGCGAGGAACTGTTTGAAATACCGGTCAAGGATGTTCCGTCGCAGTTCAGCGGAAAGACCTGGTTGCCCGCCAGCGACCTGAGCCTGACAGAAGCGGGGTTGCCTCCGACGCTTGCGGTTGAAGTCGGTGAGAACATCACCCGGCAGATCCGCCTGACCGCCGCCGGCTTACCCGCGGCAACCCTGCCGCCTCTGCCGGATAGTGTGCCGCCGGGTTTGAAGCGTTATCCCGAGCCGCCCGAGCGCACCACCGAGACAACGCCCGAAGGTCTGCGGTCATCCCTGACCCAGTCAGTCGCACTGGTGCCGGTCGAAGCCGGGCAAATGACCCTGCCAGCCATCCGGATTTACTGGTGGGACACCCAGGCCGATCGCCAGCGCGTGGCCGTAATACCGGAAAAAACCCTGACAGTGCAGGCTTCTGCCGCCACTACCGGCGCGGTACCGTCGGACAATACGACAGAATCAGCCGCAAAACCGGCCACCACGGCCAAGGCGGACGAGACAACAGAAAAGCCAGCCCCCGAGAGCAGTCTCTGGCAATGGCTCAGTGTGCTCCTGGCAGTGCTATGGGGTGGTACCCTGTTGATCTGGTGGTGGTCGCGGCGCCGGCCCTCAACACCTGTGGATAGCGGTGAGAACCCGACCGAGAAGACCACGTTTGACCGACTCATCAAGGCCGCGCGGGATGGCTCGGCGACGACGCCGGAACTGCTGGTGGAATGGGCCAATCTGCATAATCCCGGCCACGGCTTCCGGTCGGCCGCGGACGTAGCCAGCCATTACCGGAGCGAGAGGTTAACGGCAGAGATTCGGGAACTGCAGGCACGCCTTTTCTCGGCTAACCGGGCTCCTGAGCCATGGGACGGACGCCCTCTGGCCAGGGAACTGCAAGAGATACGGTCAACGACCGGCAAAGCGGACACCCGGGCTGACCTGCCGCCACTGCACCCCCGAGGCCTCAGCTAGCAACTGCTCCGGAGTTTGCGAACGTGGTCAGTCGGTCAACTGCTGATCGATCACGATGTCAACGGGCTGGTCCTGGCTTCCGCTCACCGCCACCGGCATATCGGTGCTGCCCTGCCAGTCGCCCGGCTGGGCACTCACGCTTCCGGACCGGCTGAGCCGGGCAGTCACCATCACCTCTTCCGCGCTGGAGATCTTCGCCTGGGGCGACATGGAATAACTGTCGTCCAGGCGTATTTCCGCCGGTAACTGATCCGCCGTCATCCTCGCCACCGCCAGCGGCGGCCCCGCCTGGGCGTCGGCCTGGCGTGCAAACACGAACAGTGTGGTATCGGCCGGCACCTGATCCCGGAAAGCGTCAGAAAGGCTAACCCGGATGCTGACGCCCGCACCCCCGGCGCCCGTTTCGGCCGCAGTTTCCGGCGGTTCCTCACCCAGTCTTGTGTACGCCTCCCGAATGCCCTGGCGGATGGAGGCAATCTGGGGATGATCCGGCGCCACCTCCCCGATCCGCTCCCAGTACTCGATGGCCTTTCGGTACTTCTGCTGGCTGAAGGCATTGATGCCCAGCAGCCCCAGTGCGTTCACTTCGTCCGGATTCAGTTTTCGAGCCTGTTCGATGGCGGCCGTAACCTCATCGGTCATCGCCCCCTGGCTGCCAAAGAACAGGGCCTGGGCGGCCAGACCATAGGCGACGGATTCTGAACGGTCATCCTCGGAAACGCTGTCTGCCAGCCGGCGGAACGCCCAGGCAGCATCGTCATACCGTTCCAGCCGCATATAGGTGCGGCCCAGCATGGCCCAGCCGTCCGGGTTATCCGGGCTGGCTTCAAGGCGCTCCCGAAGCTGACCGGAAAGCTCTGCCATCCGGGCCTGTCTCGCGGCGTCCGTATCTCCCATTTCCTGCATCGTGATGAACTGCTCTACCCGGTCCATCGCGCCCCATTGCTGGTAAAGGTAAAAGGTCGCCCCGGGAATCAGAAGAATGGACACCAGAGCCACCGCCATAGCGCTGCGCCGTCCCTTGACCTGGGGCTTGAGCTGTTCATGTCCCGGGACGTCATCGAGCATGGCGCCGGCCAGCTCCTGCTTCAGCTGCTGGTAGTTTTCCTCGTCCAGCATGCCGGCCTCGTACTCGCGGTCGAGCTCTTTCATCCTGGACCGGTAAGCCAGCAGATTCTGGTTCTTCAGGTCTGCCTGTTTCCTGTCACCAGCCCGATGGAAAAAGACCGGGTATAGCACAAACGCCAGGGCAAGAATGATCAATACCGTTGCGGCAATCCAGAAAGTTAGAGTCATGGAGTTCCAGTCACAGATTCAGAATTGAAAGGGATAGTGGCACCAACATCAGGGCCGGGGCCGGGGCCGGATTCAGGAAGGCCTGTCCTGGTCCCGATCGGCCAGCATTTCATCGACCCGGGCCATGTCTTCCTTGCTGAGCGCCGGGGCATCGGGGCCGTCCCGCCGGGAACGAATGACCACCACAGCAACCACCAGCAGTCCACCCAAAACGGCAAGTGCCGGTGTCGCCCAGAGCAGGAAGGTACGGCTGTCAAATTCCGGTTTATACCGTATGAATTCGCCGAACCGGGCCACCAGGGCCTCAACGATTGCCTCATTGCTGGCGCCATTCTTCATCATGCGGTAGACCTCCTCCCGCATGTCTTTCGAAATCGGCGCGTTGGAATCGGCAATGTTCTGGTTCTGGCACTTCGGGCAACGAAGCTCGGCAATCAGATTCTGGTACCGCTGCTCCTGAGCCCTGCTGTCGAACTCATAAACATCCGCCACCTCAGCTATCGCAGGTCCGGACAGGAGGACAATCAGGGCCATGAACGCAATCCGAACCATCAGCCTTTCCCCCGGAGGTCGTTGATCACCGGCAACAGCGTCTGCTCCCACACCTTCTGATTGATCACCCCGACATGGCGGTAACGGACAATCCCATCGGCATCGATGACGAAGGTTTCCGGAGCGCCGTAGACCCCCAGATCAAACCCCAGGGTGCCCTTCGGGTCGTATATGGTTTTCCGGTAAGGATCGCCAAGCCTGTCGAGCCAGACCAGGGCGTCGTCACGGTTATCCTTGTAGTTCAGGCCAATGATGGGAACGCCTTTCTCCTCGGCCAGCCACATCAGGTCGTCGTGCTCGTCCCGACAGGCCGGGCACCAGGTGCCCCAGACATTCAGCAGGGTCACCTCACCGCGAAACAGGCTCTGGTCCAGCATGATATCCGGGTTATGCAGATCCCGAAGACTGAACTCCGGTACCGGTTTGCCAACCAGTGCCGACTCCAGTTTGGTGGGATCCTTGCCAATACCCGCAAACAGCACCACGCCGATAACAACGGCAACCAGCAACGGCAGAAAGAGCAAAAACCGCTTCATGACGCGGCTCCTGCCGGGCGAGCCGGGGGTGCATCGGCGTCTGAGGCGCCAGTGCCTGCCTTCTCTTCTGCCCGCTCACGGATCCGGTAACGACGGTCTGAAATCGCCAGGAAGCCACCGGTGGCCATGAATATTGCCCCCAGCCAGAGCCAGCGTATCAGCGGCTTGTATTGCAGGCGAATGGCCCAGGCATCATCGGAAATGCGCTCGCCAATAGCGACGAAAATATCCCGGAACAGTCCGGCATCAATGTCCGCTTCGGTCATGACACTCATGCCAACGGAATACTGACGCTTCTCCGGGTGCAACTCGGCCACCCGCTCGCCGTCGAGCATTACATCAAAACTGCCGTACTGGGCAGTAAAGTTGGCGCCATTACGTGCGCCAATGTCCTTGAATACGAACTGATAGTCGCCCACGGTCGCCACATCTCCCGGCACCATACGAACATCCCGTTCGATGCCATAGTTCGACACCACCGTAGCGCCGGCCATGGTAATCGCCAGCCCCAGATGGCCCAGCACCATCCCGTAGTAGCTCCGTGACTGGCGCTTGAGCCCGTGAATGCGGCCCTTTCTGGAGGACGACTTGTCCCAGAGATCCCACAGGGTGGCGACTGCCACCCACATGGCCGTGAACACCCCGAGAAATGCCCAGGGTTTGAAGCCGCCATAACCGATCAATACGGCGCTACTGACAACCAGGCTGACCGCCAGGGGCCACAACAGCTTGCGGCCAAGCCAGCCGCCATCGGTTTTCTTCCAGCGCGAGAAAATCCCGGCGCCCATCATCAGACCGGTGGCCACCGCCAGCGGGCTGAAGGTGAGGTTGAAAAAGGGCTCACCAATCGACAGCTTGCCCATTTCCAGGTAGTCGAGTACCAGTGGATAAAGTGTGCCCACGGCGACCAGCAGGGTTGCCGATACCAGCAGAACATTGTTCATCAGCAGGAATATTTCCCGCGACAGTGACCCGTACCGGGAGCGGACGTGTACCACCGGTGCCCGGAAGGCATAGAGCGCCAGGCTGGCAATGATCGTAACCGCCAGCAGTGCCAACAGGAAGGTGCCCCGTTCCGGATCGGAGGCAAAGGCATGCACCGATGTCAGCACTCCCGAGCGGACCAGGAAGGTACCGAGCAGACTCAGAGAGAAGGTGACGATTGCCAGCAGGACGGTCCAGCTCTTGAACACCCCCCGCTTTTCCGTCACCGCCAGGGAGTGCATCAGGGCGGTACCGGACAACCAGGGCAAGAGTGATGCGTTCTCGACCGGATCCCAGAACCACCAGCCACCCCAGCCAAGCTCGTAATAGGCCCACCAGCTGCCCAGGGCGATACCCAATGACAGGAAGGCCCACGCCACGGTGGTCCAGGGTCGCGACCAGCGCGCCCAGGCGGCATCCAGGCGACCGTTGATCAGCGCGGCAATCGAAAATGCAAACGCCACGGCAAAGCCGACATAGCCCATGTAGAGCATCGGTGGATGAATAATCAGGCCCAGATCCTGAAGCAAGGGATTCAGGTCCGCCCCGTCGGTGGGCACATTGGGCAGCAGACGGTCAAACGGGTTCGAGGTGATCACGATGAACAACAGAAAGCCCACGCTGACCATACCCAGAACCGAAAGCACCTGGGAAATCATCACCGGGGGCAAGCGACGGCTGAAAATGGCCACAGCCAGGGTCCAGCCTGAGAGCATCAGTATCCACAACAACAAAGAGCCTTCATGGCCGCCCCAGACCGCACTGAACTTGAAATACCAGGGCAGCATGCTGTTGCTGTTATTGGCCACGTAGGCCACTGAAAAGTCATCGGTCACAAAGGCATGGGTCAGCACCGCAAAGGCAAGACCGACAAATACAAACAGTCCGGATGCCAACGGCCTGGCAAACGCCTGGAGATTGTCCCGGCCGGTCAGGGAGCCCACCAGGGGCACCACGGAGAGGAGCACTGCCAATAACAGCGCGAGTATCAGTGCAAGCTGTCCGAGTTCGGGATACATCAAAGCCCTCCAGAAACCAGGCTGTTAGTTTAAATCGTCAGTAGGACACCGTGTCCGCGCGTTCGCTGGCCGTGTTCCGGCCCTGTTCTGCTTTCTCCAGTGCGTCAGCAACTTCCGGCGGCATGTAATTTTCATCGTGTTTGGCCAGCACCTGATCGGCAACAAACCGACCGTTATTGTCCAGCCGGCCCATGGCAACCACGCCCTGTCCCTCGGCAAACAGATCCGGAAGAATGCCAGTGTATTCAACAGGAACCGACGCATTGAAATCGGTGACCCGGAATTCCACGGTCAGACTCTCCGGATCCCGGACAACGGAGCCCTCTTCAACCATTCCGCCGGCCCGGATCCGGACATCCACCGGCGCCTCACCGGCGGAAATCTGGCTGGGGTCGTAAAACAGATTGATGTTCTGGCGCAGGGCGTAGGTTGTCAGCCCCACCGCAATGCCCAGCCCCACCAGCAGGAACAGGACAATAGTGAGCCGCTTTTTACGGATTGGATGCATCAGTTACCTGCCATTCAGTCTTGGGAAACATTGACACGGGTGAAGGAGGCCCCGGAGGCGCGGGCGCTCGGCTGTTCGTTCCCGCCTCTGCCGACCTCATAACCCCGGCGACAGGATTCAATGACAGCCATGCGGCGCCGCACCGACCATACCATCATTGCAATCATCAACAGGAAAAAAACCCCGTAACAGGCCCAGACATAGGGCCCGTGCCCTTCCATCACCAGAAATGCCGAAAAGGATTCAAACGCCATGCCTCAGCCCCTCCCGGCCATTACATAATCTTTCACCCAGCGGGTCCGCTGCTCACGGAACAGGATCTCGGTCTGCATCCGCAAACACGCCAGCCAGCCAAACAACAGGTACAGTCCAAGCACTGAAAGCAACAGCGGAACCCACATATCCGCCGGCATGGAAGGCTTTTCAGTCAGTTTGAAGGTGGCAGGCTGATGCAGGGTATTCCACCACTCCACCGAGTATTTGATAATCGGGATGTTCACTACTCCGACCAATACGAGCACGGCGACAGAGCGTGCTGCGGATTTTTCATCATTGATGGCCCGGTCCAGCGCAATGACACCGCCGTAAAGGAACAACAGGATCAGCATGGATGTGAGCCTGGCATCCCAGATCCACCAGGTTCCCCAGGTGGGCTTGCCCCAGACCGCACCGGTAAACAACCCGAGAAAGGTCAGCACCAGGCCGACCGGCGCCACGGCCTTGACGAAAACATCCGCCAGCTTCATGCGCCATACCAGGGTGACCACCGCCGCAACGGCCATCATGACGTAGATAGACTGGGCAATAAACGCCGTGGGCACGTGGATAAAAATAATCCGGTAGCTGTTGCCCTGCAGGTAATCCTTGGGCGCAAATGCCAGCCCCCAGACAACTCCCGCCATTAACAGCAGCACGCCGCCCGCCAGCAGCCAGGGCATCAGCCGGGTCGCAATCCCGAAGAACCATTTGGGAGAACCCAGCTTGTGAAAAAATTGCCACATCAGATGGTCACCGTTCTACCGTTACCTTGTTTTAGCCATTAGACAGGCTGATACGCAGCGCTGCCGCTGATGCAAATGGGGCCAGCGTCAGCGCCAGCACCAGAAATGCCCCCATCAAAGCCACATAGGCACCAACCTGGGCGCCTTCCGCTGCGGCGGCCACCGTCCCGGTACCAAAAATCAGGACAGGAATGTACAGCGGAATAATCAGCAGGGACAAGAGCACCCCTGCCGAACGCAAACCCAGGGTCAGCGCTGCGCCGATTGAACCAATCAGACTCAACACCGGTGTACCGATCAGCAGCGTTAGACACAAAACTCCGATGGAGTTCCCGTCAAGATGAACCATTACGCCAAGAATC
>Ga0194138_10000539_pt1 | contig 17942 bp, 15 predicted proteins | sample TARM_MetaG_T2_14_FD_134022 | JGI IMG/M metagenome (GOLD analysis project Ga0194138, IMG submission 134022) | Freshwater microbial communities from Pennsylvania, USA, analyzing microbe dynamics in response to fracking - TARM_MetaG_T2_14 (version 2) | ecosystem: Environmental > Aquatic >...
GTTATAAAAGAGATAGTGTATCCTTTGAAAAAGGAGATGTTCAAAAACTTATAGTAGATGGAAAAGAAATACCTGTATTTGCAGAAAGAAACCCTGAAAATTTACCTTGGGGAGAATATGATATCGACGTTGTACTTGAATGTACAGGAGTATTTAATAAAAGAGAAGATGCTGAAAAGCATATTAAAGCTGGAGCTAAAAAAGTACTTTTATCTGCACCAGGCAAAGGAGAAATGAAAACTGTAGTTTACAACGTAAATCACGATGTTTTAGACGGCAGTGAAAAAGTTGTTTCAGCAGCATCATGTACTACAAACTGTTTAGCACCAATAGCTAAAGTACTTGATGATAATTTTAAAATAGTTAAGGGACTTATGACTACTGTTCATGCTTATACAAACGACCAAACAACTTTGGATAGACCACACCACAAAGGAATCGATGCTAGAAGAGGTAGGGCAGCGGCAGTAAATATTATCCCTACATCCACTGGAGCAGCTGTAGCAGTAGGTAAGGTAATGCCTAAATTAAACGGTAAACTAGATGGTATGGCAATGCGTGTTCCTACAGCAGCAGGTTCAGTAGTAGATTTAGTAGTTGAGTTAGAAGAAAAAACATCAATAGAAGAAATAAATAAAGCAATGAAAGAAGCATCAAATGAGACATTAGGATATACTGAAGATCCTATAGTTTCCAGTGATACTATCGGGATAACCTACGGAAGCTTATTTGATTCCCAACTAACAAGAGTAATGGAAGTAGACGGAAAACAAATGGTGAAAGTAGTGAGCTGGTACGATAATGAAATGTCATATACTGCACAGTTAATAAGAACAGCAAGATATATGAGTAAGCTTTAAAGAATTAAAAATAAAGTGCTGTGAAGCACTTTATTTTATTTGAATAATGTATTACTATTAGAGTATAAAAGAATTGGAGGGATACCATGAAAAAAACCATAAGAGATTTAGATGTAAAAAACAAAAGAGTTTTAGTTAGATGTGATTTTAATGTTCCTTTAAATGAAAAGGGAGATATAACGGATGATAACCGTATAACTGCGGCATTACCAACTATAAAATACATTATGGAAAAGGGTGGTAAACCTATACTTATGTCTCATTTAGGAAGACCTAAGGGAAAGGCAGATAAAAAATTAACCTTAGCACCTGTTGGAAAAAAATTGGAAGAATTGCTAGGTTGTGAAGTAGTTTTTGCTGATTATGATGATGTAATTAATGAAGAGGTAGTAGAATTGTCAAAAAAAGATTTTGAAAAAATACTACTGCTTCAAAATACAAGATTTAGAAAAGAAGAAAAAGAAAATGAGGAAAATTTTTCAAAAGAATTAGCTAAGTTGGGAGATATATTTATCAATGATGCATTTGGAACCGCCCATAGAGCTCATGCTTCAAATGTAGGAGTAGCAAAAAATCTACCTAATGGTGTGGGATTTCTTGTAGAAAAGGAAATAGATAAAATTGGTGGAGTACTGAAAAATCCTGAAAAACCACTGATTGCCATCTTAGGAGGAGCTAAAGTTTCAGATAAAATAAATGTTATTGAAAATTTATTAAACATAGCAGACAAGATAATAATAGGTGGTGGTATGGCCTTTACCTTTGTAGCAGCTCAAGGATATGAAGTAGGAAAATCTATATTGGAAGAAGATAAGATAGATTTAGCAAAAGAACTTATGAAAAAGGCAGAAGAAAAAGGAGTAGACTTAGTACTACCTTTAGATTACAAAGTAGCTGAAGAGTTCAGTAATGATTCAGAATGGAAGACTGTAAGTTATGAAAATATACCTTCAGATTATATGGGACTTGATATAGGTGAGAAATCTATTGAACTTTTTTCTAAACTAATAAAAGAAGCAAAGACAGTAATTTGGAACGGTCCAATGGGAGTATTTGAATTTGATAACTTTGCTGAAGGTACAGAGGAAATATGTAAAGTATTAGCAGAAAATGATATAATATCTATAATAGGTGGAGGAGATAGTGCTGCAGCTGTAAAAAAAGCAGGACTGGAAGATTCCATGACACATATTTCTACCGGAGGAGGGGCTTCCCTTGAATTTATGGAAGGTAAAGTCCTACCGGGAATAGATATTATAAGTGATAAATAAAGAGGAGGAAGAAATGAGAATACCATTTATAGCAGGAAATTGGAAAATGCACAAAACTCCTGAAGAGTCAATTAAGCTAGCAAAAGAAATAGATGATTTTTTAAAAAACAATGAAGACATAGAAGTTGATGTACTAATATGTCCACCCTTTACATCTTTATATGCAATAAGCAAAGAGATAAAAAATCCTAAAATACTCCTTGGAGCTCAAAACATGAGCTATGAAGAAGAAGGAGCTTTCACAGGAGAAATATCTCCCCTTATGCTTAAGGAGATGAACGTAAAATATGTAATACTAGGACATTCGGAAAGAAGACAGTTATTTGGTGAAAAAGATGAAGAAATAAACAAAAAGATCAAAAAAGCACTAGAACACGATTTAAAACCTATTTTATGCGTAGGTGAAACTTTGGAAGAAAGAGAATCAGGAAAAGAAAAAGAAAAAGTAAAAAAACAAATCACTGAAGATTTGAAAGACGTAGATAAGGAAAAAGCTTCTTTAATAACAATAGCTTACGAACCAATATGGGCTATAGGTACAGGAAAAACAGCTTCAAGCAATGATGCAAATGACATGATTAAATATATTAGAAGCATCTTGAAAGAAATATATGGTATGGATGTATCTGAAAAAATAAGAATACAGTATGGTGGAAGTGTCAAACCTCACAATATTAATGAGTTGATGAATAAATCAGATATTGATGGAGCCTTAGTAGGAGGAGCTAGTCTGAAAAGTAAAGACTTTAATGAGATTATAGACTTTTAGGAGAAGATTATGAATAAAAAAACTTCAATACTAATGATATTAGATGGTTGGGGTATCGGGAGAGATTATGAAGGCAATGCTGTACTTAAGGCCGATACACCAAACTTTGATAGGTTAATAAAAAAATATCCTAATACTCAAATAAGAACAAGCGGACTTGATGTAGGTCTACCAGAAGGACAGATGGGTAATTCAGAAGTAGGTCATATGAATATAGGAAGCGGTAGAATAGTTTATCAGGAATTTACAAGAATCACTAAGGCAATTAAAGATGGAAGTATAGAGAATAACGAAAAAATCAATAAAGCCTTTGATAATGTTAAGAAAAACAAGAGTAAATTGCATTATTTTGGATTACTATCAGATGGAGGAGTCCACAGTTTCAATGGTCACTTGTATTCTCTAGTAAAAACTGCCCAAAAAAAAGGTGTAGAAAAAATATGTATCCACTGTTTCACAGATGGTAGAGATGTATCTCCCACAAGCGGGGCAGGGTTTATAAAAGAACTTCAAGAAAAGATTGATGAAATTGGAGTAGGAAAAATCGCTACTATATCCGGAAGGTACTACTCGATGGATAGGGATAATCGATACGAAAGGACCAAGCAAGCCTATGACGCTATGACTAAAGGAATAGGAGTTAAAAATTCTGATCCTGTAGATGCAGTAAAAAAATCCTATGATAATGATGTAACTGATGAATTTATAAAACCTGTTGTGGTTAGTGAGGATTGTCTGGTAGAGGATAATGACAGTGTAATCTTTTATAATTTTAGGCCGGATAGAGCGAGACAAATCACCAGAGCCTTTGTAGATGATGATTTTGATAAATTTGAAAGAGAAAAGCTTAATCTTACCTATGTTACACTAACTCAGTATGATAAAACTATAAAAAATGTGGAAGTTGCTTTTGAACCCCAGGTCTTAGTCAATACTTTTGGTGAATATTTAGGTAAACTTGGGAAAAAACAACTTAGAATAGCAGAAACAGAAAAATATGCCCATGTTACTTTCTTCTTTAACGGTGGAGTTGAAACTCCATATGAAGGAGAAGAAAGGATTTTGGTACCTTCACCTAAGGTAGCTACCTATGATATGCAACCGGAAATGAGCGCTTATAAGGTTAAGGATAAACTTATAGCGGAGTTAAATAAAGATTATCTTGATTTTGTAATAATAAACTTTGCTAATCCGGATATGGTAGGACATACTGGAGATATAGATGCAGCTGTAAAAGCAGTAGAAGCCGTAGATGAATGTTTAGGAGAAATTGCAGATTACGTTGAAAAACATAAATTCAATATGCTGGTAACTGCCGATCATGGGAATGCGGAAGAGATGCTTGACGATGGACAGGTAATGACAGCCCATTCGAATAACAAGGTGCCCTGTATATTGATAAGTGATAAAAATTACGAACTAAGAGAAGGTAGGTTGGCTGATATAGCACCGACTATCCTTGAACTAATGGATTTAGATAAACCAAAAGAAATGACAGGAGAATCATTATTAAATAAAGGAGGAAATTAAATGACTATAATATCAGATATTTATGCAAGAGAAATTTTAGATTCAAGAGGAAATCCTACAGTAGAAGTAGAGGTGTGGACTGAAAATGGAGGATATGGTAGAGCAGCAGTACCTTCAGGAGCATCCACAGGGGAATTTGAAGCAGTTGAGTTAAGAGACGGAGATAAAGGTAGGTATTTAGGTAAAGGTGTAGAAAAAGCAGTAGCAAATGTTAATGAAATAATAGCTCCGGAACTATTTGGGGTAGATTCAACTAATCAAGTTATGATAGATGAAATTATGATCGAGTTGGATGGTACAAAAAACAAAGGTAAGCTGGGAGCAAATGCAATACTAGGAGTATCTATGGCATGTGCTAAAGCAGCGGCAGACAGTTTGGGACTGCCCTTATTTCAATATTTAGGTGGAGTAAACGGTAAGACTCTCCCAGTACCTATGATGAATATTTTAAACGGTGGAGAGCATGCTGACAACAACGTAGATATCCAGGAATTTATGGTTATGCCTATAGGAGCTAACTCTTTTAAAGAAGCACTGAAGATGGGAGCTGAAATTTACCATAATCTAAAAAAAGTTCTGCAAATGAAAGGACTAAGTACAGCAGTTGGAGATGAAGGAGGATTTGCACCAAACCTTTCTTCCAATGAAGAAGCTCTTAAAACTATAATAGAAGCTATAGAAAAGACGGGATATAAACCAGGGGAAGAAGTAGTTTTAGCTTTAGATGCTGCTGCATCAGAAATGTATGATAAAGAAAGCAAGAAATATAAATTTTCCGGCGAAGGAAAAGAATTTACTGCAGAAGAGCTGATTGACTTTTACGAAGACCTAATTGAAAAGTACCCTATTATATCTTTAGAAGATGGATTAGACGAGGAAGATTGGGAAGGTTGGAAGCTCATAACTGATAGACTGGGAAGTAAAATCCAATTAATGGGTGATGATCTATTTGTAACTAATGTAGAAAGATTAAAAAGAGGAATAGATGAAGGTATAGGAAATTCTATTCTTATCAAACTAAATCAAATAGGTACAATTACTGAAACTTTAGATGCTATAGAAATGGCTAAGACGGCAGGTTATACTGCTGTAGTATCCCACAGGTCTGGAGAAACATCAGATGATACGATTGCTGATTTGGTAATTGCTACTAATGCAGGTCAAATAAAAACTGGTGCTCCAGCAAGATCAGATAGGGTAGCAAAATACAATCAGTTGTTAAGACTGGAAGACATTTTAGGTTCTACCGGGGTATACAAAGGAAAAGAAGTATTTTACAACTTAAGATAAGTATAAAAAAAGATTAAGCTCAGGCTTAATCTTTTTTTTCTAAAAATATACCGCTTTTAATAAATTTCATTATCTGGTCTATTACTTCATCAGGGACTTCCTTATCATCAAAAATAATCCACTTTAAACCTATAAAGTTTGATATACCCATAAGACAGTAAGAAAGAGCTTTTGGATCTAATTCTTTCATTTCTCCCTTATCCTGAGCAGACTTGATATTTGTTACATACCTTTCAGAAAAAGACTCGTAGTAATCTTTAAAAATATCTATGTCTACAAACTGGGATTCCCAAATAATTTTGTATAGTCCTTTATGTTCCTTAACAAATTTGAAAAAAGTCTTCATTCCCTGATACTCTTCTTCGTATCTGCTTTCACAGTTTAAAGTTTCACTCTTTATCTTCTTTCTAAGTTTATGTCCTAAATCGTGAATTAAATACTGAAAAACACTTTTTTTGTCATTAAAATATATATAAAAAGTACCGGGGGCAATCTCTGCTTGAGAGGTAATGTCCGTTATGCTTGTATTATAATAGCCTTTCTGGCTGAAAAGTTCTTCAGCTGATGAGCAGATTTTTTCTAGGGTTTCATATCCTCTTTGAGTTTTTGGTTCGTTAGCTAAGTACATAAGCTTCTCCTTTTATGTATGATTATAAATAATATCAGATTATTTTAAAATAATCAAGAAATATGAAACATGACTCATATTTCATAAAAAGTGTTGACAAAACGTTTTCATGATGTTATCTTATTAATACAAACAAATTTTTTTACCAGGAATATGAAATATGATTCATATTTCATAAAAAATAATTATTTAGGAGGTATTTCATGGATATTCAAGGTAAAAGAACGCCGATAATAATTGCTATTGCACTGTTATGGGCAGCTATCACAGTATTAGGATGGTACGAAATGTATATGCCTGGATTGTTTTTAGGAGTTATATTAATGTTTCTTCATATGGTACTGGGAGTTTCTATTAAAAACAAGGTATCAAAAAAGTTTTTGATTTATCCCTTACTACCTTGGGCAGTTATTTGGGCAGTTAGTTTTTACTTGTCAGATATTCACTCTAAAATGTTTGCAGGAGTAATGCCTGATTTCACTATCTTAGGATTTCACCCATCATTTAGTTGGACTGTAATTTTATACTGGATTGGTGGAGTATTAACGCTTACATTAGGATTTGTAGCTTTAAAAGATGAGTGGCTATCCGAAAAAGATTGGGAAGAATTTAAAGGAAAAGTTCAGAAAATCGATGAAAGACAAAAAGGAGGTCAGCAGTCATGAGCGCGGGAGTAAAATTTGCAATTATAGGTTTTTCATTTGCCATGCTGGTTGTTTCACTACTTATAGGATTATGGGCTAAAAGAAAGGTTAAATCAGCAAAGGAGTATTTTGGAAGTACAGGATTGTTTGGACCGGTATCAGTAGGTCTATCATCAACAGCAGCAGTAGCTAGTGCCTTTGCATTAGTAGGCGTACCGGGAATTCTTTATTCAACTGGAAATGCTATGAACTTCTGGATGCTATCATCAGCAGCCTTTGCTATGGCTTATATAATATTAGGAAAAAAAGTTAGGGCAATGTCGGAAATAGGACAGGTGGCAAGTTTAGGAGATATATCAGATTTAAGATTTAATAACAACAAGCTTATTAAAGGGTTAATGTCTGTGATTATATTCCTAGGTTGTATAGCATATCTAGCAGCACAGATTAAAGCTGGATCAGAGTTATTTAACAACTTATTAGGTTGGAGTCCTATAGTAACAGGACTTATAATATTTGGAATCTTAACAATATATACTGCGATAAGTGGAGAAGTAGGAGGTCTACTTACCCAAGCTTTTCAAGGTTTTGTAATGGTAGTAGCTGGTATTATAATAATAGCTTCATTTTTCATCATAACAGGTGGATTTGAAAATGTACTTGAAGTAGTAGCGAATGCAGGTACGGTAACATCAGGAGATATTAGCAAAACTTTCGGACCGGGATTCTTAGATGCATGGGGTATTTTACCTAGATCAACAGCAATGGCATGGGTTATAATACCTATTCTAGGAACTGTAGGTCAACCTCAAGTACTTACTAGAATGTATGCACTTAAAGACCCTAAAGATATGCCGAAACTGGGACTTTATGCAGGATTAGCTCATATGGTAGTTGGATTCTTTGCATTAGTTGTTGCTTACGGAGCATTGTATTTAGTAGGAAGTGGAGAAATAGCTCCTCTAGCAGTAGCAGATAACGCAATATTTGCTTATGCTGATTATTTAGGCTTGTATGCTCAGTTGTTTGTTTATGCAGCAGTATTAGCAGCAGCTATGTCATCAGCAAGTATGTTCTTGACACTCTCAGGAAATATAATAGCAAGAGATCTACCAAGTGCTTTTGGAAAAGATTTTAAAACAGAAGAAAAACAGATGCAGGTAGCTAAAATCACTATATTTGCAATTGGTATATTATCAATACTGTTCTCTTTAACAAGTGCTGAAATGGTAGCTATACTAGGTACTTTTGGATGGGGAACTCTTATGTCAGGAACTTTCCCTGTATTTATCATAGGACTTCTTTGGAAAAGAGCCAACTCTAAAGGTGTTATAGCCGGTTTAGGATTATCTTTAGTACTTAATGTTGCATCTTTACTAGGTATGACTTGGCCTGGTGCATTACCATGGTACGTGAATGTTATTACTATTTCAATTTTAGCAACTGTATTTGTATCTCTATTCACAAAAGAAGATATAAATGATGAAAAAGTTGAATTAGTTTTAGACCTGTAATATATTGGTGAAGAGGGTTACATACTCTCTTCACTATTAGCTTAAATTTAGGAGGTATTTTAAATGAAAATTATAGGATTAAACGGAAGTCCGAGAAAAGAAGGAAATACAGGATTTTTAGTAAAATATACTTTAGAAAGATTAGAAGAAAAAGGAATAGAAACAGAACAGATAAATCTTGCCGACTACAACATAAAACAGTGTAGAGGCTGTTATGAATGTGTAAATGCTAAAAAATGCACGATTCAAGGAGATGATTTTTTAGAAATATTTGAGAAGATGGTTGACTCCGATGGATTTATACTTGGTTCTCCTTCATATCACTCTTCAATGACACCAAGATTAAAGGCTGTTTTAGATAGGGCAGGTTTTTCAGGAAGATGGTATGCAAATGAAATGAAAGAAAAATCTGATTCTTATGAATGGAAAGGTACAGCTTTTTCAGGAAAGCTAGTAGCACCAGTAACTGTAGCTAGAAGAGCAGGACAAAATTTCACCTTTGCGCAGATTCTATTATGGGCTACTGTAAACGACTGTATAGTGCCAGGGTCAAATTACTGGAATGTTGGAGTAGCAGGAAAAGGTGGAGCAGTAGATGCAGACGAAGATGAGGAAGGTAAAAACATACTAAACCACTTATCCGACAATATAGAATTCTTACTTAAAAAGATTAACAAATAGGAGGTATAGAGATGTTTAACAAGGGATGGGTAGGCAATTATTCTTATTTTAGGGCTAGAATTACCCCTGATAAAGAAGCTGTCTACGATTTAGATAATAATAAGCACTATACTTATAAAGACTTAGAAGATAGAGCAAATGTATTAGGTAACTATCTTAAAGACAACCTAGGTCTAAATAAAGGCGATAGAATTGCAACAATATCGAGAAATAGAGTAGAATTACTGGATCTTTACTATGCTACTGGAAAGACCGGTACTATTTTTGTTCCATACAATGCAAGACTATCAGAATCAGAGTTGATTAAGCTTATTAATAAAGAAAAACCGAAGGTACTGTTTTTCGAAGACATATTTGTAGAGAATGTAGAAAAAATTAAAGAAGAAACAGAAATAGAAAAAATTGTTTCTTTTGATAATATAGACAAATACTTAAATTACAAAGAAATTATAAATTCAAACAACAATAAGTTCCTAACTTGTGAAGATTTGGATTTTGAAGATACTCATATGATAATTCATACCGGAGGTACAACAGGACTGCCGAAGGGAGCTAAAATATCTCATAGGGCTATGCTTTTTAATTCTATGAATGAAGTATTAACTTGGGGAATATCCCATACAGATAGTGCGCATTTACTTCTTCCGTTATTTCATACTGGAGGATGGAATTTGCTGACCCTTCCAATACTACACGCAGGAGGAAGGATTATGATTAATAAGCAGTTTGACCCTGATCAATCACTGCAAATTATTAATGATGAAAAACCAACCTTTGTATTTGGTGCGGCAACGATATTTAGAATGATGATAAATTCAGATAAATTTGAGGATACAAATTTTTCCTCTGTGAAGTGGGTAATGGCTGGAGCAGCACCTACACCAATCAATATTATGGAAAAATTCTGGCAGAGAGATATACCTTTTGTATTAGGGTATGGAATGACTGAAGCTGGACCAAATAATCTTACAGCACCGGCGGAATTTATGACCTATGATGAAATGAGAGAAAAATTTGCATCCGTAGGTAAGCCTATGTACTTTACTCAAACAAAAATCGTAGACGATAATGGTAGAGAAGTGGAAGATGGAACTCCTGGTGAGCTTATTTGGAGTGGACCTCAGATTTTCTCTGGCTACTGGGATAATGAAGAGGAAAGTAAAAAGACCCTAAGAGATGGTTGGGTTTATACTGGAGATATGGCTCAAAAAGATGAAGATGGATACTATTATATAGTAGGAAGAAAGAAAAACATGTATATAAGTGGAGGAGAAAATGTGTTTCCTCCAGAAGTAGAAAAGGTAATATACGATTTTGAAGGTGTAAATGAAGTAATAGTAATAGGTGTAAAAGATGATAAATGGGGAGAAGTAGGCAAGGCTGTAATTTCTCAAAAGAAAAATCAAGAGGTAGATATAGGAAAATTAAAAGATTACCTAAATGATAATTTAGCAAAGTATAAGGTACCTAAATACTATAAGGTAGTAGATGACCTTCCAAAGAATAATGTAGGTAAAATCGTTAGAAACAAGGTATCTGAAGTATACGGCAGCAGCGACAATAATTGATAGTAGGTGAGATTATGAAGGAGATTAATATAGGGATAGAATCTATCGGAATTTACGTGCCGAGAACTATCCAAGACTATAAATATATAGGAAAAGAATCAGAAATACCGGAGGATGTTATCTTAAATAAATTCGGAATAAGACAAAGGCATAAAGCATTGGAAGACGAAAGTGTATCAGATATGGCTGTAAAAGCTGCTCTAAAAGCACTTGGAGATTTTAATCCACAAGATTTAGATTTAGTAGTATACTGCGGCAGCGAATACAAAGATTATTATCTTTTTAACCTTGCTGCAAAGGTCCAGGAAAAAATTGGAGCAGTGAATGCAAATGCTTTTGAAATACATTCTCTGTGCTCAGCCGGTGTATATTCTTTGAAAATTTTAAAGAGCATGATGATGGCAGACGATGATATTAACAATGTACTTTTAGTATCCTCTTCTAAAGAAACGGATTTGATTAATTTACAAAATACCAGATCAAGATTTATGTTTAATTTCGGAGATGGTGCAGCAGGAGTATTATTAAGAAAAGGTATAAATAAAAATATTATAAAAGAAACATATATGATTACCGATGGCAGGTTTGCAGAAGATGTTGCCTGTTATCAAGTAGGAAATGTTAGCTTCAGTAAAAAAGATTCGAAACAATGTAGTGATATTATGCTAGATGTTAAAAATCCACAGGATATGAAGGAAAAATTAGATCCTATTTCATTGAAAAATTTTCTGGGAGTTATAGATAAATCTCTAGAAAAGAGTGGGTACAGCAAATCTGAAGTTGATTACATTGCTCCAATTTTCATGAAGAAATCAATGCTTGATGGTATACTCCAGGAATATGACCTAAATGAAGAGAATTCTTTTATACTTAAAGATTATGGACACTGCCAATCGGCTGATGCATTTATATCCTTAGTAGAAGGTGACAATAGAGGTAGATTAAAGGATGGAGATGTAACAGTAATGCTAGGAGCCGGCACAGGTTATACCTGGGCTGCAACAACAATACTATGGGGTGAAAATCACAAATAAACACCAACATAAATCAAATGGAAGAAATGAGGGATAAAATGGATAGATTAAAAGGAAAAGTAGCCGTTGTAACTGGCGGAAGCAGCGGTATAGGAAGATGCATCTGTGAAACTTTTTCAAAAGAAGGTGCAAAAGTAATTAGTTATGATTTAGATAAAATTCCCTATACATACGAAAGAGTAGAAGGATATAAAGGCAGTGTAACTAATAGAGAAGAAATAAAAAAATTCGTAGAATATGTTAAGGATAAATACGGAAGAATAGATATACTTGTAAATAATGCAGGAATAACAAAAGACGCATTAACTAATAAGATGACGGAAGAAATGTGGGATATGGTAATAGATATCAATTTGAAAGGAACCTTCAATATGGGTCAATTTATTGGCCCGGTGATGATAGACCAGGGGGAAGGTTCTATAATCAATATCTCCAGCGTAGTAGGGGAATATGGAAATATTGGACAAGCTAATTACGCTGCTACAAAAGGTGGAGTTATATCCTTATCTAAAACTTGGGCAAAAGAATTTTCTAGAAAAGGCGGAAAAGTAAGGTGTAATGCAGTAGCTCCCGGGTATACGATGACAGATATGATGAAGACTGTACCGGATAAAGTTTTAGATCCTATAAGAGAAAAAACCATGTTAAAAAGATTAGCTGAACCTCAAGAGATTGCAAATGGAGTATTGTTTTTAGCTAGTGATGAAGCATCCTTTATCACAGCTCATACTCTTTCGATTAATGGAGGACTTAGACTATAATATCTAGTGACAAAGTACAGAAATAAATACTGTACTTTGTCATTTTTAACCTATTTAAATTAATAAAATTGTTAAATTGTGATATTTGTATTATAATATTAAAAGAAATTAGAAATTTATATGTTGAATTTAAATTTTCACTATGTTAAAATACATTTGTTAATTTAAAAAGGAGGTGTAGTAATGGAAATAGTTGCACAAGCACTCCTAATTATATCAAGTATAATATTGATAGCGAGCATACTTTTACAATCAGGTAAATCTGCAGGATTATCAGGTGATATAGCAGGAGGCGCAGAGTCTCTTTGGGGTAAAAATAAAGGTAGAAGTTATGAAGGCCTGCTAGAAAAGCTTACAACAGCTTCAGCAGTGTTTTTTATTGTTATGGCATTAGCCTTAGCAGCATTACAATAATCAATAAATAAATAGTATACAGTAGGAGGGTAACTTAATGAGTATTTATTTAGCACCTATTTTAGGTGTGGTTGCTTTAATATATGTTTATATAAAAGCAGTTTCAATAAAAAAAGAAAGCATTGGAAACAAAAGAATGGAAGAAATATCTTCCTACATTCAAGAGGGAGCAATGGCTTTCTTAAGTCGTGAATACAAATCACTAGCAGTATTCGCAGCAGTTTTATTTTTAATTATAGGTTTTGGATTGAATTGGCCAACAGCTATATCTTTCTTAATAGGAGCAATTTTCTCAGCTTTAGCTGGATTTTTAGGAATGATAGTAGCTACTCAAGCCAATGTAAGAACCGCAAATGCAGCAAAAGAATCTGGAATGAACAAAGCACTTTCTGTAGCATTCTCAGGTGGAGCAGTAATGGGAATGGCAGTTGTAGGTCTAGGATTACTTGGTGTAGGAATCTTATATATAATTTTTGAAGATACAAGCATAGTAACCGGATTTGCATTAGGTGCTTCATCAATAGCCCTATTTGGACGTGTTGGTGGTGGTATCTATACAAAAGCTGCAGATGTAGGTGCTGACTTAGTTGGTAAGGTAGAAGCGGGAATACCGGAAGATGATCCAAGAAACCCAGCAGTAATAGCTGATAATGTTGGAGATAACGTTGGTGACGTAGCAGGTATGGGTGCCGACTTATTTGAATCTTATGTAGGTTCAATTATTTCTGCAATTACATTAGGAAGTTTAGTACACGGTGCAGACGGAGCTTTATTTCCACTGTTATTAGCAGCAGCAGGTATAGTAGCTTCTATTATAGGAACATTATTTGTTAGAGGAAAAGAAGGTAAAGATCCGCAAAAATCTTTAGATACAGGAACTTACGTAAGTTCTATAATTATTGTAATAGCAGCATTCATTTTAAGTAGTGCTGTATTAAATAGTACAAAACCTTTTATAGCAATTGTAACAGGTTTAGTTGTAGGTCTTGCAATTGGAAAACTAACAGAATATTATACATCAGCAGAGTATTCACCAGTTCAAAGAATAGCAGACCAATCTAACACAGGAGCTGCTACAAATATCATCAGCGGTTTAGGTGTTGGTATGGGTTCAACAGCATTACCATTAATAGTGTTATCAGTAGGTATACTAGTAGCTTTCTACCTATCAGGTGGAGCAGCAGATCCAGCAATGGGACTTTACGGTATAGCTCTTGCAGCAGTAGGTATGCTTTCTACAGCAGGTATGACGGTAGCAGTTGATGCATACGGACCTATAGCTGATAATGCAGGAGGTATAGCAGAAATGTGTGAACTTCCTGAAGAAGTAAGAGAGATTACTGATAAACTTGATTCTGTAGGTAATACAACAGCAGCAGTAGGTAAGGGATTTGCAATCGGTTCTGCAGCATTGACGGCTTTAGCTTTATTTGCTTCATATACCCAGGTTGTTGGAATTTCAGTAATAAACTTGACTGAACCTGTAGTTATAGCTGGATTATTACTTGGTGGTATGCTTCCTTTCCTATTCTCATCTATTACTATGAATGCTGTTGGTAAAGCTGCATTCTCTATGATAGAAGAAGTTAGAAGACAATTTAAGGAAATTCCAGGAATCATGGAAGGAAAAGCAAAACCAGAATATAAAAAATGTGTAGACATAAGTACAGCAGCCGCACTTAAAGAAATGGTAGTTCCAGGACTACTTGCAGTAGTAGTACCCCTAGTAGTAGGTTTACTACTTGGTAAAGAAGCTCTAGGTGGACTATTGGCAGGAGCTTTAGTGTCAGGTGTATTAATGGCTATAATGATGGCAAATGCAGGTGGAGCATGGGACAATGCTAAGAAATTCATCGAAGAAGGTAATTACGGTGGAAAAGGTAGCGATGCTCATAAAGCAGCTGTAGTTGGTGACACTGTAGGAGATCCTTTCAAGGATACATCAGGACCATCAATAAACATTCTTATAAAACTGATGACTATTGTATCATTAGTATTTGGACCGCTAATAGCAATGTATGGTGGTATGCTTTTTAAGTAGTATATTAGCACCGACTTAAGTCGGTGCTTTAATTATTTTAATATAGATTTTTATAGCGCATGATATACTCATGCGTTTTTACTTTTAATAAACCAATTTATTTGATATAATTTAGTAGGTCAAATAATTATAAAATGAGGGAAAAATGAAAATTAATATAGATGGAATCAACATAAATTATATACAGGAAGGCAAGGGTTATGATATAATCTTACTTCACGGTTGGGGTGGGAGTATTGAGACCATGAACCCAATATTTATTCATCTAAAAAATTTTGCTAAAGTAACATCTATAGACTTACCTGGCTTTGGAAATAGCAGTAAGCCTGAAAATAGTTTAAATAGTTTTGAATATAGTGAGATTATATATAAGTTCATTAAAGCAGTAGGTATAGAAAAAGCAAACTTTATAGGACATTCCCACGGCGGAAGAATAGGAATAATTCTGGCAGCTGAGTACCCAGAAATAGTTAATAAGCTGGTACTGGTAGATAGTGCGGGAATAATACCTAAAAGAAAGATGAATTACTACCTTAAGGTATATTGGTTTAAGTTACTTAAAAGGATATACTTATTATTTAATGGAAATGATAAAAGTAAATTAGAGAAATTCTATAAAAAATACGGTTCTACTGATTATTCCCAGGCAGAAGGTATTATGAGAGAAACCATGGTAAAGGTAGTAAATGATAACCTAGAACCTTTACTTGAAAAAATAAAAGCACCAACTTTACTAATATGGGGAGAAGAAGACGATGAAACTCCTCTTTATATGGGTAAAATCATGGAAGAAAAAATAAAAGACAGCGGCCTTGTAACAATAGAAAAAGGCTCACATTATTCTTATATTGATGATATAGTAAAATTTAGAGCAGCGATTAAATATTTCTTTAAAGAAGAACTAACAGTATAGGAAGTAAACAAGGAGTGTTATAAATGATATACGGATTAATAGTAGGTGTAATCTTATGGGGTTTTAACCTTTATTTTAGAATAAAGTACTACCTACATATGATGCAGCTGGAAATGTACGATAATGAAAAATATCAAAATTGGATAAGAAGCAACAAGAGCAAAACTACCACTAGGAAGACAGGGATATTAGTAGCAGTTACAGCTGTTGCTACAACTATATATCTTTTTAACCCATATAATATATTTATTTTTATAGGAATATGGGTAGTAAGTAGTTTTTACTCATTAGAATTTATTAAAATGGAGAATAAAAAACCTCTGGTATTTACAAATAGGGCTAAAAGATTATTTGCAGGGACAATTATTGCTTCAGTATTAGATTTACTATTAGTAGTTTTTCTTGTGAAGGCAATAGCAGGTCCTACTTATTACATACCTATTTCAATATTCATACTAAGTCTATCTATATATTTTTCCTCCTATTATTTAATAATTGGAAACTGGATAGTACTTCCTATCGAGAAGTCAATCAATCTGAAATTCTATAAAAAAGCATATAATAAAGTTAGAAATATAGAAGATTTAACTACAATAGGGATAACCGGGAGCTACGGTAAGACCAGCACAAAGTTTATTACTTCGAAAATTTTAGCTCAGAAGTATAAGACAATACATACACCAGATAGCTACAATACCCCGATGGGAATTAGTAAGTTTATTAATGAGGATTTAAAAGATGAAAACCGGGTATTTGTGGCAGAGTTAGGAGCTGAAAAACTAGGAGAAATTAAAGAAGTAGCTAAGTTGGTAAATCCTAAAATTGGTATAATAACAGCTATTGGTCCCAGTCATTTAAAAACTTTTAAATCAATAGAAAATATAATGAAAACCAAATATGAACTAATCAAGGAACTTCCGGCGGATGGGACTGCTATTTTCAACTACGACAATGAATATGTAAAAAAACTAGCAGACAAAACCTATAGAAATAAAATTCTTTACGGAATTGAATCAAAGGAAGATGTTGATATATATGCAGATAATATAAGAACCACCCCGAAGGGCTCAACCTTCAAACTACATATAAAAGATAAGGGTACGGTAGAGTGTCGAACTAAATTACTAGGAAAGCATAATATACTAAATATCTTAGCAGGAGTAGCTGCAGCCTATGCTATGGATATGACACTGGTACAAATATCAAGCGGTATAGATAAGATAGAATCTGTAGAGCATAGATTACAATTGATAGATCCTGGAACAGGGGTATACGTGATAGATGATGCCTTTAACTCAAATCCTAAAGGAGCAGAAGCAGCTTTAGAAGTACTTAAAGATTTTAATGAAGGAAATAAAATAATAGTAACACCAGGCATGGTAGAGCTAGGAAAATTACAAGATGATGAAAACTTTAATTTCGGAGAAAAAATAGCTGAAGTGTGTGATGAAGTAATTCTAGTAGGAAAAAGACAGACAAAACCTATATATGAAGGTCTAAAAAATAAAGAGTTTAATATGGAAAAAGTTCATACAGTTAAAGATTTAAAGGAAGCACAGGAATTAATAAGTGATATTGTTAAGGTCAATGATGTAATACTATTTGAAAATGATCTTCCGGATACTTACAGCGAATAAAACAAGGAGAGTGTATATGGAAAATATTGGTATAATAATTGGCGGAGAGAGTGTAGAGCACGAAGTATCCATTATTACGGGACTTCAAATTTATGACAATATTGATAAAAGTAAATACAATCCCTACATGATATACATAACTAAAGATGGAAAATGGTTAACTGGAGAAGTTCTAAAAGACATCCAAACTTATAAAAATAAAGATTATTCAAACACTGAAGAAAGAATACCTTGGAAAAGTCCTAACAAAAACAAAATGATTTTAATACACAGGGATGAAAAAAAAGGTTTATTTAGTAAAAAGAAGAATGATATAGAGATAGATGTAGTTATACCAGCTACTCACGGCACTGGGGTAGAAGATGGGATACTACAGGGAATTTTAGA
>Ga0194138_10000540_pt1 | contig 17932 bp, 37 predicted proteins | sample TARM_MetaG_T2_14_FD_134022 | JGI IMG/M metagenome (GOLD analysis project Ga0194138, IMG submission 134022) | Freshwater microbial communities from Pennsylvania, USA, analyzing microbe dynamics in response to fracking - TARM_MetaG_T2_14 (version 2) | ecosystem: Environmental > Aquatic >...
ACCCTATGTTAACGTACCATTAGAAGAATGAAAGTAGGTAAAATATGAGTGAATTTACAACAAAATACGATATTGAGACGCTAATTTTCGAGTTTTTGGAAAAACATGGTGGTAAAAAGACTCCCATTAGGGTTCAAAGTAAAAAAGAAATGCTTAATTTAGCGCTTCTTTTAAGGAAATTAGGGTATTTTTTACCAGAAGGTAAGGACTTATACCATGATTTAAAGCCTGTAAAAGGCGGATTTAAGCACCGTTTTAAGCTTTTTAACCCACAAATTGCAACATTTGGACCGATATCTTTTGGTGAAAATACGGTTACATACAGTAGTTTAAGTGAATTTTTAACTAAAAAACTGGGTTATATCCCTAAAATTAGGGACGAAGTTTGGAATGAAGGGTACGGAAAAGGTCGTGTAACCGAGGTAAACAACGGTATTTTGACCGTAAAATTCCTAAAACTTAACTATAAAATAAATGTTACCCCTAAAGACGTTGTAAAAGTTAACAAACAACGTGGGGTACAGCTTATTAGACGGAATATTTTGGCAGATTACTGGTTTATACTGGGGAATAAGGTTTTCCGCACCATAGACGCACGTATGGAAGAAGACGATTTACGTTTTTACGAAAATAACTACTTCTATACGAAAGAGGACGCCGAAAAAGTTTTGGAATACCGACATTTAAACTTTAACAACGGTGGTTGTGATTCTATAAAGTTTATTAACAGTTTTTACCATTATGTATTACAAGAAGATACCGAAAACGTACTGAATGTTAGTTGTGATATTGAGGACGATGCGTTTTGGGAACAGTTTAAAAAAGAAGAGGAAGAAGGAAGTTAAATGAGAGACGTTACACCTGTAAGGACAGAGATTGACTTTGATTACATAGTTGAAAACTTTTTGGAGAAAGAACTTTGGGAAAAGACTTGGAGAATTTTTAACTACGATAACACTTTGGTTATTATGAACTTGGAACAAATTGATGTAAAGAGAAAAAAGATTATTTTTAAGCTAAGAGTTGACGACTTTGAAGATGAGGATTACGAAATAACAACTTTTAGTGTACCTTACCAAAAAGAACATAGAAATGTAACGGTCTTTAAAAAGGATTTGGATTACAGTATAAGACTAATATACGATATGTTGGACGACAACTATATACGTAAAACAAAAGAGTACAAAGATGCAATTAAAAGAGAAGATGAATACAAAGAGAAATTAAAAAAACGTGCCAACAATATATTGGACGAAGATGATGTTACCAATGAAGAAATAAGAAGAATATTTGTAGAAGAGTACGCTTATGAAAATAGTGAAAACTTTACTCGTGACGTTGAAAATAAACTCAAGTGGAAATTTATGGGTCATGTAATAAAAACGTACTTCTCACTTGTTGGTAATGATGAGGAATATGAAAAAATTTGTAAAAAACAACTAAAATTTGCGGGGGCGTAAAAATGCCATTATTTTTAGTACACAGCGACACGTATTTGAAGCTAAAAAACTATATTGACATTAATAACCTAGGTTTGGAAATTAGGGAAACGGTTTATTTTGTTGTACTAAAAAGTAAGCGTACGGGTATTGAGGTTAATGTTAGTCTTGACGGTATTAAACACGAGGACATTACTTCTGTGTACAATCTTTTACACGAGTTTGAGGAATGTCCAGAGTACTATCAAAGTTTCTTTGAGGGGAATAACTTATGAATAAGTATATAAAGGACGAACCTTACAAAGTAACTTATGAGGACGGTAGTGAAGAGTGGGTTGTTGACACTTTTTATGAAGCTGTTATTGGTGTAGGTGTTTCAAAAGAGGAAGCAATTAAAAGTGCCGAAGAAGCACTAAAAGTTTATACTGACTACTTAAAGGAAAAGAGGAAGTAAACAATGACTAATTATTTTGAGGTTGGTGACAGAGTTATGGTTATCGACCAGTACCCACGTTATTTTGGTGAGTATGGAACTGTTTTAGAAGTTTTGGATGACTATAAGATATGTGTTGGTATGAGAGACGGTAGTAATATTTACGTAAACAAAAGTAGTATAGAACTTGCACCTACAAAACAGGAACAGTTAAAAAGAAAGATTATAAAAGAATTACAAAAACAGGATCTTAACAACTTTGAATATGAATACGACAATGATCGTAGAGGTTTTAAACGTAAATTTAGTATTTTTACTGAATACATTTGTATTTTGGACAGTAGTAACAAGGTTGTTTTTAGTAGCCGTGTTCCTGTAAATATAGGTAAGATGATATTTGAATTTTATGAAGGGATTGTTGAATAGTGTTAAGAAAAGATTTAGAAGTTGGTAAGGAAATTACTTTTTTAAAAACAGTGAAAAACAACGGTGGCGATGTTTTCGAGCGTGGTTCCAAAGCAACCATTACACATATTTTTGAGAATATCGACAGTGTTGAAGCCATTAATGAAACCAATGATAAGATACTTATCGATTTTAATAAGTTGGGAAATGCTAACATGGCAAAAGTTGAAGTAGGGGATGTTATAAGGATACGTGGTGATTTAACTGTTGATGAAATTAACAAACAGGAAACAAACAACAGAATGGTACTTATGTGGGCTTTGGCTGCAAATAAAAACTTCACCGTAGGTAAGGTTAAAAAATACTTTGTAGTTACCGAAGGAATTTGTTTGTATTTAAAACACGACTTTGTTGAAATTGTTAAGAAAGCACCAAAGCTTTACTTTGACGCAAGAAAACTTTCTGAAGGCGCAAACCTAACAGATCTTTGGGCTGTAAAAAACCATGGTAAGACAAAAAAAGAAATTAGTAATGGACATACTTACTCTGACAAATATTTTGTAAAAGAAAAACCAAAACCACTTGAAGTTATTGGTGGGGTTGTACTATGACTGGAGATGTTTTAAAGTATTTTAAAAAGTTTCCTTACGAAGACCTTCACGGTTTTTTCTATATACTAAGGGTTGGTAGATTTTTGTTTGAAGTCTTGGATGAGGAATTGAATGTTTGCAGTTTGTTTTTGGACGAAGGCGGAAATTACACCTTTATTGGGGATTTTAATGAATATCAATTAAATTTGTTTTTAAAGGATTTTGGTATTAAAGAAGTACCAATAAAAACAAAAGAAGTTTCTTACAGTGTACACTGGGATGGAGTCCCTTATGCTGAAGGTCACCCATATTATCATGAAGATTACAGTGAGTTGGTTACTGAGTATTTTTGTGGGTACTGTGGGTATGAGTTTGAATTTGAGGACGAAATACAGGATTACTGTCCACGATGTGGTAGTAAAGTTAGAAAGGATTTTTTAGATGAATGATAAGTTTGTATTCCTGTCAATTTTGGAGTACCAGATACTGAGAAACTTACTTCCTGAATTCACACACATTGTTAACAACCACGGCATTATTACTTTGTTTACTGAAGAGCCTTATTTGGAGTATAGAGGTAGTGTCGAGTATGGTCAACAGGAATGGGTTAGTGATAACTGTGAAGAGTTTGAGTTGTTTGACAGTGACATTAAAATGGTTTTTGACTGGGTTCCTTTTAGTGATTTAAATAGCGATTACTGTTACGAAATAAGTACTTTGATAGAAGACTACAATGATAAACATTTGGTGGTTTTGGATGGATAAAACATATTTGAATTGGAGTTACGAAGAGTGCTGGCACGAATTGGACAACATTGTTATGCGAGGGATAAACAATTATAATGAAGCAGAATATGCAATTTATAAAATAAAAGAATTAATAAAACCACCCACGACCGATAAAATTTGTAGTGCTTTAAGTGAACATAACGAAGGTGAAAAAATAGTGTATGACAGTACAAGTGAAAGCTTTTATTTGGAAAGAGAAAACCGTGCCTCCCTTTTAGTTGCGTCGTGTTACAAGGGTGAGAGGGGACAGATCCTAATAGACACAGAGGGGGATGACTTAACGCCCAAACTTCACATTATGTTGGGTAAATTTTATGAGGGGATATATAAATGAAAAGGTATAAACGTGGGTTGTTCTACGACATAACATCCTCCAAGTTTCTACATGTTAACCTGTACAAGGACCATTGGGGGCGACCTTGTATAAACTTTGAGGGTGAGTGGTGGGCTGTCGAGCCTTCACTTGATTATGGTGCTTGGGTTTTAAAAAAATAATAAGGACGGATAAAATGGAAAAGGTAAAAAGAATATATATCTGTGACATTTGTCAACAAGAAAAAGAAAAAGATGAACTAAAACGACTTAAAATTCCAACGTATCGTACATTTAGTGCTACTGATGGGGCGCCATACAACCCTCGTGTATTTAACACTAATGTTATGATAAGTAACAGTGAAGTTGATGTTTGCTATGACTGTGCCGTAGCAATAGCAGTGGTTAAGAGTGTAGGTGTTCAATGTGAAGAATATGAATACGATGGCGGTTTTAAAGGTGAAAAAGCAGGCGACAAGAAACATTGGTAAATAATGAGAGGAGTAGTTGAAATAAGTAACGAAACATATAGTGGTGTTAAGAAGGAACGTAAGGTAAAAGATCCTTTGGATTTGTTACATGATGTAATGTATGGTAATGAGTATGATGGCACCGCGTCACAAGCCTATGAAGATTTAAAAAATTACCTAAAAACCCCAAATGCTTACGATGTTTGTATGGTTTTAAAGGCACACACTGGGCACGACTGGGTATATAGTGGTAACGACCACAGTTTTTTCACCTTGAAAGTAACTGTGTTTACGATATAAAGGATTTTAGGTTGTATGATTTTAGTTTGGAAGAGTTAAGTGTTATTGTTAGATTTTTTGAAAATATGGAAGGACGTAGTTACGATGGAAATAAATGATTTAAAGGCTGGGTATTTGGTAATTACCAATGACAATAGTTTTTACCTAGTTACGGAAATTAACATTGGGTTGGTTTTACACAATAGTTATGACACAATAACCTTAAACCTTTATACACAGGATTTTGTTCACAAACGCGAGAAGGAGAAAAACATACGTGCCGTTTATGGCTTTGCAGATGTTGACGGGTTAAAGGATTTGTACAGTCCCAAAAACCGTAAACTGTTGTTTAGCAGGGTAGGCGCAGGTTTTGGTATTCACCTAAGCACCTATGAGTATGGGGTGTTAAGTGGTTTACACGTGACACATAAATATATTGCCCGTGATTTTGACGACATGTTGTATGTATTCTCACAAAAACCCTACTATGTACGAGGTGAGTTACGGTTTAGTGTGGGTGGCAGGTGTCTGTCCCTACCTGCTTTTAATGACACTTACTTTAAGGACATTACCTATAAAAGTGGGATTCACCCTATTGAGGTAATTCTTAACAACAACCAACATGTTTTGGAGGAGGTTCCGGTACCTTCCCTAACAACAGGGGAGTTGGATTTGGGCATCAACAAAGGTAAGTGGGACGTCACCCTAAAATCCACACAGACAGTAACAAATAAAAAGGAACGTCCAAATCCCCCAAACGTACAAAAAGTAAAATTTTAAACACCTACATTAGTGGGTGTTTTTTTTGTAGAAGTAGTCGGGCGTTTTCTCACCTCACACGAAAACGGGCGCGGCGGCTTAGAAACAATTAGGCGGGCCCTTTTCCACATTTTGGGGATTTACCCCTTTAATTTTATAATTTTTTAACCCCCTGTTTTAATTTTGTGGTATTAAGCCCCCGTGTGGTTTTTAATACCCGTCATCCAATAAGGATACGGTTGGGCACTTTGTACACTGTGTACTCATTTGGGGAACATTGTAAAATGAAAGTTCATTTGGGGATATGGGTACACTGTTTACCCATTTGGGGAATAGGGGTTAAAATTGGATTTTATCTATGAGGGGTGGATGTAATAATTTAAAAAATAAAAAAAAGGTAACTATACCCACCCTGTATAGTTTACCTTTTTAATTTTTAAATACTTTGGTTAGGTTTACTTTTACTAACTATTACGTGTAGTTTACCATTAATAACGTTGTTTATGTACTGTGTAAGGTTTTTATGTTGTTGTGGTGTAAGTTTAACACCTTGTAAAGGGTTACTTTTGTGTGTAGGTTTATTATTGGTGTTACTGTATACCCATTTATAAATGTGGTTTTTAAGTGTTATTATTGGTAATTTGTTAGTGGTTGTTACGTTGTGTTTATTTACGTTAATGTTACTAACAACGGTGTTATTAGTTAATTGTTTACCAGTTAGGGTTACTTTTTTATTTACGTATTGTGTAATGTTGTTTTTTAGGTGTTGTTTAAACCCTACTTGGTTAAACATATTAGGGTAAAAGTTACTTAATGTTACTTTGTAACCTTTACGTGTACCCTTTTTAGTTGGTACTTGTACAGGTGTAAACTGTTTAAAGTTTTTTGTTACAGTGTAAGTTGTTACTTTGTTAATGTTAAACATAATTTTTTACCTACCTTTTAAATTTTTTTGTATAACGTGGGTGGGTGGTTGTTATTACCACGTTACATTATTAATAATACACTATATAAAAGGGTTTGTAAACAATAAAACACAAACTTTTTTTATGTTTATAAACGGAAACCCTTTTAAAACCCTTACCTAAGGTGTAAACTAAATTAAAGTTTTTTTTGGTTTTTACTTGTTTTATAGGTTTATGGTATAAATACACAGTATTTTTTATAGTTGTTTTACACGGTAAATATACCCTATTTAACGTGGTATTTTACCACTGTTTTATATGTACCCTTTTTTATATGTATACAGTGGGTATTATATACCCTTAATTTATACATAAACCCTTATATTTTAACGTGTATGTTATTTTTACGTGGTTTGTGGGTTTGTATACCATAATACACTTAAAACCCTTAAAACGTAAAATATAGGGTATTTATTTATTGTACGTGTACAAACTACTTTTTTATAATGGTTTGTGTACAAATTATAATTTTTACAAACAAGTACATTGTATGTACACAAACTACTTTTGGGTTGAAACGGTTTACCGTACTGGTTTGGGGTGTGGTTGAAACCCCACAAAGCTGGGTACGTCGTACACACTACCTCAAAATCTCTACGTTCGTACGTCGTAGTCACTACCCTCTAATCATCGGGGTCTTAATCAACGTCGTCTTAACTACCCTCAAATTTCTACGTCGTACCAACTACTCTCAAATCAGTGTCTTTTCTCTCTGTCAACTCTCTCTCACTCAATTCTTTCTCACTCAGTCTTACTCATTCACTCTTATTCTGTCAGTTCTTTCTCACTCATTCTCAGTCACTCAATTCTTTTCTATCTCTCACTCCCCTCTCTCAGTCATTTCATTTCTTAAATCTGTTCTCACTCAAATCTCCGTTTCAAATTCAAAATGTAAACTAATAATTGGTATAACAAAAAACCCTTCAAAATCAATACTAAAACCCACAACAGTTTTAGTACCAACAGTGAACGGTTTTTTGTAAAGGTAGTAAAGGGGGTAAGTGTTTAACCCCCTATACCATTTAACAAAACTGTTTAGTAAACTGTGTTAACGTTAGTACGTTACCCATTGGTAACAGTTGTACTTTGTGTACCCCACGTACTTTATACACTTTTAAACTTTGTACACCTTTACGTTTAAGTAGTTTTTGTGTATTTTGTGTGTGGGTGTTAAATACTTTAAAACTTGTGTTAGGGTTGTTTTTAACCCATTTGGTAACACCAGTTTTATTTTTTGTAACAATGTAAGTTTGTGTACTTACATAACTACAATTTTTAACTATAAACATGTGGTAACCCCCTTTACTTAATTATACTTTAATTATACCACACCCATTATGGTAAGTTGAAATTAAAGTAAAATAAATTAAAAGTTTTTTTGTTTGTTTATTTCACGCCCCGTACCCACACCCACTTCACTTTCTAAATGTAAACAACAGTGGGTACAAAAAAAGTAAGGGTCAAGTTCACCCTTACCTTTCCATTTCTTTATTTAAGTAGTTTGCCCAACAGTTTAAACAAAAACATGTCAACCTCCAAAAGTTTGTGTCATTATGTAAAGGGGGTAAGTCCCCCTCCCCTACTCGTCGTCCAAGTAAATACTGTCGTTGTCCCGTAACTCACAAAAACCCTCTAGGTTTTCCAACTCCTCCAGTTCCTTACTAATGTTGTCCTGTTCCGCCAAAAATTCCTTGTACTCCGCAACCTCTTGTTCGTTGTATTGTTTACCCATAACTAACATCTCCTTTGTATTATTGTAACTACATTATACCACGATTGTTAGTGGGTAGGTGAAACTAAACAAAAGTTTTTTTAAAAGTTTTAAACTTCATTCCCCCGTACCCATACTATTTCATTTTCTAAATGTAAACAGGTTTTACAGTTCAGTTTGTAAACAAAGTACTTAATAGTTGAAACACAAACTATATGGTTTCATTTCTGTCATTTAATCGCCAACTGGGTTCATACGTCGTATCAACTACCTCACTAAAAACGGGTTTCAAAATCAACATGTAAATACTAATAACAATTCACAATGTAAACAAAATAAAGGGGGTTTGTGTACCCCCTTAGTAGTATCCATTTATAAACGGTTTACTACCCACTTCCATTTGTGTACTGGTTAGGTAAAATGTTTTACCAGTGTTACTACATGTAATAGTTTTTTGGTTGTGGTTGTAGTTATGTGGTTCCATAATGTACGTACCACTTGGTGTGTAAAATACAACATTAAACCCGTGTTTAATTAGGTGGTGTTTAATAAATAACTGTGTGTTAACATTTAACACGGTGTTTGGTTTGTGTGTACCCTTGTTGTAAAATACAAAGTGGTTAGGTACATCCACGGTAATAAACTTTTTACTACCGTACATAGGTTTTAGGTTTACAACCCCAAAACGTTTGTTTAAAATAATGGTTTGTTTTACTTGGTAATTGTTAAACATAGTGTAACACCCTTTACAATTTATTTAGTTAAGTACTAACTTAACTATACCTAATTATAACATTATAAGGGTGGGTAAGTTGAAATTACTTTTAAATAAAACAAGTTTTTTTATATTTCAGCCCACGGGTACACCTATTTCAATTTCTAAACGTAAACAGTTTTTACCAATTCAAATTCTAAATGTAAACAACACATTCTGTCACACCAACCAAAACCATTTAATAATTGAACGCCTCATTTTTTATTTCAATTTCAGTATGTAAATCGCCAAAAGGGTTCGTACGTCGTAGTAACTAATTCAAAAAAGGTACAATTCAAAAAGTAAATAAAAGGGTGGGTACACACCCCTTTATTAACTATTATATGAACTTAGGTATTGTAGGTGTTGTTGGTATTGTTTTTCAGTTAGTATACACACAAGTTGTTGTGTTTCAGGGTAGTAAACAATGGTAAATTCATTTGTGGTATACCTAATAAAATGTTGGGTTTTGTTTTTTACTTGATTTACTACCACTTGGTATTGGTTAAATAAACCAACTACAATTTGATTTAAAAACCCGTGGTATGTTTCAAGTGGGTTTATATCATTATCATAATATAAACCCAACCCATAGTGTAATTCATATAGGTTTTGGTACGTTTGGGGTGTGAAATAATAGTTTTTACCCAATTTGTGAAATTGTACTGTTAACATGTTTTACACAACCTTTATTTTATGATTTAGTTATAATAAGTGTACCCTTATTTAACTATACCTAATTATACCATACCCACACCCTGTATGTTGAAATAACAAGTAAAAAACTTTTATTTATTTTATGAAATTTGGGGTTGTTTTTTTTTAAGTTCAATTTCGAAATGTAAACAGTCCCAACATAATCACATACGAAAAAAGATTTCTATTTATATTTCGAAAATGATCCCCCACACACGGTCTCGGTACGTCAAGTGAACTACCCTCATTTCATCGGGTTTCAAAACAGAGTAACGGGTACGGTGTCAATACGTCGTACCCACTACCCTTCAAATGCTAGCAGAAGTATTCTTCAAAGAATTTTGCAAAGCTCATCTTGTTACCGTCTACGATGAATACATCTTTACCTTTGATCACTTCATGTTCCAATACCTTTCCACTAAGTAATTCATTTCTGTTTGTGTCTATTTCCTTCGTCGCCACATCAAATGGCTTGGTGTCCTGCACCTTTTCAAGTTTGGTATGGTACACCTTGTTTCCAATTCGTCCTGTGGTACTGCAATCCTTAACTAAAATCATAAAGTAATTACCTCCTATTATTAGTATACCATGAAAGCCCCTTGTTTGTAAAGGGGCAATCACAGTACCTACCTTACTTCAATAAGTAAGTGAGTAGCATTGTTGTGGGTTTCATTAACCCGTCTTCTTCAACACACATCTGTTCGTATTTCTCTGCAGACATTGTGTGTGTTAAACTCATTGGAACAATAGTTATGACAACTTGTTCGCGATCAGGGAAGATGTCAACTATAACAGTTCCACGTTCATACACGTTTGAAGTAACTTGTGGGTTCTTATGATTTCCGTCCCCACTGTACTTCAGTTTCTTATGGTATGGTAATGAATTTGGCATGGTATACCTCCTTTTATTATTATACCCTAATTATACCACTATTTCACATGGCTGGTTGAAATACAAAATAAATTAAACAAAGTTTTTTTTAACAGTTCAATTTCGAAATGTAAACAAATAAAAACAATTCAGTTTCGAAACATAAATAAAACATGTCCCTCAATAAAGAAAAGGGAAAGTAAATCAAATTCAAAATGTAAACGAAGCCAATAGGGTGAAAACGTCGTAACAACTACCCTCATTTTTCAGGAAAGAAATAAAAGAGAATTTGTTACTATTTCAACCAAACGGATGAAATGGGTGTATAATAGGGGTGTACAATTAATTAGGGGACACCCAGTGTACTTGAAACAAGGGTTAAAAGAAATTAAAAAAACTTTACTCCTAATTCATATACACCCTATATACGTGGTATAATAGGGGTGTAAGTTAGTTAAGGTATTTGGCAAGTAAATATTTCACCGTACTGTTAAAACCCGTTAGGGTTTAACAAATATAATTTCAGGAGGCCACAATCATGGCAGAAACAAAACAAGTAACAGGAACAACTAAGGTGAAAGGAGGTAACAACGTGAAAGTGGAAAACACTAAACCCGCAACTAAGAAACAAGTTACGGTAAATGATGTTAAACCACAAATCACCTTTGTAAAACGTCACCTACACAAATTCATGGAAACAAAAGGTGTAAACGGTAAGGGTTCAACAAAAACCAAACCTGTGATGAAAACAAAGGCTGATGAAAAAGTGGTAAAACAAGTAACAAAAGAAATGGACACACTTTTCAACAAAATGTTGGAAAAATACCCACACACTTCATCCGCCCAAAAGTCCTACATCAAAAACCATCTACAAAATCAACACACACCAAAGTACATCACCCACGAAAAGAAATAACAACATAAAGGGGGTAACATCACCCCCTTTTTCTTTTCACCCCAAAGTGAAAATCTTTCATGAAAGGGGTAGGGGGTTATTTCAAATTTGAATTAAACACACTGCGCTTGAAACAAGGGGGTAGTCTGAACATGAATTCGTTCACGAACAGTAACATGAAACAAGGGAGTAGTCTGAAATTTGTGTATAAGTGAAAACGTCGTATGAACTACCCTCAAGAAAGCGGCGGCGTGTAAGTGACCATACGTCGTAACAACTAATATGATTTTAGTGGATGTGAAAATAAGTGACTACGTCGTACTAACTACCTCAGTTTCAGTATGTCTCCAAACGTCGTAATAACTACCCTGAAAACTTTGGGTTTACCCTTTACATTCACCAATTTATCAAGTATAATTAAATTACAATAAAATAATAGGAGGTAACACGTTATGCCGAAACAAAGTAAGTACCGTTATCGCGCCACAAAGAAAGAGTTGAGAATGACAATGAACGGACCGAGGGATGTTATTGTTAGTGAAAAGAATGGAACCCTTATGCACGTGAGTAAGGAACTCGCTGAAAAAGAAATGCAAGCCACCTACCCTGACAGATGGATTAAAGTATGGGCAGACAAGGACTAAAGAAATACCCTTTGCTTTACCGACTTCAGCGGGCGGACTTAAAGAACATTAGTAACAACATCAGACTAACAAACCATGCAAAGGAACGTATCAACGAACGCTACGATCGCGAAACAAATGGAAGTATAGGAAAAGCCATACGTGAAAGTAAGATAGGGTATGTAGAAACAGATGGTACTATTAGTATAGGAACAAAGGACGATGGAACCTTTAAGATTATCCAACCCAAACAACCAAATCACAAATACCTAATAGTCACCTACTATGAACCCAGTATCAACAATCACGACATATGGCACAAGTACAAGCTTGCTTTGCGTGGACACAATCGCGGCTAAAACAATTAGAGTATAATCTTCCACCATACCTTGGGATTTCTCATACAGAAGAATATACTATTAGTCAAATAACGATGTGGGTAATGAAACCTCTACCGCCCAAACGAAACACCTATAGGGAGACCAAACGGTAATTGTGTTTCATGTAATGGCACCACCTGTTAATAAGGATAAGACCAACCCACGATAAGCCCCTTGTCAGCTAATCCTGACAGGGGGTTTCTTTTATACCTATATAAAACCAATTCAATTTCGACTATTAAATACTAAATAACAGGGGGACTTCAAATTCTAATTGTATTTGTTAACCCCAATTCAACTTCTAAAAAGTTTTGTAATCCCCTTTTTTTGAGGGGGTATTACGCCGGTTGGACAATCGTCTTCGGTCCCGTTGTTAAGCGAAGTGAAATTTTGTACTCAGGGGGTTTTTGGGGTCAATTTCGACTAATAACCCAAAATATTGGGTCAATTTCACCTTTTAAACGGTTTTCATGTGTCAATTTGGGTGTACTTTTGGTGATGTTGGTAAGAAAAAAGTGGTGTTCAGGTGGGGGAATAGATGTGAACATTTGACATGAGATATTTTCACTTCCTCACCCCTCACCGTGGTTTTTTATGTCTTTCCAAAGTTCTGGGGGTCTTTGTTAAGGGAAATGTGAACGTGGGGTCAGTTAGTACACAAACGGTATTAAGTGTTTTACTTTGTTCACAAACTAATAAATAAGGGTAAAAAAGGGGAGGGTAGGGGGTTTCGTGTTTAATGGTGTATGGTTTAGTGTGTAAGGGTATTCTTCTATAGTTGTTGGTGTTGTGTTTACTACCTTTTCCGCCGCCCGCAGCGCCTAAATAAACAGCCATACAATGGTTTTCCCTTTTTTACTACCCTAATGATACCAAAGGGTGTCTTGTGAAGGGATTCTTAGGTAATTCAATTTCTAAAGGTATTTACTACTGTATGTTAGGGGTATTTTCTACTGTTTTTTGTTCTTTTTCCGCCGCGCCTGATAAAAACAAAGTTTTCTTTAAAAACCCTTTACTTTCTTAGAACAATCAAGTACAATTAAACTATAATAAAAATAGGAGGTAACATAATGAATCAAAAAGTAGAATCACTAAAAACCAAACCCTTTGGTGAACGTGTTGACATTTCAGTTGAGGACGGTGTTGATTACTTAGTTAATTGTTTTCTAGGTGTTAAACTAAACACTATGAAACCAAGAAAAAACACACCAGCACCTATCAGTTGGACAACATGGTTTGTTCAACTGGATGACGGTTCCTACCTACACTTTTACTTTGAAGGTAAAGAAGTTTACAATACTGACAAACCTTTTTGTAGGGTAGTTCACACAGAACCATTTGTACATCAAGAAATGGGTGGTGAAGATATCAGTTACCATAGTTTAGGATTTCTTGATGACTTACTTGATGATGTTGAGTGTGATACTGGTGTTAAACTTGAATACGATGCTTTCGGGAACAAAGTTTAACAAAAGAAAATCTAAAAGTTTTCTTAAAAATTCCTTTACATTCACACCATTATCACTTATACTATGTATGTACCATTAAGTAAGGGGGAGACCCCACAAAAATTGAAGGAGGAATACCAATGAAAGAAGTTGATACTTTGGTATCAATGGGAAGAAACGGTGGTAGTGTTCGTATTAATGTTGAGGACGGTGTTGATTACCTAATCAAGTGTCCTTACGACATTAAAAAACTTGTTATTGAACCTACACCCGAACAACCCGAAACAATTATTTGGATCGCGAAAGTTTCAGAGGACATGTACTTGAACTTTTACTTTGAAGAGGCTTAAGTATTTAACACAGCTGAACCCGTTTGTGATGTTGCACTTTTGGACAATGACACCTTTGGAGGTTCAGAAGAAGAAATGGAAGATTTTGACAGCATTGAATTTCTAGACGAACTTGTACAAGATGTTTACAATGAAACTGGTGTAAAACTTGAGTACAATGAGTTTGGAGAGAAACAATAAAAAACTAAAAGTTTTCTAGTAAAACCCTTTACTTTCTTACACTTATCAATTATAATAGGTGTATAAGTTAGTAGAGGGTTTTTTTTAATTCCCGACAACTAACAAAATTGAAAAGGAGGAAACGAACATGCCAACAAAGAAACAAAGATCAGAACAAAGGATACTGAAACTATTGGACGGTGACCATGTTGAACTAACAAACATTTCAGATGGTTCATTGTACCGTGTTATGTTTGTAAGAAAAGTGGGCACATATCATTATGGTGAAATTACTTTTAGTAATGAGTTTGAACCCATAATGGTGAGTGGAAACATGTATGCTGATGTTCCGTTTGAAATTAGTAAAATATTGAAGGAGGTTTACAGTGGGTAAATTTGTCACGTTTCATTCAAAAGTAGAAAAAATTATGTCTAAAAGAAAAGGTTCATTAGTACGTGAAGAACTTATTGATGAATGGTTTGGTGATTTAACAAGAACAAATGAAATTGCCAAACACGTTGTAAAAGAATTTGATGACACACTTGGACAGTTGAAACATTCTATTTTACACGAAGAATATCCTATCGACGAACAAAAGTTTTTCAACGACACCATTATGATTTTCAAAGCACTAAAAAACAACACCGATTCAAGAATACCACAGGAAGACACAATTTTTGTGAACATGTGGGCAATGAGATTACTTGAGGAACATGATGTTACTGCAAGTGAAGTAGACGACATTGTTAGGGAAAGATATCTTGAGTATGGTTGTTTTAAGACTATTGATTTTGGTGTTATGAAATGTGAAGCGCAGTGGACAAAAGATTTTGAAGGAAGAGATGTACTTACATTGAAATAAGGAGGGCTATTTTGACTGACACAAACGAAAGACTTTTGAAAAGTATTATCAATAAACATATCAGAGCGATAAGTAATTATTATGTCGTGAAAGTTAAAGACGGTGTTGTTACCTTGAAACTTCGTGGAAAAGGACGTTTCATTAAACTTGATTTAAACACAGGAATATATGAAACGCACAAACTTGTAGGACAAAGAGTAACACCTTCACACGATACCCAAGAAGAAAGAGATGTAGTATTTGCACTTGTAAACTTTTCAGGAAAATTCGGGGACTATTGATGTCCCCGATTTTTTTAAATTGTTCTTGTAAAACTGTTTACATTCACCCCATTTTCTTGTATAATAAAGGTACAATAAAGGTATAGGAGGCATCAGTTATGTTTAAAAAGAACAAATACCCAAAGGAAGAACTGAAACTTACGCAGGTACAAATTGAAAAGTTGGCAGAATATCTTTTAAACGAAGATAACGAAATTGGATTTATTTCATTTGTTGGTAACTACCGAGATGAAAAAGGAAATACCTTTTATGGGAAAAAGTTCAAAACCTATTATGTTGAGGGTCCTTACAAAAATTATCAATTGAATCAAATGTATAAAGAAATTTTCGGGGAAGGTGGTGAAGATAACTAATGGAACAAACTAAAATGAAACTTATTATTAAACACTTTGTTCACATTGAAATTGCCAAGTATGGTAAGATTGATGCTGCACGAAAACTTGTTAAAGAGTTTTCATTTAACAAAGACGACCTGAAAGAGTTTGGGTTTGACAACTACACAATTGAAACAGTAATTAAATAATATCTGAAAAAGGGTTAGTGAATAACCTTCTTTCAGTATGATTTGTTTTAGATAGTTTGAGTACAAACAAGATAGAGGTGTAAAGAATGAAAACGATAACAAGATACCAGTCTGAAAACAAAATTCCATATGTGAAAAAACGTCGTACGTACTACCCTGCTTTGAACGGGTTAAGATAATCAGTTTGTACACAAACAATAAAACATTTCAAAATCCAAATGTGTCCATACGTCGTACGTACTACCCTGAATTTTAAGGAATTAAAAGTTTTCTTATAAATCGCTTTACAAATTACAAGTTATCAACTATAATAAAGGTACAATAAAGTTAAGGGAGGAACCGTAATGGAAAACGAAGTAGAAATTTACTACAAAGACCTTACTGAAGAAAAGAAAAAAGAAATTAGAAAACTTCTTGGTGTTAGTACTGACAAGGAAGTTTATGAAGTTACTAACGGTGACATCATCCCTATTGCAACAGCAACTATAATTTAAAAGGAAGAGGAGATGAAGTTCAATGCCACAACTACCTAAACTAGAAAGTTTCTTACAACCCGTGAACTTTAACGAAGAAGCTATTATAAGGGACGAAAGAAAAGTTGTTATTTATCGTGGCTTGCTTGTTGATTTTATTTTTGACAAGGAAAACAAGAAGACAAGAATGTTTAATGAGTACAAGGACATGCTTGTTTATGCGTTTAAGATTAACACGTATCGTGATGTACGTGGGGTAAAACAGTTTGAATACAAAATTGATTTACAAAAGGATGTGTAAGTATGAACGTTAAGTTGTACGGAACCACTCACAAGTTTGAAAATAAGGCAGAGGCTAAGATGTTTCTTGTTGAGTGTATTTACAATAGTGAGGGAGTAGAAAGAGAACGCTACCTTGATGTTCTTTTAAAACTACACGACACTAAAGAAAACACTGTTAGTGATGAAAGTGATGTGGAGGTAATAAGATATGGATAGAAAATCACTAAAAAGACTTATGATTATTGAAAGGTTAAAAAAGACCAGTGAGTTTGAAAATGAAAAACTAAAACAGGAACTTGCCGAACTTGATGGTATACCTGTGATAACAAGAAATGAACGTATTGGAAGACTCGAACGCGAGTTTAAATTGGACAATTACGAAACCGATGAAATAATGGAGTTCCTTGAACTATTTGATAACGATCAGATACACAACATAATTGACAGCGAATGTTTTGAACAGAAGACATTCAACATTGGTATGGGAAACCCACAAGAGGTAATCGCGGTCTCACGTGGTGAACAGGCAAATGAGTTCATGGATGTAATTGAAATGGGTTTAAAAATCATGTTATACTTAAAGGAGTGTAATGAAGTATGGAAGTAGAAAAAGAAAACCTAATACCAGTACTGTCAACAGACAACATGGTACTTGACAGACACAAAAAATTCAACACGGCAACGTTTGAATTGGCTGAATCACAAGGTATCGTTATTAGTTTTAAACGTGACTGCAAAGGTTTTGAAAAATTTGCTTGGTTTCTGTTTGATTTAGAAAACTATAACAACAAACGTGAGGAAGACTATGAATTAGTTTTTCATCCTTACAATGCAAGAGGGGTTGACATAACTAAGGAGATACTTGTGTTTTTGTCAGTAAGTAGAGGTGAGAAACTAAATGGATGACTCACTTAAAGAAACAATAGAGGCTGCTGAACTTGTGTCTATACTACAAAAGATTGAACATGATACGGGTAATATTACAGTTCATGAAGATGACAGCAAGAACGAGGAACGTATTGAAAACATCAAAAAATACACAGACCTTTATATTCTCATGACGGACAAAATTATCAACATTTCAAAACAAGGTTCGTGGACTAAAACAAATCAAGATACTATGGCAAGGGTTGCAAAGAATACACTTGAATCAGTAGAAAATTTCATTTATAACAATACTAA
>Ga0194138_10000541_pt1 | contig 17924 bp, 15 predicted proteins | sample TARM_MetaG_T2_14_FD_134022 | JGI IMG/M metagenome (GOLD analysis project Ga0194138, IMG submission 134022) | Freshwater microbial communities from Pennsylvania, USA, analyzing microbe dynamics in response to fracking - TARM_MetaG_T2_14 (version 2) | ecosystem: Environmental > Aquatic >...
CCGGGGGTCTTGAAGGCATCCTGGATGGCATTCTTGGTGATTTCGTTGAACACCACGCGTTTGTAGCGGCTGTCGTCACCACCGATGGTTTCCCGCAGGTGCCAGGCAATGGCCTCCCCCTCGCGGTCCAAATCCGTGGCGAGGTAGACGGCATCGGCTTTCTCGGCCAGCTTCTTCAGCTCGGCCACGACCTTTTCCTTGCCGGGCAGAATGTCATAGTTGGCCGCCCAGCCATTGTCCGGGTCGATACCCATGCGGCGAATCAACTGGTCGTGGGCCTTGCGCTGCTTGTACTCGGCTTTCTCTTCCGCTGACATCTTGCGCGTTGCCGCGGCCTGGCGAGCGCGCTCCTTTGGGTCGGAGGCTGCCTTACCCGAGCCGCTGGTCGGCAGGTCACGGATGTGACCCACGCTCGACTTCACGATGAAATCGTTGCCGAGATACTTGTTAATCGTCTTCGCTTTCGCGGGCGATTCGACGATGACCAGTGACTTGCCCATAGTGCTCCACTTTCCTGATGCCGAGGCGCTATCGCCACGGCGCTAAATACGTTGTCGCCCCAAATCATGCCTTGGCGACCATGAGAAAAATGCGCCTACCCTACCCCAGCCCTTGCCCAAGCGCTAGTAGCAACCTTGTGCAGCGGCACACACGATGAGGTAGTGCCTCCTCGAAGAGGCCGTCGCAATCGACCATGCTTTTTTATATCGAGTAGCTAGACACTAGACTGCCGTATAGCACTCGGCAACCTAAAGCGGGGTTCTCCAACCAATCGCCCCCGCTGAAAAGCGGGGGCGTCGGCGGTGATGGCACGAGACGACTAGTGCTTGCGTGACGTTCCGCGCCGCGCATTGGCTGACCTGGCCGCAGTCTTTTTAGCGGCCGCGGCAGGGGCTGAAGATGCCGCCGAAGGCTTGGCTTCTTGAGTGGTCGCGCCCTCGGTGTCGGTGACGACTTCGGCCTTGGCTTCTGGCTTGTTCTCAGGCTTGACCTGAGGTTTGGTGTCAGGTTCAGCCTCCGAGCTTTGGACGGTTGCAGGCAGCACAGGACGCGCTTGACCAAACAGCGCCTTGACCTGTTCGAAACGCTCGGCGGCATGGGCAGTCAGCTCACCGCTGGCCGAGAACACGTGCTCCAGATGCTCCAGGTGACCATCGATGGCCGCATTGTCCTCACCTTCCAGCAACACGGGCAGCGTGCTCAGGGCCTGTTCGCGGTCCAGCTTGAGAATGAAGAACTGCTCACGCACCAGGCGCTTGAACTCGCTCAACGAGCTGCTGGGCTTGAGCTTCGCACGCGAGGCTCGCAACCGCTTGAAGTTGCGCTCGTCGGTGGCAGGCGCACCGCCCAGCACGTAGATCACCGCTCGCATCACGGCTTCATGCGGGCCACCTTGGGTGATTTGCTTGCGCAGCTCGTCCTGCTGATGCTGGATGAAGCGACGATGCTCCGGCTCGGCACCCGGACGACGACGATGCACATGGGCATCACCATAAAGCCCGACGGCCGCCTGCAGCAGTGGCTGGCCATAGATATCCATGAACAGCCGCTCGGTGCTGCTGTCCCTGAAATCGCGCCAGGCATTGAGGCTGGCGACGATCTGATCCGAGGCCATGGTTTCGAACGCCTTGAACACGTTGTCCTGCCCTACCGGCTCACGATGCTTGCGCACGTAATCGGCCATCACCGGCAGCGGCACGCTCAGCGGGTTACGGTCCGACAGCAGCTTGTAGCCCAGGCGAATGGGGTGCATGCGTCGGATCCAGCGTGCGGCCTCGGGCGTCATTACCGCCTGCAGCCAGGGCTGCATGTAAATCCGATACAGCCCAAGATTGATCTCCGAGATGCGTGCAACGGTGGCGAAACGGCGGTCACCTTCGGGCTTGTGCATGACATCCCGATCCAACTCCTCGAAGTTGCGCGGATTGAATTCGAGCAGGTAGTCACGCTCGATCAGCTCGGCATCGGCTCGTTCACTGGCATGGGAAATCGTCGTTTCGTAAAGCCCTGGCGGCATCACGTCGATGTAATCCATATTGGCCGTGAATTCGGAGTGTTCCTTGCGGGAAACGCTGCCGGAAACGAAGATTCCCAGATGGCCCGTGGTGTCATGCAGGCAGTAGATGATGGTCTGGTCGTTGGCGATGATGTCCTCTTCGCCTTCGTACAGGTCACGGATCCATCCCAGCGCCTGCGGCGGCGGGGTAATGTCGTCGCCACGGGAGCAGAACACCACCACCGGCGAACGTACGTTGCGCAGATCGATGCGCCGCCCGTCGCGGGTCACCAGCTGGGCCGTGGAGAGCCGGTTGCCCACGAACAGATTATCGACGATGTACTGGATTTCTTCCCCACCCAGCACCACATGACCACCCCACCAGCGCTCGAACTCAAGATAACGCGAGGTTTCGGTGTCGATATTGGCGTACAAGTGGTACTGCTTTTTCCAGTAGGTGTTGGCTGGGTTCAGGCGCTCGAAGTTCTGCACCAGCCAGGCGCCATCGAACAGGCCATTGCCCATGTCACTGGTCAGCGCCGTGATCCAGCTACCGCCCACCATGCCGCCGGTATAGCGCATCGGCGCCTTGCCGTGCTCGCCCGCCCAGTAAGAGAGCGGCGCACCGGCAATCAGGATGGGTCCGAACACGTCGGGCTCCAGTGCCGCCGCCATCATGATCTGCCAGCCCGCCTGACAGTTGCCTATCACCATCGGCTTTTCAGTGGTTTCTGGATGCAGCTCGATGACATGACGCAGGAAAGCGATTTCGGCTTCGACCACATCCTCGACCGTCTGACCGGGCTCGGGAAAGGGCAGAAAGCCAATGAAGTAGCAGGGATGGCCCGCCTTGAGCGCCACGCCCAGTTCGCTGTCGGGCTTGAAGCCGCCGATGCCTGGGCCATGCCCGGCCCGTGGGTCGACCACCACGAACGGGCGCTTGCTGGGGTCGGTGACCGTATCGCCCTTGGGCAATACGCGCAGCAGTTCGTAATTGGTCGGGTTGGGCAGCGTCCGCCCATCCATCAGTACTTCGGTATCGAACCCCAGCACGTTGGGCTTGGTCTGCTCCATATGGGCCAGGTACTGGTTGCCCCGTTCGCGCATCACATCCCAGTACAGCACGTTGCGTTCGACGCTGTCGCGCCAGTAGCTCAAGGCAGCACGGCCAAACCCGAACGGGTCCATCATGCTCGTCAGCGCGCTGTTGACCAGAGTGGGGGAAAGCAAGGGATTAGCGAGAAAGTTCATAGAGTCTCCCGTGGGGTTGATGCGGGGCACCAAGCCCGAAGCCATGATGCTGCAATGCAATATAGTTTAGGGCACTCCTTGCCAGACGTCGATCATTACCCATGCATGAACCATCGAGCGACAGCGATTCAAGGCGTTAGCGGGCAAAGGATGGTAGCATTTCGACATGGACCCACGCGCTTGGGCGTCGCTGACGCTGACCGAGCACGTTTACCTCGAGGTGGTTATGTCATCCCCGTCGCTGCTCAACCGCTTGACGTTTCGCCAACTGCAGGTGTTTCAGGCCGTACATCGCCAGCGCTCGTATTCGCGTGCCGCCGAACAGCTGGGCCTGACTCAACCCGCCGTGAGCGCCCAGATTCGCCAGCTGGAACAGGCGCTGGGGCAGCCGCTGTTTCGCTATGCCGGTAAAACCCTGCATGTACTGCCTGCGGCGGATACGCTGGCGCTTTCCACTCGGGAAATCTTCGGACAGCTCTCGCGCCTGCAGATGCACCTTTCAGATATTAACGGCAAGATCAGCGGCAAGTTGAGCATTGCAGCGGTTTCTTCTGCCCAATACGTGGTGCCCTACCTGCTGTCACGCTTTCGCGCCCGCTACCCCGATGTACAGCTGCGTCTGAAAGTATGCAACCGCAGCCAGGCACTGGAGCGCCTCGCCGACCAGCAGGATGACGTGGTCATCATGGCCATGGTGCCGGAGGACGATGGCTTGGTGGTCATGCCGGTATTGGAAAATGAGCTGGTGGCCGTGGTATGGCCGGAGCATCCGCTGCTCCAACTGGCCAACCCTACCCTCTCGGACTTTGCCCGCCACTATGTATTGATGCGTGAGCCGGGGTCAGGCGTGCGCAGCGCCTTCGAGCAGCTGGCGGTCGATCAGGAAGTCGGGCTGCCCCACCGTATCGAGCTGGGCACCAACGAAGCGATCAAGCAAGGCGTGATGGCGCATCTGGGCGTGGCGGTACTGCCGCGCATGGCCATTCAGCTGGAGCTGGAACAGGGGCTGCTGGCCACGCTGGCGCTGCCCCACTTTCCGATCCGCCGCGCCTGGTGCACCGTCTATCGCCGTGACCACTTTCCCACGCCGGTGGCGGAGCTGTTCTTGCGTTTCACCCGCGAACACCTCAGCGAGCTGCGTGCGCATTTCCAGGCGCCTCCCAGCCCCCTCCCCAGCCACGGCGTTTCCTGCCTGCCTGGCCTGAGCCTCGAACAGACCCCGTGATGCGCGACGGTGTCTTGTTGATTGCCAGATATGTTACATTATCTACCACCTACGTATCAGTTAGCGTGACTCGAGGCTCTCTCCTATGAGCAACACCCCTTCCCAGCGCGTGCCCAGCGGCGAAAAATTCCGCAACGAACACGGCATGACGGTGATCAAGGACGGCATGAAGCAGCGCAAGGCGCAGGCCGATGCGCCCGCCCTTGAACGCAAGCCCAAATGGCTGCGCGCCCAGATTCCAGGCGGCGAGCGTTTCGAAGCCGTCAAGAAAAACGTATCGACTCACCGGCTGAGCACGGTGTGCGCCGAATCCCACTGCCCCAACATGGGCGAGTGCTGGAGCAACGGCACCGCGACCATCATGCTGATGGGCTCCGTCTGTACCCGCGCCTGCCGCTTCTGCGCGGTGGACACCGGCAATCCCAAGGGTTGGCTGGACAAGGAAGAGCCCGAGAATACCGCCAAGTCCGTCGAGCTGATGGGCCTGCGCTATATCGTGCTGACCTCGGTCGACCGGGATGACCTGGAAGATGGCGGTGCCACGCACTACGCCTCGTGCATTCGCGCCATCAAGGCACGCACCCCCGAGGTCGTGGTGGAGGCTTTGACGCCGGATTTCGACGGTGATCAGGCCGCCATCGAGCGCGTGGTCGACTCCGGTCTGGAAGTGTTTGCCCAGAACGTGGAAACCGTGGAGCGGCTGACCTCCAAGGTACGCGACCCGCGTGCCGGTTACCGCAAGACGCTGGACGTATTGGCCCATGCCAAGCGCCACCGCCCGGACGTGATCACCAAGACCAGCCTGATGCTGGGGCTGGGTGAAACGGAAGAAGAGATTCTGCAGACGTTCGACGACCTGCGCGCCATCGGTGTGGATATCGTCACGCTGGGGCAGTACCTGCGCCCCACCAAGAACCATCTGGCGGTAGAGCGCTATGTCACGCCGGAAGAGTTCGAGCGCTATCGCGTGCTGGGCCTCGAGAAAGGCTTTATGGAGGTTCCCTCCGGCCCACTGGTACGTTCGAGCTACCGCGCCGACCGCGTGTTCGAAAAGAACAACCTGGGCCTGGCCGCCCCTGCCGCAGTGCCTGGCCAGGAAACCGACAGCAACCGTATTCCGGCCTTCAACGTCGGCTGATACCCCGCACGAATGTCACCGGCATGCCCCTTTCGGCATGCCGGTGAATCCGTCTTTTGCAGCACTTACTCGATCACGACGCCGAATCCACCAGCGATCGGCCTAGCTGCTCCGCCAGCGCCAGGGCCAATGCCCCCCCGATATCTGCGCCATCGTCCAGCGTCACCAGATCGCCCAGACGCGTCACCTGCATGCCTGCATAGCCACAGGGGTTGATGCGGCCAAACGGCGACAGGTCGCCGTCCACGTTCAATGCAACACCGTGGTAACTGGCCCCTCGACGAATGCGCAGCCCCAGCGATGCAATCTTGGCTTCCCCCATCACCGTGCGGGTATACACGCCCGGCGCATCCAGCTTGGCCCAGGCATCGACACCATGGCGGGCCAGCACGTCGATCACCGCATTTTCCAAGGCGCTGACCAGCTCACGCACACCGATCTTGCCACGCCGCACGTCCAGCAACGGGTAAAGCACCACTTGCCCAGGCCCGTGATAGGTCACTTGGCCGCCACGGTCGGTATTGACCACCGGGATATCGCCCGGCATCAGCAAATGTTCGGGTTTGCCCGCCTGCCCCTGAGTGAAGACCGGGTCGTGCTCGACCAGCCAGAACTGGTCGGGCGTATGCTCGTCACGGCAGTCGGTGAGCTCGCGCATGGCTTCCCAGACAGGCTGGTAGGGCCGACGCCCCAGGCGATGCAGCTCGATGGGTGCGGGGCTCATGTCACACCACCATGTGCACGCGGCCCGTGGCTTTCAGCTCATCGAACAGGCTGGCCAGCTGCTGTTCACCGGTAGCCACGATGGTCACCCGTACCGATTGGAAGCGGCCATTCCGACTATCCACCACCTGCAGGGTGGTTTCGTCGAAATCTGGCGCGTGCTTGACGATGACCTGGCATACACAAGCGGGAAAATCATCCGCCGCATCGCCTACCACCTTGAGCGAGTAGTCGCAGGGAAAAGTGATCTTGGGCGGCTCACTGACCGTGGAGGGCCGGCGCAGATCACGCAGCGGAGACTTGGTATCTTTTTTCATGAGTTGCCTATCTATGACGAATGCTAAAACGAATGAAACCCTGACGATGACGCCAGAGCTTCTGGTTGCGACCGGGAGGCTGGAGCACCGCAGGCAGGCCACGGCGGCCTGCCCAGCGTGCTCGAGGCTCGTCAGCTTCTGAAGTTGCCGATCAGGTTGCTGAAGAAGCGCTGCACCTGATCGAAGAAGCGCTTGAACAGGCCGCCCTCTTCGACGTTTTCCAGCGCCACCAGCTGGCGCTCGCCGACCATTTCGTCACCCAGGTAGACTTCCAGAGTACCGACTTCGTCGCCAACGGCGACGGGCGCACTCAGGTCGCTATCCAGATTCAGACGCGCGCGCAGCTCTTCGTTGCGGTTGCGCGGCAGCGTCATGAAGACTTCACCATCGACACCCACGCGTAGTTCATTGGTGTCACCACCCCACACCCGCGGCGTGGCCAATACGGCACCGCGCTCATAGAGCTTCATGGTTTCATAGAAGCGGAAGCCGTAGCTCAGCAGCTTCTGGGTTTCCTGGGCGCGAGCCTCTTCGGAGCTGGTGCCCATGACCACGGAGATCAGGCGCATGCCATCACGCTCGGCAGACGACACCAGGCAGTAGCCCGCTTCGGTGGTCCAGCCGGTTTTCAGACCATCCACCGACGGGTCACGCCACAGCAGACGGTTGCGATTGGGCTGGTCGATGCCGCCAAAGGAGAAGTTGCGCTGTGAGTAGATGGCGTAGTGGTCAGGGTAGTCGTTGATGATGTACTGAGACAGGATGGCCATGTCTCGCGCCGTGGAGTAGTGCTGGTCACCCGGCAACCCGGTGGCGTTCTGGAAATTGGTGTTGTGCATGCCCAGGCGCGTGGCATGCTGGTTCATCAGGTCGGCGAACGGCGCTTCGCCGCCGGCCAGATGCTCGGCCATGGCCACGCTGGCATCGTTGCCGGACACGATGATGATACCGTGCAGCAGATTTTCCACCGATACGCGGTCGCCCACCTCGATGAACATCTTGGAGCCACCGGTACGCCAGGCATTTTCGCTGATATTGACCATGTCGGTCAGGTTGATGGTGCCACGGTCCAGCTCCCGCTCGACCAGGTAGGCGGTCATCAGCTTGGTCAGGCTCGCCGGCGGCAGGCGCTCGTCGGAATTGTGCTCGGCGAGAATACGTCCGCTATTGGCATCCATCAGAATCCACGAGCTGGCCGCCAGCTGTGGAGGTGCAGGAATGATGGTCTGGGGTTGCGGCTGAGGAATCACCTGCGCCGAAGCAGGGATCGCCACGACGGTCATGGCAGCAAAAAGACACAGCTTGGCGGTCCGGCGAATCGATATCAATACATTCATCACACACGTCTCACTTACATTGGGTGGCAGCAGGGTGACGCTGCCGGGTGACTAAATTGGAACGCATTATCGCACTATAAACACTTGAGGAAAGCCCGCCCGGCGCAGATCTTCTCGGGCCTGGTTTTCCTGGGCAGGACTGACGGGCCCTACCTGAACACGATGCACCTCGGCCTCGCTTTTCACACGCACGCCGTGGGCCAACTCCCCAGAAAGGCGCTGCTGCAATTGCTGGGCACCCTCTGCCGTGCCTAACGCGGCAATTTGCAGGAAGATGCCGTCGCCGCTTGCCTGAGCGGGCGCTGGCGAAGGGGAAGACGCTGGCGCAGCCGGAGCGCTCTCGATACTCGGTGCCGACGCCGCGGGTACCGGTGCGCTTGCCACCGTCGAGCGGGTCGCCTCCCCACCTCGACCACGCTCTGCCAACCATTGCGCAGGGTCGATGGCCTCGACGCGAACAGGCCCCGTGCCATCGTCCAGAATGCCCAGCCGAGCCGCAGCGGCGTAGGAAAGGTCGATTTCGCGATCACTGTGGAAAGGGCCACGGTCATTGACGCGCACGATCACCGAACGGCCATTGGTCAGGCTGGTGACACGGGCAAAGGTCGGCAACGGCAGCGAGCGATGCGCCGCCGTCATCTTGTACATGTCGTAGATCTCACCGTTGGAGGTGGCGTAGCCGTGGAATTTTTCACCGTACCAGGAGGCCGTGCCTTGGCGAGCATAGCCCCGCGAGTCCGGCAGCACACGGTAGGTTTCGCCCCACACCTCGTAGGTGGGGCGATTGCCTGCACGTGAGGGCTGCTCGATGCGCGGCTCGGCATCGGGCACCTGGCTGACGTCCGGCGGTGCTACCGGATAGGCATCGCCGGACATGGCATAGCGTTCGCCGCTGGGAGCGGCGCTGGCCACGGGCGAAACGCTGGGCTGCGACGCGGCGCTGCCGCTGTCACGCTGCGGCGCTTGGCTGGCACAGCCGCTCACCAGCATCGCCAACACGAGAGAACCGCTCACATAACGGGCATTGGTCAACAGGTTAGTCATGCTCACTCTCAAACTGATGCTGGATCGCGTCCGCCAATTCGGCCACGGCCATGCCGTAAAGGTGGCTGTGATTGTAGCGAGTAATCACATAGAAGTTGAATTCACCCAGACGGTAGCCTTGCTCATCTTCTGAAAAATCCAGCAATAGCGGCACCACGGGGGCATCAGGGGCCAGCGGCGCCTCACTAGTGATGCCCTGCTCCACCATGTCGGCGGCGGTCAAGGAGGGGCGCGAGGTCTGGTTGAAGGCGATGCCTTCGGGGGCTTCCTGTGGGCCGACGGCATCGTGGTAGATGGCGCCATCACGCTGCCAGCCATGCTCGGCAAAGTAGTTGGCTACGCTGCCGATGGCATCGACCGGGTTGTTCCACAGGTCGCGAATGCCGTCGTCATCGAAATCGACCGCGTAGGCCTGGTAACTGGTAGGAATGAACTGCGGATAGCCCATGGCCCCGGCGTAAGAGCCGTAGAGCGTTTCCGGCTCGACACCCTGCTCGTAGGCAATGGCCAGGAAAGCAGCCAGCTCGCCACGGAAGAAGCGCCCCCGCTGGGGGTGATGAAAGGCCAGCGTTGCCAGCGAATCGAGCACCTTGTGCGTGCCTTTGTGACGCCCGTAATAGGTTTCCACGCCAATGATGGCGGTAATCACCTCAGGAGCGACACCAAAGAATTCTTCGGCACGCGCCAGCGTCTCGGCATGCTCGCGCATGAACTCGGCACCTTCTTCGATACGCTGCTGGTTCAGAAAAATATCGCGATACTCGAACCAGCGCAGACGCCGTTCTGCCGCCCCCGCCATGGCATCCAGCACGTTCTGGCGAAATGTCGCCTGCTCCAGCGCTTGCGTCAGCCACTGCTCGGGTACGCCCTGCTCCACCAGTTCACTGACCAGTTGGCGCGTCTGCTCATTGACGCGGGGGTCGAAATCGACCTCCTCGGCCGCCCAGCTGGCCGAGGCTGAACATGCCATCAGCGCCGCCAGTAAATACCCGCCCGCTCTTCTTCGCGCCCTGTTCATTTGCTTACCACTCCTGTGAAAAAGCGTCGACTGCACTTTGATCATTCAACGCGGCAATAGCCGCCGATGGGCGTGTATCGACATGAGAATACCGAACCCGGCCAGCAAGGTCACGCTGGAGGTGCCGCCGTAGCTCACCAGCGGCAGCGGCACCCCCACCACGGGCAGGATGCCGCTCACCATGCCGACATTGACAAACACATAAATGAAGAACGTCAGAATGATACTGCCCGCCACCAGACGCCCAAAGGTGTCCTGGGACGCCGCCGCCAACCACAGCCCACGACCGACGATCATCACGTACAGCAGTAGCAGCAGCAGCATACCAACCAGGCCGAACTCTTCGCCCAGCACGGCAATGATGAAATCAGTGTGGCGCTCGGGCAGGAATTCGAGCTGTGACTGCGTGCCCTCCAGCCACCCCTTGCCCCACAGGCCACCGCTACCGATGGCGGTGGTGGACTGGATGATGTTCCAGCCGGAGCCGAGCGGGTCGCTCTCCGGATCCAGGAAGGTCAGCACCCGCTGACGCTGGTAGTTGTGCATGTTCATCCACAGTAGCGGCAAGCCCGCCACCACCAGGGCCACTACCAGGCTAATCAAGCGCCAGGAGAGCCCCGCCAGCAGCACCACGATCAGCGCCGCGCCGGCCATCAAGAGCGAGGTTCCCAGGTCTGGCTGGATCGCCGTCAAGACCACCGGCACGCCAATGATCAGGGCACACACCGCGATGTCCCGCAGCCTCGGGGGGAGCTGACAGCGATTGAGGTATGCCGCCACCATCAGCGGTACGGCCAGCTTCATCATCTCAGAGGGCTGGAAGCGAATCACGCCGGGTATTTCCAGCCAGCGCTTGGCTCCCATGCCGATATCGCCAGCAATCTCCACGGCCACCAGCATGGCAAGCCCTGCGCCATAAGCCAGCGGCGCCCAGCGCAAAAACGTGGTGGGGGAAAACTGTGCCAGCACGAACATGCCCACCAGGGCCAAGCCAAAGCGCATGGCCTGAGCAATCACGACTTCGATGCGCTGCCCAGAAGCGCTGTAGAGCACCAGCAGGCCGCCCGCCATCAGCGCCAGCAGCAGGCCCACGAGCCAAGGGTCGATATGAATACGCTCCCAAATGCTCTTGCGCCTGGCGATGCCGCTATCGGGTGGGCGAACCGGGTGCCCTCGCCAAGAGCGCATCAGCAGTTGCAGCGGCATCATCAGTTACCCTCCACGCGGCCGTTATCCTCTTCCAGCACTTCCTTGACCTCATCGGCTTCCGGCGCCGCCTCTTTCAGCAGCCAGGCATCGGTCATGGCGCGCGCCATGCGGGCAGCATGGGTACTGCCGCCCCCGGCATTCTCGACGATGACCGATACGGCGATTTCAGGCTCTTCCAGCGGGGCAAAGGCCATGAACAGCGAGTGGTCGCGCAGCCGCTCTTCCAGCTCTTCGGCGTTGTAGCGCTGATCCTGGCCCAGCGAAAACACCTGGGCCGTACCTGACTTGCCACCCATGCGATACTCCAGGCCCACCCCGGTGCGCCTTGCCGTTCCTTCGCTGCCGGTGAGCACTTTCTCCATGCCGTTGAACACTCTGTCCCACCAGTTCTCATTGGCCAGGTCGATGTCGGGCAACGTGTCCGGCAGTTCCAGCGGGACGGGGTCTTCACCAATGCGCAGCGCCAGCCGAGGCTTGACCCAGTGACCACGGTTGGCCAAGGCCGCCGTGGCACTGGCCAGTTGCAGCGGGGTAATTTGCCAATACCCCTGACCGATACCGACCGAAAGGGTTTCCCCCGGGTACCAGGGCTGGTTGAAACGTGCGCGCTTCCAATCACGAGAAGGCATCAAACCGGTGCTTTCTCCCTGAACGTCGTGAGCGACCCGCTGCCCGAAGCCAAAGTTGGACATCTGATCATGCAAGCGATCGATGCCAAGGTCGTGGGCCAGGGAGTAGTAGTAGGTGTTGTTCGACACGGCAATGGAGCGTTCCATATCGACACGCCCATGCCCCCACCGCAACCAGTTACGGTAGCGACGGGAGTCATTGGGCAGCTGATAGAAGCCCGGGTCATTGATGGTGCTGTCCGGGGTGATCACCCCTTCCACCAGCCCTGCCAGCGCCAGAAACGGCTTGATGGTGGAACCCGGGGGGTAGTGGCCACGAATGGCGCGGTTGAACAGCGGCAGGTCGATGTCTTCCTGCAGGGCGCGGAAAGACGCCACATCGATCCCGGTGACGAACTGGTTGCTATCGAAACCAGGCGTCGACACCATGGCCAGAATTTCCCCGGTGCGCGGCACGATGGCCACGATGGAGCCTCGCCGACCCTCCAGCAGCTCGTAGGCGAGCATCTGAAGCGAGCGGTCCAGGGTCAGGGTCAGGTTGGCACCGGGTACCGGGTCAGTACGCCCCAGCTCGCGCAGCACCCGGCCACGGGCGTTGGTTTCGACCTTGCGAAGGCCCGCCTGGCCGTGCAATTCCGACTCGTAAAAACGCTCCACTCCGGTCTTGCCAATAAAGTGGGTGCCTGCGTAACGGCCGGTGTCCAGGGTTTGCAGCTCTTCGGCATTGATCCGCCCCACATAGCCCAGCGCATGGACCATCATTTCGGCATCCGGGTAGTAACGCAGCAGCTGAGCTTCTACCTCGACCCCGGGCAGGCGGTGGCGATTGATGGCCAGGCGGGCAATCTGCTCTTCACTCAGGTCGCTCATCAACAGCGCAGGCTGAAACGGCCGCTGGCGCTGGCGAGAACGAATGTTGAAGGCCTCGATCTCTTCTTCCGGCAGCTCCAGAAGTTCCACCAGCAGCGCCAGGGTATCCTCCAGGCTGTCGACACGCTCACGCACCAGCGTCAGGTTGTAGGTCGGTCGATTTTCTGCCAGCAGGGCGCCGTTACGGTCGTAGATCAACCCGCGATTGGGCGGCAGCGGCTCGACCCGCACGCGGTTTTTCTCGGAGCGGGTGCTGTAGAGGTCGTGCTGGACGATTTGCAGATACCCCAGCCGACCGACCAGCAAACCGGTCAAGACGATGACCACGAACACTGCCAGCAGCGACCGAACACGGAAGATACGCAGCTCTTGCTCAGGGTTCTTTAGCGTGTCACGGCGCTTGGGCATGGCAACAGACAACTCTCAATCAAACGATGAACGCAACGGCCACAAGGGTCGACAACAGGTAACTTCTAACGGTGATAAGGGTGACCCACGAGCAGGGTCCATGCCCGATAGAGCTGTTCGGCGAGCATGATCCGCACCAGCGGGTGCGGCAGTGTCAGCGGTGACAGCGACCAGGCCTTGTCGGCCATGGCCGAGAGAGAAGGCTCCAGCCCATCGGGCCCGCCGACCAGCAGCACCACGTCCTGACCAGACATTCGCCAGGCATCGGCTTCCTGAGCCAGCTGCTCCGTGGTCCAGGGCTTGCCCTTGACTTCGAGAGCCACGACGATTTCATCGCCGCGCAGCTTGTCGCGGATCCGCTGGGCTTCTTGAGCTCGTGCTTTGGCGATGTCGGCATTCTTGCCGCGCTGGCCCAGCGCGATCTCTTCGATTTCCAGGGCAAAATCACGCGGTAGCCGTTTGCGGTAGGTCTCCACGCCTTGTTCCACCCAGGCAGGCATTTTGGTTCCCACCGCCAACAGCCGAACCTTCATGACATGGAGGCTCGCTCTTCGACCTGACGCAGCGCATCGCCGATGGCGCCCGCATCGTTGGGCAGGTCTGCCCACAGACGCTCGAGGTCATACAGCGCGCGCGCTTCGGGAAGCATGACATGAACGACGATGTCACCCAGATCGACCAACACCCAATCCGCGTTCTCACCGCCTTCGACACCGCGAGGGTGCAGACCGGCAGCCTTGGCTTTCTCGACGAGATTCTGCGCCAGTGCTGCCACATGACGGGTAGACGTACCGCTGGCAATCAACATGAGGTCGGTGACCTCGGTCAATTTCGACACGTCCAACTGCGTAATATCACGAGCTTTAAGTTCTTCTAGCGCTTCGATGGCTAGGTTTTTCAATGTATCGATGTGCATGTCTCCTGACGACAACCCCATTATTGACCTGACGATGATAGACACCCGCCATTGGCAACGGGCGTTTGAGGCGGCCATTGTAACGGCTTCTTTCACGACTGCCAGCGCTATTCGCTGCTTTGATACCAGCCCTGTTGCAAAATGGCCGTTTCCACCGCGTGGGGCAGTAAATAGCGCACGCTTTCGCCTGCTTGCAGACGCTGGCGAATGTAGGTCGCGGAGATGGCCATCAGGGAGGGCAACTCCAGCACCAACAGATGCCCTTGAGCCTGCTGCATCATCGTCTCGACGCTGTAGACTTCGCGATTGCCCACCAGTTCCTTCAATGGTGCTGGCCAATCGTTGCTGTACCCAGGCCGAGCGATCACCACGACGTGCCCTAGCGCCCAAAGACGCTCGGCACGGTCCCACTGATGGAGTCGCAAAAAAGCATCCATGCCGATCACCATCACCAGTCGGGCCGAGGGGCCGTAAAGGTCACGCAGCTCCGTCAGCGTATCCACACTATAAGAGGGGCCTGCTCGGCGTAGCTCACGGCCATCGGCCAGCAGGCCAGGGGTATCCGCGATGCCTGCTTCCAGCAGGGCCAAGCGCTGCTGCGGCGATACCTGCGGCACACCGCGCAGCGGTGGCTGCGGCGCAGGCACCATGTGCAGCACTTCCAGGCCCAGCGCGTCGCGCACTTCCAGGGCACTGCGTAGATGGCCGTTGTGCACCGGGTCGAAGGTGCCACCAAACATGCCGATACGCTGGCTCATTGGCGAACCTGGCCGTCTCCGAACACGATGTATTTCTGCGTGGTCAGGCCTTCCAGGCCGACCGGGCCACGGGCGTGCAGCTTGTCGGTGGAAATACCGATCTCCGCCCCCAGGCCGTACTCGAACCCATCGGCAAAGCGTGTCGAGGCGTTGACGATCACCGAGCTGGAGTCCACTTCGGCCATGAAACGGCGCGCCAGCGTGTAGTCCTGCGTGACGATGGCATCGGTGTGGTGGGAGCCGTATCGTTCGATGTGTTCGATTGCTTCGTCCACGCCATCTACCACTTTGATGGCCAGGACCGGGGCGAGGTACTCCGCGTGCCAGTCCTCCTCGGTTGCTGCCAGCGCCTGGGGCAACAGCGCCCGCGCCCGCTCGCAGCCGCGCAGCTCTACCTGGTGCTCGGCGTAGGCACGCGCCAGCTCCGGCAGCAGAAGATCGGCAACCGGGGCATCCACCAGCAGGGTTTCCATGGTGTTGCAGGTGCCGTAGCGGTGGGTCTTGGCATTCAGTGCGATGGCCAGCGCCTTGGCAGGGTCGGCGGTGGTATCGATGTACACATGGCAAACGCCATCCAGGTGCTTGATCACCGGGACACGCGCTTCCCGCGAAATGCGCTCGATCAAGGACTTGCCGCCACGCGGGATGATCACATCGATATACTCAGGCATGCTGATCATCTCACCCACCGCGGCGCGATCCGTGGTAGCAACAACCTGAACGCTGCCCTCGGGCAGGCCCGCGTCTGCCAAGCCTGCCTGAATGCATCGGCTCAGGGCCGCATTGGACGCACTGGCTTCCGAGCCTCCGCGCAAGACGCAGGCATTGCCGGACTTGAGACACAGGCTGGCGGCTTCCAAAGTGACGTTGGGGCGCGATTCGTATATGATGCCGATCACCCCCAGCGGAACCCGCATCTTGCCGACCTGGATACCGCTGGGCCGATAGCTCATGCCATCGATGGCACCGACCGGGTCCGGCAGCGCCGCCACTTGATGCAGCCCCTCGATCATGGCATCGATCCGCGCGTCATTGAGCGCCAGGCGATCCAGCAGCGCGCTGTCCAGGCCATTGTCCCGGCCCCGCTGCATGTCCTCCTGATTGGCCTTCATGATCTCGCCGCGCGACGCCTCAAGGCGCTTCGCCATGGCATACAGCGCCTGATTCTTGGCCTGGGTATCGGCACGGCGCAATACGCTGGCCGCCGCCCTGGCCCCCTGCCCCACGGCCACCATGTAACGAGCCACATCGCCGGCCGCCAGATGGTGTTGGGCGTCTTGTTGGAATGCGTCAGCGCTGCGCATGGGATCTCCCTGTGTAAGCAATACTGAAAGTAGGTAGGCTTATATTACGCCATGAGGGCATTATACTGAGGGATTCACAGGTTCGAGCCAAGCAATGCGTTATGCTACGGCCGAGTAACCCCCGTTTATCAGCCAGATAGTAAGCCACCATGCAAAGCAAATACAAAATCAGCCCGCTGAGGGCGACGTTGTTCGCTGCCGCCGTCGTGCTGGCCTTCTGGGCACCCACCGCGCCGCTGGCAGCCACCATTGCGCTATGGCTGGCCGTGGCCTGGCTGTTCATTACGGCGCTACTGCTCGACTTCAGCCATCGACGCTCGAGAGGACTGCCTTGGCAGTTGCTGGCCGGTACGCTCCTGCTATCGCTGATTGCCGTTGCCCCTGAGCGTCACCTGTTGCTGATATGGGCCTGGGGCGCGGTATTCATGCTGCCGCAACCCCGCTGGGTGGCCACCTTCAATGTCTGCGCTGCCCTGCTGGCCTGCCTGATCATCCAGCCACTGCTCACCCTGCCAGAGTGGTGCCTGCTGGTGGCATCCTTGGGGACGCTGTGCCTGCTGGCCATGGCGCGGACTTACCTGCTGGTGCACTTGAGCAGCACCATGCGCCAGCGCCTGCGGCTGATTCCGGGGCTCAACCTATGGGCAGGGGAGCAACTGCTGCGTGATTTGACCAAGGAGCAGACACGCTCCGAACGAGAAGCCATTCACGCCGAAGTGCTGGTCATTCATCTCCGGCTCCACCAGCTCTGGCCCGCGGCTCACAAGCTGTGCAGCCTGGTTTACAGTTTCGAAAACGTTTATCGCCTCAATGCCACGACCCTGGCCACGCTGATACTCTCCAAGACGCCCCGTGAAGCCGAACATCGTCGTCATTTGCTGTGTGCCGCGCTGCCCGAACACGCCTTTTGCCAGCCCATGCCCTTGATGGAGCTGGAGCTGGAAGCGCTCACCCTGGAGGCCCTTGCCCAGATGGGCAAACAGCGGCCGAGCGACATCTCATGACCACCAGCCAGCCCCCCAAACGGCTGATGGGCCTGGCCTACGGCGCGGGCCTGATCATCATCTGTGCTTACACCGCCTGGCTTTATGCCATCGGCAGCTACCGAGAGCTTCTGGTACCGCTGTTCATGACGACCCTGCTGCTGGCCAGCCTGATGATGCACCTGGGCCAGGGGGTCAAATCGTGCCTGCCGCGCCTTTTGCTGCTGGGCAGCCTGTTTCTGGTCGTCGTGCACGCGGTGCTCACCCATGCCAACCTGTCACTGCATTGGCTGGGGCTGCCGTTGGCCGCCGCGTTCATACTGCTGCCGCTGTGGGGAGCCCTGGCCATCAACCTGATGGCCATGGTCGTGATAGGCTGGCAACTGCCCGCACTGCAGGGAGAAACTGCGCTGGGGTTCGCCGCACTGACCCTGCTGCTGGCGCTTCCCCCGTGGGAGCACGCCCGGCGCAAGGCGCTGTTGAGGGCAACCGACCCCAACGACAACGATTGCGATGCGTACCATATCGATACGCTGAAGGAGCGCCTCAGGAATGAGTTTCAGCGCGCCGCAATGCTCAACAAGCGGCTGGCCGTGCTGGTGCTGCACTTGCCGCAGCTGGACATGGCAGAGGAGCAGTTTGGCCAGCGCGCCAAGACCGCGCTGCTGGGTGCGCTGTGCAGCGAGGTCAATAGCCGCTGCCGTGATCACGACATTCTGGGCCGTGCGGGCAGTGCGACCTTCTGGCTGGTCTTGCCCGATACCAGTGAAAGCGGCGCGCTACTCGTGAAAGAGCGCC
>Ga0194138_10000543_pt1 | contig 17905 bp, 10 predicted proteins | sample TARM_MetaG_T2_14_FD_134022 | JGI IMG/M metagenome (GOLD analysis project Ga0194138, IMG submission 134022) | Freshwater microbial communities from Pennsylvania, USA, analyzing microbe dynamics in response to fracking - TARM_MetaG_T2_14 (version 2) | ecosystem: Environmental > Aquatic >...
CGCGCTGTGGTTACGTCTCGGTTTTTTCATTTCTGCTCCTTGTGGTGCTTGGGTTGTACACAAGGAGAGAGCCCACGCCAAATCTAACTTACCCCGTGGCTCCGCTAGCCGGTACCGCTACTGGGCGGTTGTTTAAATTTAGGCCTGATGGCAGTGGGTTGACGGAATTAACATTGGAAGATTCGTACCAATGGGTTTTTTCCATTGCCGAGTGGAATGGAATTTTGTTTGTGGCTGCAAAAACAGACGATGGTACAGGCGGCAGTTTGGTCTATAAATCTGTAGATTGCGAAAATTTCCAAAAAGTGGGGTCAGTAATTCAAGGATTTATGGAACCTCGAGATCTTGTGGTTTATAAAAATAAATTGTATTTGCTTGCCAACAAGCCTGTTGGGAGTAACCAAGGTGGAAAAATATTTGAGGTAACGAGTACGGGATGGTCCGAGTTGAATTCATTCCCATCGACAAGTCGCCCTTTGCGCGCAACTGTTTGGGGTGGTTATATGTGGATATCCACATATAATGACGATCACCCAAATAAACATGCTAGGATTTATAGGTGGGCGGGGCCAGGTTCGGCACTTGTGGGTCCGTATGTAGATGGGGAATCTACCGAGTTTAAGCATTACACAAATTTGAAGGTGTTCAACGGCGCTTTGTATGTAGGGGCGTCGGAAAACTGGGTTAGTCCTGGAAATGGCGCCTTGTTTGTAATACGTGATCCTGATAACCCTAAGTTGGACACTGTGGTTTCTGGATTAGAGCTTAGTGAAGTTTGGGGAATGGAGGTGTTTCGAGGATCGTTGTATTTCGGATCCAAACAAGGGCAGACCAACCCGGCTGGCTTTATTTATGAATACCGTGAAGGATTAGAGTGGTATGTTCGTAAGTGGTCCAATGGGAGTACCTACATGCGTGGGTTTGGTTGGAATGGGGTTTGTCCCGCCGATTATGATGGGGACGGTAATGATGACCTGGCGTTGTTTGATTCTCCAAGTGGAACGTGGTGGATTAAAAAGACAAATGGTGGTTTTTCCAGTGTTCAGTCGTCGAATTTTGTGAAGGGGACACCGGTTCCCGCCGATTATGACGGGGACGGCAAAGCGGATCTGGCTGTGTATCACCCGAAAGCGGTGTCTGGGAAGCGGTGGTATATTCTACGTTCATCCAATGGAAGTTGGAAGCAGAGTTCATTGGGAGGAGTCTTGCAGACTCCGGTATCTGCGGATTATGATGGAGATGGCGTAGCGGATGTCGCTGTATTCGTGCCCAAAACGGCCGAATGGAAAGTTTTGGAGTCGTCAACATCGACACTTGTAACGACGCAACATGGCGTTGCGCATATCTCTACGCCTCTTCCTGCGGATTATGATGGAGATGGAAGCGCGGAGTACGCCGTTGTCTACCCGGATTCCTCAGTTGTTGGGGCTTGGAAGTGGAGTGTTTCAGGCCAGCCAACTTTTACTTACGGCGTCACGAATTCCATTCCATATGCGGCGGATTTTGATGGTGACGGAGTCGCCGACGTTGCCGTCTGTAACCTGGGGGCCAAAACTTTTGATTATTTTGGTTCATCGGTCGGCGCGAAATCCGAAACTTTCCCTTCCTATGTATCCTATCCCGTGCCGGCCGACTATGATGGCGATGGAGGTGTGGATGTGGCGGGATATGATTCGGTGGGAGAGTTTGTTCGCGTTCACACAAGTGGTGGCGGTACATGGCAGTCTCTTCCGATTGGTTTGAAGGGGAAAGAGCCGGTTCCCGCGGATTACGATGGAGATGGCAAGGCTGATTTCGCCGCCAGGGATATCGTGGCAAAGTGGCGTTTTTTGAATGGTGACGGGTTTACCGTGGCGTCCTGGGGGCCTCCTTATCGCACAGATTATGCGGTTCCGAACGATTATGACAATGATGGTAAAGACGACATAGGGGTCTATTATCCTCCCACCGGTATGTGGAATATTTACCGGAGTTCTCTGGGCTCATGGTCGAAACAGTTTGGATACAATGGCACATTACCCGTTGATGCGGACTACGATGGTGACGGATATGCGGACACCGCACTTTATTATCCTCCCAATGGGAAATGGCATTTGGACAAAAGCTCGGAAGGTTATTATGCGGGATACTTGAGTAATTGTACGGGAATGCTTCCGGTTCCAACCGATTTCGAAGGGGACGGGAAAGACAATATTTCCCTGTATGACAACGGATCGGGAAGTTGGCACAATATTCGTTCCGACAACTACGCCTACGAAAATTACACCTATGGGTTTGCTTCGGCCGAGCCCGTGCCGGCCGACTATGATGGCGACGGAGTTTCGGACTCGGCGGTTCGCGGGCCGAACAGCACTTGGTATATTTACTTAAGTGGAAGCGGTTCTGTTTCGTTTCAGTTCGGATGGTGATATAGTACCAAGTATTTCTTATTGAAATGTGAAACCTGCATTATTTTTTAGAGGTGGTGCGGGTTTCTGAATAAAAGAGGTGTAATATGATATTTTCTGCAAAAGAGCTTTCCCGTGCTGTTGTCCTAAAAGGTGGTTTTTTTAAAAATGGTTTATTTTTTGTTGTCCTGTCATTTTGTTTTTTTCGCCATGTAATGGCCCAGCATGATATTTCAATTCGAGACCATCGAGGAAAGTTGGAGGTCAAGCCGGTTGTGGTGGGGGGCGTTGATGTGGATAATGCCTATGATTGGGGTGCGCATGTCATGTATGACGATACCGAACCGGGGCCGTACAAATATAAAATGTGGTGGACTCGGCACGCCAGTCCTAGCTGGTCTGCGGGAAAGGGAGACACTATATGGTTTGCCGAAAGCAAAGATGGGTATCGTTGGAAAAACGCACAACTTGTGATTGAGACTGAAAACACTGATTTTGAGTACGCGCATGCATCATGTCCATCAGTTGTCAAAGTGAATGGTGAATACGTCATGTTTTACGAAGCAGGCAGTTATCCGAATGCTGCTGGTTCTATTTACTTGGCCAAATCTCAGGATGGAATAAATTGGGTGAAACACCGTGATGCCCAGGGTCGGGTTATGCCTGTTGTTCATGGCTTGGGTTCGGTTTTTGATATTCCAGAAAATCGGGATTCCGATCCGAACATTCAGGAAAACATTGACCTGCATTGGTTTGTTCCACCTTCTGTTTTGTACAAAAATGGAGAATATATTTTATATTATATTGACACTTTGACTACCGGTGCGGACGTCATTCGGAGAATGACGTCTACAGACTCTTCCAACTGGAATCCAATTTCCAACCCGATGCCGATAGTGTGTTTCTACCTCGGAAACGAATTAAAGGTGTCTTATAGTGAGGCGCTTAATCGATGTGTGGCCGTATATGCCTTATCCAATCAGTTACGTTTACATCCTTCGGTTACTGGGGACGATGGGAGTCCAAACTGGTGGTCGACGGGTCTTGGCGCAAATTGGTGGCCTGGTAACTGGACCTTCGAGACACATCTGGTGGTTTCTTCCGATTCCGAGGGGATTGACTGGCCGGAGGACGGAGACATCACCAAAATGGCTTCGAATGCGACCTGTGTGAGCACGGGGTTGCCGAACGCAAATCGGCAATATCCCAGTATTTTGGTGGACAACCATGGGAATATTTTCGGAGGTAAACCTTCGCCTTCCTCCGACCCGAAGACTCTTATGGTGTACGCTATGCAGGGACAAAGACCGGATACCCCTGGAAATAATCAACGACAGCACGCGGATACGTGGGATTTGGGGGTATCGGCGATTCAACTCGATGCATTCAATGCCACGCCTTTGATGTATCCCCCGATCGAGCCGGGCCTTTCCGAGTACACTTCCGAAATTGTTCCCGTTCCGGCTGATTATGACGGAGATGGAGTGGATGATAAAGCCGTGTTTGTCCGACAAACTTCCGAGTGGTATGTGAAAAAAAGTACAGAGGGTTGGGAGTGTTTCGTGTATGGCTTGGGAAGCGACAAGCCCGCACCCGCTGATTATGATGGAGATGGTGTTGCTGATGTTACTGTGGTGAGGTCCAATTCATCCTTGCAGTGGTTTGGTTTTCTGTCCGGCGGAGGAAATTTGATTGGAAACTATGGTATAGCGGGAGATGTTCCTGTTCCGGGATATTGGAGTCAAACCGGGCATGCCGAGTTGGGCGTTTGTCGTTTAAGCTCCATGGTTTGGTACCCCGCGAATGTGCCGTCATTCACTTTCGGATGGGCTGGCCATGACTACCCAATCCCTGCCGATTATGATGGGGATGGCATCACGGATGTTGGCGTTTTTCGTCAAGCCGAGGCGCGCTGGATCATCTATGGTAGTAGTGGAGCGTATTTCAATTTTGTTTATGGGAGCACGATAGGAGATATTCCGGTTCCTGCCGATTACGATGGTGATCAATATGCAGAAAAAGCGGTTTACAGGACCTCCAACAATTCATGGTATATTACTGGTTTTTCGATGGAGTCTTGGGATTAACTACGCGGTAGTTTCTGAGGTATAGAAGAAGGGGAACAGACCTGTTCCGAACCTCGGAAGGAGGTGGGTCAGGGTGTTTTTTCCGGATCGGAAGGCTTGGGAGGGATCACGTTGGCGTGGCGGGCCTGGAGGCGCCATTCGCCGTTGGTGCGCATCCAGACGTCGGTGTAGCGGCGGCGGAGGACGGTGCCGGCTCCGGGGGCGTCGCCGATGGGGCGGACGCGTTCCTCGCCCATGACGATCACGGTGTCGTCGCCGTAGGCGCGCACGAGTTCGATGTGCTGGTCGAACCGGTCGTAGCGGATGATTCCGGCGTGGACGCGGTCCATGACGCCTTTGCGATCGGTCAAGACGGTATTGGCGGGATTGTTGACGATGAGGTCTTCGGCGAAGAGCGCTTTGAGGGCCTCGACGTCGTTTGCGATGAGCGCCGCGCTCATCTCGGCCTCTTTTTGGCGGACGGCCTCTTCGGGCGTGGCCTCGGCCAACAGGGTGGTGGGGAGAAAGGCGAGAAGGAGGGCGAACAAGGGGGTGGGATGTTTCATGGGGCACTCCTGTGTTGGGTTTCGCGGCCTTTCAAGCTCCTTTGCACCCGAAATGGAATTCCGGGCGAACGTAAAACCGTATATTAACATTGATATTACGTCGTTTCCCGGGCATGGAGGCGGGGACACGCATTCAAGTATCGAGAGAAACCCATGACAAAGCTTACTGAAATAGATACCGGAATAGAACGCGACCCCCCACGGACCCTGTCATCGGTCGGGAAGGGGCGGAGGACGGTGCTTCCATTCCGACACGTACGGGTTGTGGAGGCGGGACTTCAGGATTCGACGGACTCCCACGACAACCTGGTCCGCGAGCGGGAGTGGCTCTTGCATCCGAAGGAGACCTTGGAATTGTTTGGCAACGCGTTCGCGGCCGAAGACATTCCAAGTGGCGAGGGGCGTCTGTTCGTGCTCGCCGCGCCGTTGCCGCATGTGCGCGGGGCGGAAGTTCCGGACGTGCGGGTGGGGTGGAGCGAGGCGGATCGGTATGTGGTGGAGCTGTCGGAGCCGGGGTACGGGGCGGATTGGGAGATTCTGCGGTACGAAGGCGGGGAGGCGGGCCGGATCGAGAGGTTGCATCGGTGGCAGCGGGAGCGGCGGCCGGAACGGGCGGTGCACCGGGAACAGCGGATGTTGAGCAATACCTGGGGGGATCGTTCCCTGGATGGACGGATGAACGAGGCGTTTCTCCTGGACGAAATTCGTCTGGCGGCGGAGATGGGGGTGGAGGTGGTGCAGTTGGACGATGGATGGCAAAAGGGGGTGACGGTCAACGGGGTGGATGGACGGGAGGGCCATGGGAGCTGGTCGGATTTCCGAGCGGCGGATCCGGAGTTTTGGACCGTGCATCCGGAACGGTTTCCGAATGGGTTGAAGCCTCTGGTGGACCTGGCGGTTTCCCTGGGTGTGGAGCTGGGGTTGTGGTTCGCGCCGGATTCGGCAAACGACTTCTCAAGCTGGCGTGAGGACGCCGATTGCCTGTTGGGATTTTTCCGGGAATACGGGATTCGTTTTTTCAAACTCGACTCTATTCACATGGTGTCGGAGGCCGGGTATTTGAATGTACGACGGTTTTTGAGTGCTCTGCGGGAGGAATCCGGGGGAGAGATCGTGTGTGATCTGGATATCACGGCCGGGGCGCGGCCGGGCTATTTCGGCGCGATGGAAAGCGGCGTGTTGTTTGTGGAGAATCGGTACACGGATTGGATGACGTATTGGCCGCATCACACCTTGCGGAATTTATGGAGGTTGACGCGGTGGGTGGATCCATTGCGTTTACGGATGGAAGTGTTGAACCCGGACCGGAATCGGGAAACGTATGTGGACGATCCGTTGGCGCCCTCGGCCTACGAACCGGACGCGCTGGTGGCGATGGTGCTGGGCGGGCAGCCGCTGGGCTGGTTTGAGTTGTCGGGACTGTCGTCGGAGTTCCGGGAAAAAGCCCGGAAGCTGTTGGAGGCCTGGAAACCGTTGCGCGAGGCGTATTTTGAGGGAACGGTCCTGCCCCTCGGCGAAACGCCCGAGGGAATGGGGTGCAGTGGGTTTTTGTCGGTGAATTCGGAAGAAAACCGTCACGTGCTGTTGCTGTACAAGGGGATGGCGGCGGACACGCGGTATCGTCTTCGCTTGCCGGTGCGACTGGGGGAAGGGCTCCGCTGGCGGTGCGTCGCGGGAAGCGCCGGGGTATCGGCGGAGGGAGAATGGCTGGACGTGGAGATGACGGAGCCGCTCGGCTACGCCATTGGGACGTTGATGCGCTGAGGCTTGTTTTTTTTATTCGTATCCGCAATATGTATCATTGATATTTAGCGTATTCGAGGTCTATACGCTTACGGACGTGTTGTACGTGATAGAACCCGAACTTGGAAACCAACATGCAAAGATGGGCGTTGATCTGGTGGTTGTGCGCGATGGGGTGTGGCGTCGTTCTGGCGGAGAACGGAGTGTTACGATCCGAGGCGACGGTGTTCGTCGACCAGTTGTCGGAGGGAAACTACGGGATGGTGTTCGCGCGGTTTGACGAGGCCATGGGCCGCGCGTTGCCGAAGGAGACGTTGCGGATGACATGGGAGGCCCTAGAGAGGCAGGTCGGGGTCTACGAGCGGCAAACGGGAGTGCGTAGTGAACGCGCGGGAAAGTACGAGGCGGTGTTTGTCACCTGCCGGTTCGAGAGGATGACGCTGGATGTCAAGGTGGTGTTTGATCCTGAGGGGCGGGTCGCTGGATTGTTTTTTCTCCCCGCGGGGATGTCAACGCCATCCCGTTCGGCTCCGTATGTGGTGTCCGATGCCTTTAAGGAGCGGGAGGTGAAAATAGGCAAAGCACCGTGGGTTCTTCCTGGAACGTTGTCCGTTCCCGAGGGTTCGGGGCCGTTTCCCGCCGTGGTGCTTGTGCACGGAACGGGTCCTTCCGATCGGGACGCCACCGTTGGAGCCTGCACGCCGTTTCGGGATCTCGCCCAGGGGTTGGCGAGTCGGGGAATCATGGTGTTGAGGTATGAGAAACGGACCCGCCACTACGCCAAACAGATGGAGTCCCTTTCCGATCGCCTCACCACGGAGGAGGAAACGGTGGCCGACGCGTTGGCGGCGGTCGCGTTTGTGAAAACCGTGCCCAACGTGGATGCGAGAGCGGTTTACGTGGCGGGCCACAGCTTCGGGGGAACGCTCGCTCCCGAAATCGGTCGACAGGATCCGGAGATCGCCGGGTTGATTGTGCTTGCGGGGATTACCCGGCGGCTGGAGGACGTGATCGTGGAGCAGTACGCGTACATTTTCGGATTGGATGGCGAGGTGTCGGACGCGGAGCGGGCGTATCTGGCTGAATTGGAGGCGCAACGAACACGGGTGCGGGGCGAGGAGCTGACGAAGAGCCCTCCGTCGTCCGAGCTGCCGCTGGGATTGCCGGCGGCGTATTGGTTGCATTTGCGCGGGTATCGGCCGGAACTCACGGCGGCCCGGTTGAACATGCCGATGCTTATTTTGCAGGGAGGACGCGATTATCAGGCGACCCGGCAGGATTTCGAGGGGTGGCGAGAGGCGCTTGGCCGACTCGAGAGGGTTCGGTTCAAATGGTTTCCGGAATTGAACCACTTGTTTGTCGCCGGAGAGGGAGAAAGCGGCCCCGCGGACTATCTGACTTCCGGGCATGTTTCTCTGCGGGTGATCGAGGAAATCCGGGGGTGGATCGCCGGGCGATCACCGTGACCCTTTTTCCAGGTAGCGCGCGAAGTTTTCGGCGGTGAGGCGGCGGAGGGCGTCGACCGGAATTCCCCGCACCGTGGCGACGGTTTCGGCGATTTTCAGGAGACCGGCGGGCTCTTGTCGGTGGTCTTTGCCGTCGGGGTGTTGGAAGGGGGCGTCGGTTTCGAGCAGGAGTCGGTCGTCCGGCACGGCGCGGATCGCGTCGCGGAGTTTGGTGGAGTTGGTTTGCCGCATCGCCGCGCCGCCGAAGGAGAACCAGGCGGGGTATTTCGCGAGTGAGGCGACTTGTTCCGGGCTGCCGTTAAACGCGTGGAGAAGAAAGCGGGGAGGGGGTTCCCGTTTGAGTTCCTCATGGAGTTCCGCCCAGGCGCCGAGGAGGTGGACGGTGCAGGGGCGGTTCAGGTGTCGGGCGAGGTCCCATTGGATTCGAAAGGCGTGGCGTTGCGCCTCCATGGGGGTGTCGGTGAGCTTGGCGTCCAGTCCGATTTCGCCGACGCCGGCGTGGGGAAACCGGAAGAGAAGCGTCTTGAGGCGGTTCTCCCAATCGGAGGACGGCTTGCCTGCGCGCCAAGGGTGGAGGCCGAATTGGGGGAGAACGCCCGGCCGGCTGGTGGCCAATTCCGCCACCCTGGGCCAGTCGTCGGGTCCGGTGCCGTTGACGAGCAGGTTCCGAATGCCGAACACGTCGGCCCGCTCGAGGATCTGGTCGGTGTCCGAAGCGAAGGCCTCGTCCTGCAGATGGCAGTGCGCGTCGGTCCAGGCGCCGGGGTCGATCGGCATCGTGGGGAGAGAGGGAGGTTAGAGCTGAAGCCGCTCGCGGATGCGGGCGGTGGCCTCGACGATGTTTTCGCGATGGCCGAAGGCGCTGAGGCGGAAGTAGCCTTCGCCGCTGGGACCGAAGCCGGCGCCGGGGGTGCCCACGACGTGGCACTCGTTCAGGAGCTTGTCGAAGAAGGTCCAGGAATCGAGACCGGAGGGGGTTTTGACCCAGAGGTAGGGAGCGTTCACGCCGCCGAAGACGGTGAGGCCGAGTTCGACCAGGCATTCGCGGATGATGCGGGCGTTTTCCATGTAGAAGTCGACGAGTTCCTGCGACTGGGCGCGGCCCTCTTTGCTCAGCATGGCGAGTCCGCCGGCCTGCACGATATTGGAGGCGCCGTTGAAGAAGGTGTTCTGGCGACGGGTCCACATTTTGTGCAACACGCCGGGAGCGGCGTTTTCGGCTTTCAGTTCCTTGGGCACGATGGTCCAGCCAAGCCGCACGCCGGTGAAGCCGGCGGATTTGGAGAAGCTGTTGATCTCGATGGCGCATTCGCGGGCGCCGGGAATCTCGTAGATGGATTTCGGCAGGGCCTCGTCGGAAATGAAGCTGGCGTAGGCGCCGTCGAAGAGAATGACGGCGCCGTGGTCGCGGGCGTAGTCGACGAAGCCCTTGAGTTGCTCTCGGTCGGCCACGGTGCCGGTAGGGTTGTTGGGGCTGCAGATGTAGATCAGGTCGACCTTTTGGTCGGGCAGGGCGGGGAAGAACTGGTTGTCTTCGTTGCAGGGCATGTACACCAGGCCCTCGTACTGGCCGCGGTCGTTTTTGGTGCCGGTGCGGCCGGCCATGACGTTGGAATCGACGTAGACGGGATAGGCGGGGTCCTGCACGGCCACGACGTTGTCGGTGCCGAAAATGGACTGGATGTTGGCGCTGTCGGATTTGGCTCCGTCGCCGACGAAGACGTCCTCCATGTTCACCTCGGCGTTCCATTCGCCGTACATGTCCGCAATGGCCTGGCGGAGGGGCGTCTGGCCTTCGCTGTCGCCGTAGCCGGAGTAGGTTTCGCGGTGGGCGAGCTTCTCCACGGCGTCCTTCATGCCGGTGACGGCGGCGTCGGGAAGGGGCTCGGTGGTGTTGCCGATGCCGAGGCGGAGAATGTTCGCGTCGGGATTTTCGGATTGGAAGTCGCGGGTGCGGCGGGCGATTTCCGGAAAGAGGTATCCTGCGGAAAGGCGTTCGTAAGCTGGGTTGATTTTTGCCATGGTTCTTGTGAGTTCAGGTTTGAAAGTGGGGGGGACCCTTGGGGTCCTCGGAAGAGGGTTTTCCGTACCATGGCGCGGGGGACGGGTCAAACCGTGATTCTGGAGATGTTGAGGAGGGGAAAGAAGAACCACGGATAGAACACAGATGGGCACGGATGCCTATGGAGAGGTTGCATTTATTAGGTGTGCAGGGATGGCGCTCTTTGAAGCGGGGTGACTGATGTGGGTGGCGGATGGTTGCGGAGGCGGGCGCGTTTGCGCCAGTCGCGGGGGGTGGTGCCGGTGAGTTGTTTGAAGCAGCGGTTGAAGCGGGAGAGGGTGGAGAAGCCGCAGCTTCCTGCGATGTCGGAAATGCGGCGGTCGGTGTCGGCGAGTTCGCGGCAGGCGGCGGCGATGCGGGTTTCGGCCACGTAGTCTTGGAATCGCAGGCCGGTGGTGTGGTGGAATTGGCGGCTGAGGTGTTCGGGGCTGACGCCGCAGTCGGCCGCGATGGTGTTCAGTCGGATGGGGGCGGCGTAGGTGGCGCGCACGATGTCGCAGGCCTTTAGGACGAGGGGGGGGAGGCCTCGGGTGTCCAGGGTGACGGTGGCGGTTTGGACGCGGGCGAGAATATCCCGCATATAGAGTCGCAGGCAATGACGCCAAGCGTTCTGTTGTTCGGCATTGTATATGGGCAATTGATTCAGGGCCTCCTCCCATTCGCGCCAGGGGAGCTGGAGTCCGCGTCCGGCGAGGGTAGACCATTCGGCCCGGGTGTCGGCGGGGTTCATGTGTTCGTCCCGAAAACCGGAGAGGACGAGGTAACCGGCGGTTTCGTCCTCGACGCGGAGGGGGTGGATGAGTTCGTCGAAGCCCAGCGTGCCGGGGGGAACGGGTTTTTCGGCCAGTCTGGCCTGCCGGAACTGCTGGACGCGGCTGTTGAGCTCGGGGTGATGATTGCACAGACGCCGAAATGTCACCTCGGTTCGGCGGGGTTCGGCCAGGCGTTCGCTCCCCAATTCGTCCAACAGTATACAGTCCATACCCGTGAGAAGATGAAGCTCCCGCAGGTAGCGTTTCAGAGCGTCAGACCGCAAGAGTCTGGAGAACAAGGCTTTGGAAAGAGTCTGTGGCATGTTAGGAACAAGTTAATCTATATTGATATCAAAATACAGTCATAAAATCAGGTTTCCGAGCTATTTTCAATTCGGTGGGTTTGCTATAGGTTTCGACGTCAACCGAAACCCTCATTCCCCGAATGATTATGACTCAGAAAGACATCCTTGAAAAAATCAAATTGCCGCTGCAGGCGGCCGAACTGCTTAACGAGGCGAAATCCGTCACCTTCGCCGAGAGCGTCGATCAACTCACCGAACTCGCGTTGCGCGATGTGGGCGAGGACGGCTATCACCACGTCACCTACGACGTCCCCGGCAAGGGGGAGGTGGAGGAGGCGCGGGTGTGCCGGGTGAAGAACGGTATCAGCGCCAATTATCTGGAGCCGTACATGCGTCGGCGGGATCCGGACTGCATGGTGATCGGCGACAAGTTGCCGACCGACAAGCCGACGTTCGAAGATCGGTATGGAAAAGATTTCGCGCCCTTGCGCTCCGAGACCTTGAAGTGGTTGAAGGAGCAGGATCTGGCCTGTTTCGCTTTCACGGCGGGCATGCCGGGCAAAGGAACCGACGCGTTGGCGATCGCGCCCGCGAACGCCGGATTCTTCGCGCTGGGTCTGGCGATGTTGCAGGGCATGATCGCGCCGCAGGATTTGCCGGCGGATTTCGAGCCGAAGGCGGTCATTTACGTGGCGCCGCCGTTCCGTCACACGCATTTGGACGGAAAGCAGGTGGTGGTACATAACCGTCTGCCGGACATGCACGAGTTGTTCAGCTACAACCTGTATCCCGGGCCGAGCGCCAAGAAGGGGATTTACGGGGTGTTGCTGACCTTGGGCGAGCAGGAGGAGTGGATTACCATGCATTGTTCCGCCGCGCAGGTCGTGACTCCCTACGACAACCGCCTCGGGATTTCCCACGAGGGCGCGAGCGGTGGCGGCAAGAGCGAAATGCTGGAGGCGCCGCACCATCAGGACGACGGCACTCTGCTGTTGGGCGAAAACATCGTGACGGGCGAAACCCGGACGTTGAGCATGCCGCAGTTCTGTCATATCCGGCCGGTGGCCGACGACATGGCGCTGTGTCACCCGACCCTGAACAAGGGCAACGGAAAGCTGACGTTGATGGACGCGGAAGACGCGTGGTTTGTGCGGGTGAACCACATCACCGAGTACGGGATCGATCCACATTTGGAGAAAACCACGATTCATCCCTCCAATCCGTTGCTGTTTCTGAACATCGACGCCAAGCCGGACAGCACGGCGTTGATCTGGGAGCACATCAAGGACGAGCCGGGCAAGCCGTGCCCGAACCCGCGGGTGGTGATTCCCTGCGCGAGCGTGCCGCACATTCACCGGGGGACGTTGGACGTGGATATTCGCTCCTTCGGGGTGCGGTGTCCTCCGTGCACCAGCGAGAATCCGTCCTACGGTATCATGGGGATGTTCCATCTGCTTCCGCCGGCGCTGGCCTGGCTGTGGCGGCTGGTGGCGCCGCGTGGCCACGCGAATCCGAGCATCGTGGACGCCGGTGGCATGTCGAGTGAAGGCGTGGGCTCCTACTGGCCGTTCGCGACGGGACGCCGGGTGGACCAGGCGAACCTGATTCTCAAGCAGATTCTGGAGACGCCGAAGGTGAAGTATATTCTGGTGCCCAACCAGCACATCGGCGCCTGGAAGGTGAGCTTCATGCCGCAGTGGATCACGCGGGAGTACATGGCCCGCCGCGGCGGCGCCCACTTCGAGCGGGACCAGGTGCATCCGTGCCGCTGCCCGTTGTTGGGTTGGACGCCGAACTCCCTGGTGGTGGAGGGTCGCCCCATCGGGTCCTGGTTCTTCCGGGTGGACAAGCAGCCGGAAGTCGGGCCGGAGGCCTACGACAAGGGCGCCCGCATCCTGCAGGAGTTCTTCGAAAAAGAACTCAAGCAGTTCCTGGTTCCTGATCTCCTGCCGCTTGGCAAGCAGATCATCGAGTGCTGCATGAACGGCGGTTCCGCGGAGGACTATGCGGATCTGCTGCCCCATCCGGTTCTGGGCGAGGAGGAATAAGCTTCCTTCTCCCGTTCGCTCTCGGGCGGACTGTATTCGGACCCCCGGCTTCGCGCGACGAGGTCGGGGGTTTTACGCGTAGAGACACATTGTCTCTTTTTGTTTTTTTGGGTTGAGTTGGAGGCGCTTATAAAATAAATTAGAGACATAAAGTCTCTTTTGTATTGGGTTGATAAAATATAGATTGTTGTTTTTGAACGGATTACCTAAAATATTCTCTATAAAAACAAAAAGGAGAATCTAACCATGGATCCGGAAAAGATGACGCATAAAACCCAACAGGCTTTGGCGGCGGCGCAGTCGCTGATGCAGGAGCGGGGGCATGCGGAATTGGGGGTGCCGCATGTGATGAGTGCCTTGTTGAATCAGGCCGATGGTCTGACCGGGCCTTTGCTGACCCGTTGTGGAGTGGATGTCGCGGCGCTGAAGCTGGAGGTGGCGAAGGAGGTGGACCGCATTCCGGCCGTTCAGGGTGGGAATGTGCAACTCGGGGTGAGCCGGGAGTTGCGGGAGGTATTGCAGGCGGCGGAAAAACGGGCGAAGGGGATGGGGGACGAGTATCTGAGTACCGAACACCTCCTGCTGGCCATGGCGGAGCGTTCCCGGGGAGCGATTCCCGAGCGGCTCCGCGAGGCCGGGGTGGATGTGAACCAACTTGAAACCGAACTGAAATCCTATCGAGGGAGACAGACCGTGAACGATCCGAACGCCGAAGACAAATACAACGTGTTGGAGAAGTACGGGCGCGACCTGACGCAGGTGGCGCGCGATCAGAAACTGGATCCGGTGATCGGCCGGGATTCGGAAATCCGACGGGTGATCCAGGTGTTGTCCCGCCGGACCAAGAACAACCCGGTGTTGATTGGCGAGCCCGGGGTGGGAAAAACGGCGATCGCGGAAGGGCTGGCGTTGCGGATCGTGGCGGGCGACGTGCCGGAAAGCTTGAAGGACAAACGGGTGATCTCGCTGGACATCGGGTCGATGTTGGCCGGGGCGAAGTACCGCGGTGAGTTTGAAGACCGCTTCAAGGCGTTTATGAAGGAGGTGATGGAGGCGGAGGGCGAGATCGTGTTGTTCATCGACGAGTTACACACCCTGGTGGGCGCGGGGGGCGCGGAAGGCGCGGTGGATGCGTCGAACATGATCAAGCCGCCGCTGGCCCGGGGCGAACTGCGTTGTATCGGCGCGACGACACTGGACGAATACCGGAAGCATATCGAGAAGGACGCCGCGTTGGAGCGCCGGTTCCAGCAGGTGCTGGTGGACGAGCCCACGGTGGAGGACACCATCGCCATTCTGCGCGGGCTGCGGGAGCGGTACGAGGTGCACCACGGCGTTCGGATTCAGGACACGGCGTTGGTGGCCGCGTCGACCTTGTCGCATCGGTATATCGGCGACCGGTTTCTGCCGGACAAGGCCATCGACCTGGTCGACGAGGCGGCCTCGCGCATTCGGATGGAGATCGACAGTCGGCCCACCGAGATCGACGAGGTGGAGCGGCGGATCATGCAGTTGGAGATCGAGCGGGAGGGGTTGCGCAAAGAAAAGGACGAGGCGTCCAAGCAGCGCTTGAAGGATCTGGAGGCGGAGTTGTCCGAACTGAAAGAAAAAAGCGCGGGCATGAACGCGCACTGGAAGCAGGAAAAACAGTTGATCTCCGATATTTCGAGTTTGTCGGAGGCGTTGGATCTGTTGCGGGCGCAGCAGGAGCAGGCCAAACGCGAAAACGATCTGCAGAAGGCGGCGGAGATTCTGTACGGAAAAATTCCATCGACCGAAAAGCAGATTGAAGAGGCCAAAGCGAAACTGGCGGAGTTCCAGAAAGAAAAAAGCATGTTGAAGCAGGAGGTGGATGCGGAGGACATCGCGGAGATCGTCTCCATGTGGACGCATGTGCCGGTGAGCAAGCTGTTGCAGGGGGAGCGCGAAAAGCTGAAGCAGATCGACGAGAAACTGCATCTCCGGGTGATTGGACAGGAACGGGCGGTGGCCGCGGTGTCGGCGGCGGTGCGGCGGTCCCGCTCCGGGCTACAGGATCCGGACCGTCCGATCGGCTCCTTCATCTTTCTCGGTCCGACGGGGGTGGGGAAGACGGAGCTGGCGCGGGCGTTGGCGGAGTTCTTGTTCGACGACGAGCATTCGATGGTGCGCATCGACATGTCCGAATACATGGAGCGGCACGCGGTGAGCCGTCTGGTGGGTGCCCCTCCCGGCTATGTGGGCTACGAGGAGGGCGGCGCGTTGACGGAAGCAGTGCGGCGCAAGCCGTACAGCGTGCTGTTGTTCGACGAGATCGAAAAGGCGCATCCGGACGTGTTCAACATTCTCTTGCAGGTGTTGGACGACGGGCGGCTGACGGACGGACAGGGTCGGACGGTGGATTTCACCAACACGATTCTGATCATGACCTCGAACATCGGCGCGCCGCTGATTCATGAACGGGTGCAGAAACTGGAACCCGACGACGCGGCGGGATTCACCCGGCTGGAAAACGAGGTGTTCGAGGAAATGCGGAAACATTTCCGACCCGAATTCCTCAACCGGGTGGACGAGACCATCGTGTTCCACAGTTTGCGGTACGAGCAGATTCAGGAGATCGTGAATTTGCAGCTCAAACGGGTGGAGCGTTTGTTGGCGGACAAGCGGATTTCGCTTACGCTCACGGAACCCGCGCGGGAACTGCTGGCGAAGGCCGGGTACGATCCCGCCTTCGGGGCGCGACCCTTGAAGCGCGCGATTCAGCGACTGGTGGTTGACCGGCTGGCGGAAGGTCTTCTCGATGGCGAGGTGGAGGAAGGACAGACTCTTGTCGGGGACGTCGACCCGGACGCGCCGGATCAACTGGCCTTCTCCGCGGCGCAACCACGTAGGAAAATCGAGTGGGAGGATGGCGGAAACGCCGTTCTCCCGCTTTGTGTGTCGAGTTCGGAAAAGAATCCGAAGCCGATTCACGTTTAAAGGTGGATTCAGGTTGAAAGCGGGGGTATGGTTGACCCGTGATGAATACGGATACTTTGATTCTGATTGGTGAAGCGTTGACGGTGTATTTTCTGGTGCTGTGGGCGCACTCTCTTCGTCACCGGTTCGGACCGGTGCATTTTTACGCGTTGATTGGCGGGCTCACGGCCGTGATGTCCTGGGTGACGGACGCGGGGATGAAGGTGGAGGCGATGGGGATCACCTTCTACGTGGGGTCCACGGTGTTTTACACCTCCCTGTTGCTGGGGGTGTTCGTGATCTACGTGTTCGACGGTCCGCGGGTGACGCGCATCATGATCTCGACGGTGGTGGGGGTGTCGGCCATGGTGCCGTTGATCGCGATGGCCTTGCACATGCAGAACGCGTTGATCAACGACGTGCCGTTGCGGGACGTGCCCGTACCCAGCCTGCGGATCAATAGCGCCTCCGTGCTGACGACGCTGGTGGATCTGGTGTTTCTGGCCATCGTGTGGGAGATTTTGGGGAAGCCCTCGTTTCGGCTGAAGCTGTGGACCCGGACGTTTTTGACCCTGCTGGGGGTGATGTGGCTGGACGTGGTGTTGTTCAGCACCCTGGCGTTCGCCGGGACGGAAAACTTCCTGAGCATCATGCAGGGCACCTTGATCACCCGCTTCCTGGTGGCGGTGCTGGCGTTTCCCATGCTGTTCGCCTACATCCGCTGGCAGAGCCGAAAGGTGTCGGTGACGCTGGAGAACCGGCCGGTCCTGGCGATTCTGAAGCAGATCGCGGAGATCGAGGAGGAGTTGGGGGCGGCCCAGGAGGAGATCGAGCGTCGCAAAAAGGCGGAGGCGGATCTACAGAAAGCGTTGTCCGAGGTGAAAACGCTGCAGGGGATGATTCCGATCTGCGCGGGTTGCAAAAACGTGAGGGACGACCAGGGGTATTGGCAGCGGATCGAAAGCTATGTTCAGGACCATTCGGACGCGCAATTCAGCCACGGCCTGTGTCCGGAGTGTATGAAAGCCTATTTTCCCCACGGAGGGCCCGACGAGACGGAAAAGGGGGAGGACTCGCCGGTGGCGTGAGGTGGGGTTGTGCCGGGACCTTCGTGCGAAAGGTCCCGGGAAACAGGCTTCCGAAAGTCGGAAACGGAGAGAAGAGGACGTTCCGAAGTCCGGAAAACGGAGAGGAACCGTCTGTTCCGCGGTGGGAGGGCGCAACTTTCCCCGCCGCCACGGGCGGAGGTTGTTGGGATCTGTGAGTGTTAATAATCAACCCAACGGGGGGAGGCGTCGTAGCGGTTGGTAGCGTCCAGAATCTTTCGCACTTTTATTTCTGAGTCGTGGTCCGTGTTGGTGTTGGGTTGTGGGTTTCTGTTTCGGAAGGTCGGGGGCGATGCGGAGGCGAGAATGGGTCTCCCATTACTCGTCGGAGCCTTCGCATCGCCCCGACCGGTGGTCTGAGGCGTCGTTTAAGCAATCGCCTCCATAGAGTCTTTCTCGTGCTCTCTGAGACGGTCCATATCCATGTATCGTCTGGATCCCCACTTGGTCCCGGAGATATGCCTGAG
>Ga0194138_10000545_pt1 | contig 17881 bp, 10 predicted proteins | sample TARM_MetaG_T2_14_FD_134022 | JGI IMG/M metagenome (GOLD analysis project Ga0194138, IMG submission 134022) | Freshwater microbial communities from Pennsylvania, USA, analyzing microbe dynamics in response to fracking - TARM_MetaG_T2_14 (version 2) | ecosystem: Environmental > Aquatic >...
GCCTTGGAGACATGACCCGCTCCGAAAATGTAGACATGGTTCTTCGTTCCGACAAATTCGTAAAAAAGTGTGACCACTCCGCCACAAACCATGGGCAGGGTCTTGGCGTTTGGAATGACTTCGCCTTCGTTTAAAACATATCGTTCACTCATGGTTTTACGTGTCTTGAAAAGCTCTTTGCATTTTTCACGGGCGTAGTATTCAAGGGCTCCGCCCCCCACTGTGCCGTGGGCGTCTCCGTTTTTGGCCACGACCATCTTCTTGCCGACTTCAACGGGGCCTGCGCCTTCTTTTTTCGTAACGGTCACGACGTAGGCGTCGATGCCTTTTTTCTTGTAGTTGACGATGTGTTCATAGAGGTTGTTCATGCAATTCCCCCGTTCTTTTTTGAAGAAAGCCAAAGTGACACATGGTCCTTTGGCTTATATTTCTAAAGTGGTGCGATGGTCAATGAGATGGCGATGATGAGTGCGATGAGTGCACTTGCCATGTTGATTCTAAGATTGAAAGACAGCCGTTTTTGAACGGCTTCAAACCCAATGAAGAGGCCGAATGCGAGCACCCCTGAGAATGCGCCCTGAAGGACTGTGAATGAAAGCATGGTGGCAAGTGAGGAAATCTGGTCTGCGAGAAAACCGGTTGTCACGTACTGCATGGCATACCAGCCGAGAAAGAGTGCGCGCCATGCCATGGACGTACCTACAAATGCGGACACCTGAATGGCGGGTTTTCTTGATACCATGAGACTTGCGACGCCTACGATCATGAGGGTTTCAAAGATGATTGAAGCCATCGGGTTTGCGACTTTCCATATAAATACGGGCATGAAGAAGTTGAGAGCCTTGATGGAGGCAGCAACGGCGCCAACCCCAAGGAGAGCCTTTTTGCTTTCAAGGCTCTTGTAGGCTTTGAGCAGTATGAGCGCTGCGAATGGAAACATGATGCTTCCGGCAACGAAAGGCACTGGAATGAAGTGGAGGACATAACCAAGTGTGGCTTCGAATATGCCCCATAAGGCTCCGAAGAAAATAATCAGTTTCAGTGTGTTCATGTTTTTATTCATTGTGCTTTCTCCTTTTGTTTTAAGGCTTTTTGGATTTTTTCCGGTGTGATTGGTAGTGTCGTGATGCGGACGCCCAATGCGTTATATACCGCGTTTGCAAGGGCGGCGGGTGGCGTATCAATGCCGATTTCACCGACGGATTTGGCACCATATGGGCCACTTTCTTCATGGCTTATGGCAAATTCAGTGGTCAGTGAATGGATCTCTTTTTGGCCTGGAATTCTGTAAGTCATCATATCCGAGGTTAGATTCCTGCCTTTTTTCGTATACTGCAAATCTTCATAAGCCGCCATGCCAAGCCCCTGTACGACGCCACCTTCAACCTGTCCTTGTGCGAGTTTCGGGTTGATGGTGACACCGCAGTCGACGACGCTTGTATAATCAAGCACATCGAATTCACCGGTTTCCTTGTCAATTTCGATGGTGCAAAACCCTGCCATGAACGGAGGGGGAGATTTGTGTCCGACATAGCTTTCCGTCGCGGTGAGCTGTTTTTGGTCTTCGTTGTAAGTCAGACGGTTTGAAAGATCCTTGAGTGTAATGGCGTCTTTTTTTGATTTGAAGGTCGCGCCGTCGAATTCGAGAGAATCAAAGTCCGTGTCCAGTACTTTCGAGGCCTCTTTTAAAAGCATGTTTCTCATGCTTTTGGCCGCTTTCAATACGGCGTTTCCCGATACGTAGGTGGTCGAAGAGGCGTAGGCACCGACGTCAAACGGTGTGAGATCAGAGTCCGATGAATAGACAATGATGTTTTCAGTGGTCGTACCAAGGGCTTCAGCGGCGATTTGCGCGAGGATGGTGTCACTGCCCTGGCCGATGTCGGTCGCGCCGACTAATAGATTGTAAAACCCGTCGTCATTGAGTTTGATGGTAGCCGCTCCCATGTCGATGTAGGGAATGCCACTGCCTTGCATGGCGATGGCCATGCCTACGGATCTGATGGTGTTTTCCCTTTCTTCATAGCGTGGGTATCTGTTTTTCCAATCCACGAGTTCACTGCCTCTTTTTACACAATAAGGCAGTTTGCATGATTCCATGTCCATTGCGGTGCCTTCTGTACCTTCACCCATGATGCTGAATATGGGCGAGGTTTCACCTTCACGCATCATGTTTTTCTCACGCAAAGCCACTGGGTCCATACCGAGTTTATTCGCAAGCATGTCAATCGCGCTTTCAAGGGCGAAATTCCCCTGAATCGCGCCATAGCCTCTGAAGGCGCCAGCCGGGGTGTGGTTGGTGTAGACGACGTGTCCGTGGAACCGCACGGAATCGACTTTGTTGTAAAGCGGGAGTACCTTGCTTCCGGTGACCATGAATACGGTGAGTGCATGCTCACCATACGCACCTGTGTCAGAAAGTCCATAAAAATCAATCCCTCTGATGGTCCCATCCTTGTTCGCGCCAATGCGTACATCCAGACGCATGGGATGTCTTGAATAGGTGGCTTCAAAAACTTCTTTCCGTGTATAGGTAAGCGTGGTTGCCTTGCCTGTCTTGAGCGTGACGGCAGCAGCGAGGATCTCGCCGTGAATGGCCTGCTTGCCTCCAAATCCACCACCGACCCGCGGTTTGATGACACGGATGCGGCTCAATGGCACTTCAAGCACCTGGGCGATAATTCTTCTTACGTGAAACGGTGTCTGGGTGGATGAATAAATGGTGAGACGGTTCTGGACATCGATATGGGCGTTGACGCTGTGGGGTTCCAAAGCTGTGTGTTGCTGCGCCTGTGTGTAAAACGAATGGGTTATTTTGACTTCACTTTCGTCAAGTGTTTTTTCTATGTCGCCCACTTCCATGTGATAACTTGCAGCGAGGTTTCTTTTTGGGTCGAACCCGATTGGAAACATTTCATGAATGTCTTCTTCTGGATGGACGAGCGTTTTGTTGTCCATGGCCTTTTCAAAATCAAGGACAGGATCAAGGACTTCGTAGTCTACATTGATTTTTTCCAAAGCTTCTTCGGCTATAGTCTTCGTTTTAGCAGCTACGACAGCGACTTCATCACCGATGTAGCGTACCATGGAATCGAGGGCGAACTTGTCGTGTGGGGATGGTTCGGGGTATCCCTGTCCCGCTCTTGTATGTGCGTTTCTCTTGAAATCCTTGTGGGTCAGTACGCATTCGACACCCGGCGTTTTCAAGGCTTCAGTGGTATCTATACGGTTGATCTTTGCGTATGCGTGGGGACTTCTAAGAACTTTTAAAACGAGTGCACCAGGCTGTGAAAAGTCATCCGTATAGGCTTGTCTTCCCATCATGATGCCTTTTCCGTCAACTGAACGAATTTGGGTGTTTACGACTTTGGTCTTACTCATTGTCCCCCTCCTTCAAATAGGCTTTGATGGCCTTGAGTTGAGAGACGTAGCCCGTGCATCTGCACAGGTGTCCAGTGAGTGCATCCTTGATGGTATCTTCATCCGGACTGGTCGTCCTGTTTTTTAGAGCATGCACACTAAGTGCGATACCGGCATTGCAAAAACCGCACTGATCAGCACCTTCGTCTCCGAAATGTTCACTCAGTTTACTGGCTTCTTCCGGTATGCCTTCAACGGTCGTGACGTGCTTGCCTTCTGCGCGCACGCTCAAATATGAGCAACTTGGAACGAGAAGGCCGTCCACGAGTACTGTGCAGACACCACAGCTCGTGGTGTCACATCCGCGTCTTACACTTTTAAATCCGTGACTTCTGAGTGTATCCAGAAGCATTTCATCTGGGGCCACGTCAAAAATCTCACGGCCACCGTTGACTGTGAGTTCAATCTTCATGAGGATTCACCTCTTTTAGGCCTCTTAGAACATACGTTTCACAAAGCGTCCGGCGGTAATGTTCGCTCGCCCGGAAATCCGAAGTGAATTTAAGCGATTCAGAGGCTGTTTTTGCTGCATGTTTGAAATCTTTAATGTCGCTTTTTTCATTGAGTTTGGTCATGGCGTCGGTTGCAAGGCTCGCTCTTGAGGGTCTTGCGCCTACGGCTATCTTGTAGGTGCCTTCACTGAATGAGACTGCCACGTTCAAAATTGCGAAATCCAGAGCGGTTTTCGCGATTTTTTTGAAATAGCCTATTCCCTTGTCTTTTTTGATTCTGAGTTCCACGAGGATGTCGTTTACACGGGCTTTTCCATTTAGAAAGTCCGTGAGCGGTAAAACGCCTTCCTTGTAAAACTCAAGTTCACAGTTCATGGCAATCAGAGGGGTGAGTATGTCTGAAAATGGGTACTTGCCCATAATCGTGCCTCCGATGGTTACGATATTTCTCAGTCCCTCGCCCATAACCTGATGGATGGCATGCTTCAACATGCCTGAATAAAGCGTGTCAAATAAAAAGTGTTGTTCCATCGTGGCGAGTGTGGTCATGCTTCCAACGCGGATGGTATCGGTGTCTTCTTTGATGTAATCGAGGTTCAAAGACGTGAGATCGATGGCTTTTTCTATTCTAATCTTCGAAAGTTTAAGCCATCCTCCGCCACCGATCAACGCGTTGTGCTTGTCCTGATGCAGAAGTGTGTAAGCCTGTTCCAACGAATCCGGTCTATGGTATTCGTGGATCTTCACATTATTCGCTCCTCTCCTCTTCTCTTTTCATCTGCAAGTAATCATCCATGGTGTCTATATCGATCAAAATGCCTCTGTCTTCAACGGGAACTTCATTGAACCCCATGGCATTTCTGAGCGCTTTTAAATGATGATGTTTTTTTGAATCAAGCAGTGTAGACCTGAGTGAAGCATCAATATATATGGGGTGACCTTTTTGATTGCGAGTTACGGGGACTCTTAACAATCCTTCGCTTTTTAAAAGTGTTTCATAGGTGGAGGGTTTGACAAGCGGCATGTCTCCTGGGATGATGAACACGTCTTCTTTTGTATGCATCATACCTTTTTTGATGGAATCATACATGCCTTTGTCATAGGTATCATTGTAGACACATTGAACATGATTCTGAGTCTTCAGCGCAAAAGCGATGTCTTCGTGATAATGCCCCGTTACAACAACGATTTTATTTACAAAAGGGTTCATAGATTCGATGGTTGACAGGATCAGGGGGCGGCCTTTGTATTCCAGCATCATCTTGTTTGTATCCGCACGCTTTGAATACCCACCTGCGAGAATTATGCCTTCAGCCATGATACCCTCCCATAAAACGTTTTCATGCTTATTTGTAAATCATTTCAGTATAAACAATAAAAATATCTTTGTAAAGCCAATTATAAAAATTCTTATTTATAGTAAACGCTTGCATAAACACGATGTTATATATATTTTAGCACACCAAAAGGGTTTATGCACTTCATCTTTCTAAAACCCTTGATAATTATTTGTAAAAAATATAATGTAAATATGGGTGTATTGACGAACCATTCCTATAAAGGACTTCAACTGATTTGTTGAAATTCCTGATAGACATTCAAAGGAGCCATGAAACATGGTACAATATAATGATTACTTATGACTGAATGCAGAGGTGCCATATGAAAAAGACCATACTATTGATGAACGCCATTCTATTGATCATAACGCTCGCAGCCTGTTCAGACGAGCCTGAACCTGTAGATATAACCCTTACCAGTAAAAATAGTGATGCTGTTCTCACGCATATTCCAAATGCCCCCGTGGTAGGTGATGAAGTCACCATTCAGGCGCATGAAATTGATGGGCACCGTTTTTTAAGATGGGTTGATCCCGAAGGAGACGGCATTATATCAAACAACCGGAACTATACGTTCACCGCAGAGGAAGACCGGCAGTTTGAAGCGGTATACCGACCCCTTGAAGAAGCCGTCCTTACCCTTGAATCTCAAAACGAAAATGCTGAACTCACCGTAGATAAAACAAACATATTAGAAGGGGACACGGTTACCATTGAAGCCTCCGAGGTTGAAGACTACGTGTTTTCCCACTGGGAACATGACGGAACCGTGCTTACAAACGCAAGAGTCCATACGCTCACGGTTAGAGAAGATATAGTGCTTGACACCGTGTATGAACCCGTTGATGAAGACACCGTGGTTATAGACATGTTCTCAAACACGCCTGATGCCAGGCTCACCATCAACCGTTCCATCCCTGTGAATACCGATCAGGGTATCGTGATGGAAGCTTCGGATGTTGAAGGCTACGAGTTTGCCTACTGGCTTGATACAGCCAGTGATGAAGTGGTTTCGCAAAGCCCCGTATACCGTTTTACCGCGATGGAAAATGAGCGGTTCGAAGCTGTTTATGAAAAGAAACCCCTGTCAACAAAAACCGTTGATTTTGAAAACCTATCCACTGAATATGACGTAAGTGCCAAATCGGTTGATTTATACTTTTATGAAGACGGTGTCGCCTATATAGACATAGAAACATTTCTAAACATGATTGAAGGCGCCATTGCGACGCACCCTCTTACCATCAGTGAAGACCACAACAGTATTGACATGGAATATACAACTGAAGGAACCACTGACGCGGATGGTGTCAATGAAGATACGACGGTTTCTATGAACATTGATTCCAAGGCGGACACGCTCTTTGTCAGTCACTTTTATTTCTTCAATGGGCTTTCATCGATGACAGATACGGATTTCACAGAAAATCTGGAGGTTATCGACTATGTTGAAGAAGGCGGAGAGGCAGTGACCATCGATCTTGAAGCGTACGGGTTCGATGTCATAAGCATCGAAGATCAAACACGTATTCCGTTTCAGCTTGCGAACCTCTTCTTTTCTGGAAGCATGTACGATGCGTATTTCAACGGAAATGAAATATATGGCGTGGATACCTACCAGCTTATGAATGACGCTTCGATTCACGAAACGTTGAAAGATTCCACATTCAACGACAAGTCAATGAGTACGGCTGTCAAACGCGCGACGGATAATTACCTCGAACTTTCTTTTGACTATTTCTATGGTCTTAAGGATGTCAAAGGCATACAATCTTACAAAAACGCATTCGAGCCTTATGAAAACGAGTTGCTTGCCTCCGATGATAATCACTACCACGCCATCTCGGATATAGCCCTTTCTCAGGATGACATCCATACCTCCATTCTCATGAACGGTTTTTACGAAATAAATGGCTTGCCTGATTATACAATTGATGATTTCGGCAACCGCAGTGAAAAATACTATGAATTTATGCAGTCTGAAAGTGTCGCTCAATACTGCGGTGACACGGAGTACGAGCTTTATGACAATGAAAGCATCGCCAAGATAAAAGTCAACCGCTTCGATGAAACCACACTTGGTGCATTTGAAGAAACTCTAAGTTCAATCGATACCCTTGGAACTGTGGATCAAGTGATTTTGGATCTTTCCTGCAACAGTGGCGGCGTCATCGGCATTATGCTTCAGATGCTTGGCTACATGACCGACGACCCTATCGATTTCCACCAGAAGACCATCACCGACAGTCTTCATACAACCACCACCTATTACGTTGATATTCCTGCAAGGAATTATGAATGGAGCATTCTATCGTCCCCACTTACCTACAGTGCGGCAAACGCCATGCTTGCCATTGCTGATGATATGGACCTCGCCACAATCATCGGAGAAAAATCCTCTGGTGGCGCTTCGCCGGTTACGACGAACATCGTACCAAGCGGTTCCATTCTCGTGATGAGCAGTGCCAATGTTATGACCAACAATCAGTTTCAAAGCATCGAATTCGGCATCGAACCTGACATACCGCTTCAATTTGACCGGTTCTCAGATGAAACGGCCATCATCAACGCCCTAAACTAAAAGCCAAAAAAAAGCGCTGGAATCAGCGCTTTTTTTATGGCTATGAGACAGGAATCTGATAAGGGTTGTCAGTACTGAACGAATCGAAGACTTCACTTTGAAGTTCGAGCTCTTCAAGCGCGAGGTCTCGAATGTAATACTCGGTTTCGACGATGTTTTCACCTTCCAGGAATGGTCCATACGCCTGGTCAAATACGAAATCGTTGGTTGCGGCTTTGTATAGCGTGTCTGAATCAAACGTACCCAGCTCGGTGTGATAGACATTGTATTCCATCTGGTCTGTGACTTCGCTTCCGGTGATGGACGCTGTTTTAATCTGGTTTTCAAACGGCCAGACGTCATAGAGGTTACCAAGCGTGATATCCCCTTCAGGGATGCTGTTTCTGGTGCCTCCTCCATTTTGATACCCGATATCGGCGCCAGTGGCGTGAGCCATGAGACCGGCAATCCAGATACTCAATTCGGTTCTCGAGAGTTCATTTGGAGTTGAGATGATGGGTTCAGAGAATATGGCGTCCGTTTCATCCTTATAGGTATTGATGAGACTCATAACTTCAGGACTTGTTTCCTTAAGAAGGTCTGAATCCCTTTCATCAAGGGTTTGTGCGCTTACGCCGGAGAGTCCGTATTCATCCCAGGTAAATGTGACCTGTCCTACGTTCGATCCATAGCCGCCTGATTGAATGACGGCGGTTGTGTCTTCGGTGTAGGCGTAATTATCATGACTGTGGGCGTTGAATATTGCGTCGATTTTGGCGTCTCCCTCCAGGGAAAGGGCATAGTTATTGATGTCACCAGAGTCGTGAGACAATACGAACACAAGGTCCGCGCCTTCGTCTCGCCTTAAGGTTTCCGCGTGGTCCTTGATGATGGGTTTGGGGTCTTTGAAGGTGTAGCCTTCAACCGCGGATGGCGCGATGCTGCTTTCAAGGCCGAATCCGATGGTGCCGATGATTCCGATGGTTCGCCCACCTTTTTCAATAACGGTGTATGGGTCGACGTTTTCAGGAATCTCTCCTGTCGAATCATCAATGATATTGGCACCAAGAAGTGGAAAGTCAGCAATACCATCTTCTTTGAAATATTCCGTGACGGTCGAAAGTCCCCAGTCGAATTCATGGTTCCCAACCACCATGGCATCGTAACCAATAAGATTCATGATTTCAATCATGGACCGACCTTCATAGTAATTTGAAAGCGCGCTGCCCTGAAGAGCGTCGCCCCCATCAAGAACAAGAGTATTTTCAGGCGCTTCTTCTTTTCTTGTACGCATGAGATTGCCCATGCGGCCAAGACCAAGAGAATCGTCGTCTTCCACTATGGCGCCATGCACATCATTCGTATGATATATATCCAGATAGTTTTCCGTCTCAACGGACATGTCATCTGGGGTCTCAGGCGAAGGGTCACTGCAAGCTGCGAGTGTGAAGGTAAAAACAAGTGCAAGTGCTAGAAGTATTTTTTTCATGGTGTAAGTCCTTTCTTTTTGAGGTTAGCATTAAATTATAACGTATTGACGCCAAAAAGAAAAGATAAGATTTCATAATAAAAGCGGCTTCGAAACCCATTTGATTATCGTTTGAACCGTTTGGCGATTTCGCCTCCAAGCACAGGGAGAATTCCCAGAACCGTTGCGATGCTCAATTGGATAAGTGTGAGGTTTACATCTGTTTGAAACAATGTGTTGACGCCGGGAACGAAGAGGACCACGGCAAGCAGAACGCCCCCCACGACGACTGAAAGATTCACCCATTTGTTGGTAAAGGGATTCATTGAAAAGATGCTTCGTTTTTCGCTTCTTGCCGAAAAAGTTCTAAGAAGTTCGCCTACAATGAGGGTGATGAAGGCGAACGTGGTGCCCATGGCGTACCCTCCATCCTGCGCGAGTCCGATCTGATAGCTTAAAAGGACCGCCGTCGCCAAAAAGACACTTTGAAATGCGATGGTAATGCCCATGAACCGGTCGATGATGTTCGCGTCCTTGTCAATGGGCGGGCGTTTCATGACGTCCTCTTCTTTTTGTTCGAGGCCGAGGGCGAATGCGGGCAGGGTATCGGTTACCAGGTTGACCCAAAGTATCTGAAGAGGAAGGAGCGGGCTCCCCCACCCCAGGAGAATCGCCACGAATATGAGAAGAACCTCGCCGATGTTGCAGGAAATGAGGTAGGCCACAAACTTTCTGATGTTCTGATAGATGACGCGCCCCGATTCGACGGCCTTCACAATGGTGGTGAAATTGTCATCCGTAAGCACCATGTCGGCCGCCTCTTTGCTGACGTCGGTGCCAACAATCCCCATTGCTACGCCGATATCGGCCTTTTTAAGGGCGGGGGCGTCGTTGACACCGTCGCCTGTCATGCTTGATATCTCGCCGTTTTTCTGAAGGGCGCTTACGATTCTGACTTTGTGTGCCGGAGATACGCGTGCATAGACATTGACAGAATTCGCTGCTTTTGCAAGGGCTTTGTCATCCATCGCTTCGATTTCACGCCCATCAACGGCTTCGCCCGTATCACTGATATTCAAGTCCTTCGCTATCGCAGATGCGGTGAGCTTGTGATCTCCGGTAATCATGACCACGCGGATACCCGCGTCTCGACAGATTCTAATGGATTCCTTGACTTCTTCTCTTGGTGGATCGATCATGCCTGAAAGTCCTACGAACGTCAGTTTGTTTTCTTCTTCGTCGGCCTTGGACTTCACTTCTTTTTTCGCAAAGGCGAGTACTCTAAGCGCCTTGTTGGCCATCGCTTCGTTTGCGTCTTTGATGTTTGTCTTGTCTGTGTCTTTTATAACTCTCGTTTCTCCGTTTGTCACTATATGCGTGCAGCGGTCGATCAGCACATCGGGCGCGCCTTTGATCATCATGACTTTCACGCCTTCAATGTCGTTGATGGTGCTCATCATTTTCCGTTCGCTGTCAAACGGGCTTTCTTCAAGTCGCTCATGGCTTTGTCTCAAGGTCCGGATGTCGCCAAAGCGTTCATATAGATCGAGCAGGGCGGTTTCCGTAGGGTCGCCGAGATAATCATCGCCGTCTTTTTTCGCATCATTGGCAAGTGTGCCTATCTTGGCGAGTTCGACCATGCTTTCCTTGTTAGAAGAAAGGGAATCCTCATCAAGCGAGATGACTTTTCCATCCACATAAAGCGTAGTGACTGTCATTTTGTTTTCGGTGAGCGTGCCTGTCTTATCTGTTGAAATGACGGTGACACTTCCAAGCGTCTCTACCGCAGAGAGGCTTTTCACGATGGCGTTTTGACCGGCCATCCTGCGCATGCCAAGCGCGAGGATGACGGTGATGACCGCGGGCAGCCCTTCAGGAATCGCCGCAACGGCGAGTGAAACACTGATCATGAAGATATCAAGCCACTCCATGTTTCTAAGAAGCCCGACGATAAATATGATGATGACTACGACGACACTGATGGTGCCAAGGGTTCTTCCAAGACGCCCGACTCTCTTTTGAAGTGGCGTCTCAGTATCCTTGACTTCTCCTAGAAGCGAGGCAATGGCGCCAAGTTCAGTGTTCATACCGGTCGCTGTGACGACGCCTGTGGCTCTTCCGTAAGTTACGAGCGTACCACTATAGGCCATGTTCGAACGTTCTGAAAGAATGGCTTCATCATCAAAAACAGCGTCCGCATTCTTATCAACAGGCACACTTTCACCAGTCAGTGTGGATTCATCGATTTTCAACGTGTGGCTTTCTATCAGTCTCAAATCCGCAGGGATGAAATCCCCGGCTTCCAAAAACACGATGTCGCCCGTGACCACGTCTTCTCTTGGCACTTCGAATGTTTTTTTGTTTCTTAGGACCTTCGCTTTTGGTGCGCTTATCGCCTGCAGGGCTTCAACGGCGTTTTCAGCCTTGCGCGTTTGAATGACGCTCAGGGTGATGTTGAAAATAACGACGGCGAGAATGAACAGTCCATCTCGCAGGTGGCCACTTGCGAACATGCTCACAAAAGCCGCGATGACAAGCAGGATGTTCATGAATTCCTTTGCCTCGTCAAGGATGTGTCCAAATAGACTCTTTGTTTTCGTTTCCTTCAATACGTTTTGGCCGTACTGGTCCCTGTAAGTCTTGATCTGTTCATCGTTCAAGCCGGTTTCAACATCGACATTGAAATGGTTCAATACTGATTTCGTGTCCTTTGAATGAGGATGCATCGTATCATCTCCAGTGCGTGTCATTGTACTATTTATTGTACTTTAAAGAGGCGTCTTTTGCTAGAAAAAAAGAAGTTCAGATGAACTTCTTACAAATCAATCGTTAGTGAAACAGGACAGTGGTCGCTGCCGTGAATGGTGTCGTGAATTTCACTGTCTTTGACCTGGTCCATAAGTCGCTCTGATACGACAAAATAATCGATGCGCCATCCTGCGTTTCTCTTACGGGCACCAAATCGGTATGTCCACCAGGAATATTTCACGGTATCTGGGTAAAGGGTACGAAAAGTGTCTTTGAACCCTGCGCTCAAGAGTTCTGTGAACTTCTCTCTCTCTTCATCGGAAAAGCCTGCATTTTTACGGTTGTTTGAAGGGTTTTTGAGGTCGATTCTTTCATGCGCAACGTTCAAATCTCCACACAAGACAACCGGTTTTTCTTGATCAAGACGCTTGAGATATGCCTTGAAATGTTTTTCAAACTCCATGCGGTAATCAAGCCTCGCAAGCGCTTCTTGTGAATTCGGGGTATACACGGTCACGAAGTAAAAGTTTTCAAATTCAAGGGTGATCAGTCTGCCTTCATCATTGTAAAGCCCGTCAATGCCGTAAGTCACATTGACTGGATTTAATCTGGTATAGACAAGCGTGCCGCTATAACCTTTTTTATCGGCGCTGTTCCAGTATTCGTTGTAGCCTTCGAAGGAAAAATCCTTCTGGTCTTCTTGCATCTTTGTTTCCTGGATGGCGAAAATATCCGCATCCATGGTGTCAAAAACTTCGTCAAACCCTTTTTTTCTAGCGGCTCTGAGGCCGTTTGTATTCCATGAGACAAATTTCATAGTATCCCTCTTTCTTGATGTTCTTTATATTATTTATAACATTTTTATAGCGATTTTGAAACGTGAAAAAGAAAACGCACCACCCGGAGGCGATGCGTTTTGAAGTGTTTAGTACCCTGCGGCCTGCAAGTCATCAAGCGCTTGTGCAATACCGGTTTCACTTAGGTAAGTGGTATCCGGTGCAGCCTGATCCTTGTCATCGTGGTAATAGCTTGCTGTAAAGTCATTGGTTGGATTGCTGGTTGCAGCCCTGTAGGCGGTGACCATGTCCGGAGTCAATGTATCTCTTGCGATCATTGAAGCGAATACGATGGCCTGGTCAGTTTCATTCATCGCGTAAATCGATGTAAAGTCGAAACTGGCGTTGGTGACATCTCCGGTTGTGGCGGTATTGATGGCTTCTATGAAGTCTAGGATTTCCGCTTTCAGCGTGATGTCTGTGATGCCATGCAAGGTGTCGTTGACTGCGTCGTAGGTGTAGGTGTTGGCATCGTCATAGTTTGGAATGGAGATGTTCGTGTTGCTGTCGATCATCTTATCAACGGTGACATGGATTGAGCCACTATCGAGCATGGTGGAGAGTGTGGTTTGATCCATCGAGGTGACGGTGGCAGCGTCGACTGAACCATCGAAATCTGTAATGCCAAGGGCGTCAAGACCCTCAAGAAGGTTGATGAGTTCAGGTTTTTCGATCTGGTCGGTGTTGAGGCTGTCGACTGCGACTGTTTCCTGTAGTGCGACCGGTACAATCAGATCACCAACACCAGCGCTTGCCTGGTCTTCTTTCGCTGTGTCAAGGATGGTGTCTGAAATGGTTACATGGAGCGAGGCGGATTCTAATATTGCGTTAAAGTCTGCGTTGAATACATTGGCTGGCGTGAAACTCATTGCAGAGAAGTCTGTAAGGCCAAGCAGTTCAAGACCGTCGAGAAGATCGGTGAGTTCACCGCTTTCAATGTAGGTATCGCTTTGTAGTCTTACAGGGTTGCCTGATATATCCTGATCAGGTACGAGAAGCATGTTTCCTGTATCATTGAGCAATTTTTCAGAAACGGTTGCCTGAATGGATGAAGAAAGCAGCAACGTTTCTTTTGAAGTGAAGAATTCTGAAGAATCAATGGTTGTGCCAAACGAATCGAGATCCGTATAGCCCATGGTGTCAAACGCATTGATGAGCGCTTTGATTTCGCCTTTCACCACGAATTCAGCCGAATCGGTGTTGGTTACCCTGACAGGAGTACTGCCATCTTCTTCTATGTTTGGAACGATCAGTATCTCTGTTCCAAGACCAATAAGTTCATTTGAGAAGGTTTTGTGGATGGAAGCGGATGAAAGCAAAGTATCCTGCTTGGTTTCCGTATCGAAATTGGCCAGTGTGAATGCGCCGTCATAGGTGGTGATGTCTGTGATGCCCATCACTTCCATGCTGTTGATGAGGGCCTTGATTTCATCTTTGGTGATGAAGTTCAGTGTGTTTGTTTCTCCAACAAATGTCTGGGCTGTTCTTACAACATTGTCAGAAGCATCCTTGTCAGGTACGGTGAGGATGCTTGGACCAAGGGTATCCTCGATTTGCTGGGTGATGGTCGCATGCATCGAGGCGGATGTTAGAAGTATGGTTTGGTTGGTGTCATCGCCCTGGTCTTCATAAACGGTATTGAGATCGAGTGTGCCGGAGAAATCGTCGATGGTGGTGAATCCGAGGACTTCCAAGGCTTCAATCATGGCGTGAAGTTCGTCTTCTACGACGTATTCAGTGTTTTCTATGGAACTTGATGTGGTCGTAAGCCTTACAGTGTTGCCAAGGACATCATCCTGTGGTACGACCAGGGTGCCCGCACCAAGATCAAGCACCTGACTCGACATGGTTGCATGCATGACGTGTGAGGCAAGCAAGATGTTTCTGTTGCCTACGTCATAAAAATCCGTCAAGGTGATGCTGCCGTCAAACGTGGTCACATCGGTAATTCCCAATATGTCGAGTGCGTCGATGAGGGATTCGAGTTCTGATGCCAGTACATAGTCTGTATCGGTATTGGCTGATGGACTGCCCACAGTGAAACGAACATTCGTAGCGTCATCACTCGCAACGTATGGAACGGTGATGGTCTCATCGCTGTCCAGATCAATCAACTGGCTTGAAACCGTCGCCTGGATGGTGGAGGATTCAAGTACGTCCTGAGCATTCGTGCCATCGGCCAGAACGCTCAAATCGACATCCCCGGTGAAGCTTTCAATATCTAGGATATCAAGAATGTCCATGGCTCTGATAACGGCGTCCAGTTCGTCTTTGATGACGTATTCTGTCGGGGTCGGACTGGTCGTCATGGTTCTGATGGCCGTGGTGTTTGTTTCATCATAATAAGGTAGGGTGATTGTGCCATCGGCGTCCAGATCAATCAGCTGTTTGGAAATGGTAGCCTGTAAAATGGAAGAGCCAAGCACGATATCCCTGTTGGCCTGTGAATCCAGCACTGTGAGATCGACCGTTCCGTCAAAACTTTGGAAATCAAGCATGTTGAGAACATCAAGCGCGTTTACAACACTTTCAAGTTCGCTTTTGATTATGAACTCGGTCCCACTGACGGTTTTTCTGATTTCAACGCTGTCGGTCTCGTCATAGTAAGGAACGTTCAAGGTTTCATCGGTGGTAAGATCAAGGAGCTGATCGCTGAATGTGGAGTGGATAATAGCGGAGTTAAGAAGTCGGTTGAAGTCATCCTTGATCAATGTGAGATCAATGGATTCTATATTGTTGAAATCCGTAATATCAAGCGCAAGGAAGGCATCGAGAATGGCGTTGAGTTCGTCGGTTACGACGAGCTCAATCGCATCTGTTGAATGGGGTACAACGATGTCGTTTCCATCAATGTCCTGATCGGGAATGGTGAATACGGCTTCTGTGCCCGTTGCCTGCTCAAGCAATACGTCAGAGAGGGTGGCATGGAGGATTTCAGATGCGAACATGTTCTGTGTTTTCGTCTCATCTAAAACGGTGTCGTCACTGTCCTGTGAAAGGTTTTTAAGAAGTGTCGGGTTGAAGTCGACGGTTGTAAGGTCCTCAATGCCGAGGTCCTGAACGGCTGAGAAGATGTTTTTCATCTCAGTCGAGACCACAACGTCTCTATCAACCCCCTCTACTGTGATGGTTTTCAAGACCGTGGTTGGAATGATGAATGGATCATTCGCCATGTCAACGATGAAGTTCCCCAGGGTATCAGAGAGCACTTCGCTTTCAAAAAGCGCATCAATGGTGGATTCGCTGATGCTTAGAATGATGTTGACGTTGAACTCTTCAAGGCTGTCAAGCGCATCATCATCGGCAAGCGTATTAAGGGCGTCCAGCATGATTCTGAGCTCCCCTTCTTCAACAATCGTATCCCCATCATAGGTGTCAGTCCACTGTATGTCGTCATGGGCGACCATCATATCCATGCCTTCAAGTCCGGCGTCGCCGGCAAACACGTTGACCATGGCCTGTTCGATGATGCGTGAACCAAGAAGGACGGTCAGATCCATATCGGAAAGCCTGTCGACATAAATGAGAGGATCGGCTGAACGGATATCGCCAAGGGTGATGCCGGTATCGAGAATGTTTTTCGCGACTTCACCAAAGGCGGCGAATTCGTCTTCCCAGACGATGCCATCGGGTACGGTCACTACGGCGTTGGATGCACCAAGCGCCTCTTCAAGCATGGGTTCCATGGCGACGTACGCGCCAAGCGTGGCGAGTTCAGATTCGCTCAAATCATCAAAAATGTTCTTGGTTGTGTCGCCATCAAGGGTGATTGTGTCGTAGTCGGGATTTTCTTCAAGAAGGCCAGATGTATTGAGAAGTGAAAACGCACTTGATGCAATGGATCCAAGGGTTTGAAGCTCACTTCTGTAATCAATGTCATAAAGGTCTTCACGGGTGACTTCCAAATCCACTTCAAAGTGTTCGGCGCCCATGTCCAATGCGATTGGGACAAGCGAGACCAGCAAATCGGAGTCGGCAATCTCGCCAAACAGATTTTCAACGTCATCGGCTTCGATATCTGTAAGATCACGGCTTTCTGAGAATTCACTGCCTAGGAAGATGCCAGCCGCGTCTGTGAACACTGCGAGTTCATGACGTAGAGAGACACTTGTTTTTTGGTTCTGCGTTTCATAGTCGATTGAAAAAATTCTATCAAAAAGATAAAGATTGAATTTTGTTTCTCTTCCTGTTTCATCATCGGTCAGTTTGAAAGCCGTGAGTCCTCTCACGACGATATTGCTGTTATAGCTTTCACTGACTTCTCTTAGTGTTGTCACGGCATCATTTTCCGCTGGTTCTGTGGCAAGTGGTTGAAGGTATGAAGGGGTGGTTGAAAGGCTCATGACAGAGTTTTCCTCTTCAGTAAAACGCGTCTCAGTAGCGGTGGTGTTTTCATCCGTCGCATCCAAAAGCGCGATCATGTTGGTGGAAACATCCATGACGCCCCCGAAGATGACAAGCGTCGCATATACGGCAAGCGCTCCTGATAGGAGGCCAACCGCCATGCCCGGAACACGTTTTTTGCCGTGTGCTTCGACATGGTCTTTCGACTGTTTGAAGAACACCATGTAAACCACCCAGGTGAAAAAGCGGTATAGAATCTGGATAACGGTGAAATAGACGATGGCATAAAGTATTTTCAATACGAAAAGTCCAATGCCTTCAGCGAATGCGATGAAGTTCTCATTGGAAAGATCCGCATTGATGGTATCTCCAAGCATGGTCTCTATGATGATAGGCATGGCGTCTTGAAAAGAGTTGGCATCTCCGATGCCCGCAATGCCGCTCATGCTGAGAAGATTGCTTATGAAGTTGAACTCTACAGTCCACATAAACCTTACGACAATGCCAAGCGTCGCAAAGAATATGACGTAGAAAATAAACTTGACGATAAAGTGATAAACAGATTTCCGAAGACCTCTCAGGAAACCAAAAAGCATGCCAATGGCAAGCATTCCAAAGAAAAGCAAATTGAAATATTTGGGATAATCTAGCGAATCGAAAGTCATGGGAATCAATCCTCCGCTTCAAAATAGGGTTTAGTGTGCATATTATAC
>Ga0194138_10000552_pt1 | contig 17813 bp, 23 predicted proteins | sample TARM_MetaG_T2_14_FD_134022 | JGI IMG/M metagenome (GOLD analysis project Ga0194138, IMG submission 134022) | Freshwater microbial communities from Pennsylvania, USA, analyzing microbe dynamics in response to fracking - TARM_MetaG_T2_14 (version 2) | ecosystem: Environmental > Aquatic >...
ACCAGAACTCCTAAAAATAAAACCCAGCTATTTGTAACTGCAACAAACACAGCCGGCAGACTGCCAAAAAAAGGCCCAATGATAGGTATTAAAGAAGTAATCATAGCTATCAAAGAAAGAACGACTGCATTGGGAAGTCCGATAATTAAAAATCCAGTGAGCATTACTACCCCGAGGAAAAAAGCAACCACCAGCTGTGAACTAATAAATGTAGAGAGAATTTGATCAACTTCAACAGCCAGTTTTTCAACTTTTCTTTTTTTAGGTTCTGGAACTAAGAGCATTAGATTATTAAAGATCTGCTTATCATCTTTAAGGAGATAAAATAAAACAAAAGGAATCAGCAGTAAAATCAAACCAAAGTTTGTAATCGAGCTAAAAATACCCATATAATTATAAGAAGAAATTCTCTGGGCCAGATTATTGGCGTAAGAAAATATTCGTTCTCGTAAATTTAAGTCATCTAAAAAAGCCTGATCAAAATCTATATATCCTCTTAAGCTTTCAATTATACCCAGAATAAAATTATAAATATAATTATAATTTCCGCTTACACTCTGGCTCAGTTCTTTACCCTGTTCGTAAATAATACTGCCGCCAAAATAGAAAACTATTGTTAAAATACTAATTACAACCAGAAAGGAAATCACAATTGACAGCGCCTTATTTTTTATCCACTTATGCAGAAATCTAACCAGCGGCCTCATTAAATAATACAAAAATGTACTGAACAAAAGCGGCAGCAGCACAAAGCTGAGCACTGAAGTTAATGGTGCAGTGAAATATGGTATCTGACCAGCTAAAAAGATTATAATCAGAAAAATTATTATTCCATGTCCTATCTTAAAAAAACGCTCATTAAACATAAAAATCTCTCCTAAAATTATTTTCTTTTATACCTCTTAAGTCTCTATTTATTATTATGATGATGCTCATTTTCAGATACAACCTTTATTGCTCTGGTAACCACAGAAAGAACATCAACTGAATGCTGCTGTTCAAGTTCTTCACTTTTAGAAATAACTTTTCCTTTAGATGTGGCAACATACTTAGCTGGCAGACGGTTTAAGGCATAGCTTGCCATATCCAGCAGACATTCTTCATCTTTGCAGACATCTTTAAATTCTTCTCTTTTTAACATTTTAGCCAGAGTTTCTAATACAACCTCTTCAGTTATATTATTCAATCTTGTTTTTAAATTTTTAAGATCTTCATTTTTCAACATATTTATACCCCCTGTTAATTTTTTGCATAATTACCAATAACTCTAATTTAAATTCAAAATTTAATTTAGTATAGAATTCCACTCTCTAATTATTAATTCTTTATAAATAAGAAAAACCCTGCCTTAAATTGACAGGGTTTAAATAATAATTAAATATTTCTATTTTGATACTCCCCAAAGACCTCTCTTAGCTGATCACTGATTTCACCTAAGGTGGCTCTGGCTTTAACTGCTTCGATAATCACTGGCATCATATTTTTTTCACTTTCCGCAACAGATTTAAGCTCTGCTAAAGCTTTTTTAAGTTCTTTTTGATCTCTGCTGGCTTTTAATTTTTTCAACTTTTCTTTCTGAGCTTCTTCCAGGGCAGGATCAAGCTGATGCAGCTCTGTTTCTGTACTGTTATTATTATTTTGATATTTATTGACTCCAACAACTATTTTCTTTTTTTGATCAATTTCTTTTTGTTTTTGATAGGCACTATCCTGAATTTCTCGCTGGACATATCCTGCTTTAATTGCTTCAACCATTCCCCCAAGCTGATCAATCTTCTTTAAATATTTACGACATTTTTTAACAAATGAATCGGTTAATTCTTCTAAATAATAAGAACCGCCCAGGGGATCGATAACATCAGCAATTCCACTTTCTTCAGCAATTATCTGCTGAGTTCTTAAAGCAATCTCAACCGCCTCTTCTGAAGGTAAAGAAAGTGCTTCATCATAGGAGTTGGTGTGCAGAGATTGAGTCCCTCCCATAACTGCTGCCAGGGCCTGAATTGTAACTCGGATTATATTGTTTAAAGGCTGATTTGCTGTGAGTGCTGTCCCTGCTGTCTGGGTATGAAAGCGCATCAGCTTTGATTTTTTATTTTCTGCTCCAAATCTTGCTTCCATTATTTCAGCCCAGAGACGCCGGGCTGCTCTAAATTTTGCAGTTTCTTCAATCAAATTCATCTGAGAAGCAAAGAAAAAGGAAAGCCGCGGAGCGAAATCATCAATATCCAGGCCGATCTCTAGGGCTCTTTCTACATAACAGATGGCATCAGCTAAGGTAAAGGCCAGCTCCTGAACTGCTGTTGAACCAGCTTCCCGAATATGATAACCGCTGATGCTGATGGTATTAAATGCCGGCATCTTACGGGAGCAGTAATCAAAAACATCTGTAATCAACCTCAAAGAGGGCTCGGGAGGATAAATATAAGTGCCCCGAGCTATATATTCTTTTAAGATATCATTCTGAACTGTTCCGCTCAACTGATCTGGAGAAATTCCCTTTTCTTCTGCTGTTACAATATACATCGCTAAAACAGCTGCAGCTGGAGCGTTAATTGTCATCGAAGTGCTGACTTTATTAAGATGTATCTCAGAAAAAAGAATTTTCATATCCTCTACACTGTCAATTGCCACTCCAACTCTTCCCACTTCCCCTTCGGCCAGAGGATGATCTGAATCATATCCAATTTGGGTAGGCAGATCAAAGGCAACACTAAGGCCGGTCTGCCCCTGTTCTAAAAGATATTTGAAGCGCTTATTAGTTTCTACTGCTGTTCCAAAACCAGAATACTGCCTCATTGTCCAGAGTCGAGACCGATACATTGTCGGATAAACACCTCTGGTAAAAGGAAACTCCCCTGGAAATGAGAGCGTCTTTTGGTAATCAAGATTTTTAAGGTCTAGAGGTGTATAAAGGGGTTTAATTTCAGATTCAGCATCCGAAATAAAATTATCTTTTCTTAAGCCAAAACGCTCCGCCGTTTTCTGATATTGCTCAGTTTCCCATTTTTCTTCAGCCTGATTTAAATTTTCAGCATCTCCGGCATCCGAAATTTCTCTATCTCTCTGCTGCTGATTATTATATTCTCCCATAAACATAGCTCCTTTTATCGAGTTTTAAGTCGAAACCCAATTCAAAAGCCTCTATATTTAAATCTACAGTTTTAGGTGGAACCTTTTCAATAATTGCCTTTTTAATAAATTCTACTGGGATTTTGGTCTGAATAATTCTAGCTATAATTCCTAAAACAATCATGTTAGCTGAAATATCTTTTCCAATTTCTCTGGCAGCAAGATCAAGAATATTTAACTGGTAGATATTATCTTTAAATTCTGGTTTAATCTCAGAAATATCAATACCGCTGTCAGCAATTATCACTCCATAGCTTTTAAGATCTGCTCCATACTGATCAAAGGACTCCTGGGTTAAACAGACTAAAAGATCAGGTTTAATAACCTTTGGAAAATCTATCTGATCCTCATCAAAAACCACCTCAGCTCTACTGGCACCGCCTCTGGATTCAGGCCCATAAGACTGACTTTGACTGACATTTAGATTATCGACCATAACACCGGCTTCTGCCAGTATAATTCCTGCCAGAATCATCCCCTGACCCCCAGCACCACTTAATCTGATTTCATATCTTCCCATTATAAAGCCCCCTCATTATTGACCTGCTCTATTATTTTCTGGTAGCGCACTGTATATTCACTCTCTGGATTATCAAGCTCTTTTAATATTCCAAGTGGATACTTAAGCTTTTTCTCTTCAGTACTAAGCTGCTGCCACTTTTTAAAGTTGATTGTATCTTCTTCCTGTTTTTTTAACATTTCAACTGCATCCCCAGCTTTATTCTGCCGGCCATAACTAACCGGGCACTGTGAAAGGCTTTCTACAAAAGAAAACCCCTTATGTTTTAAAGCAGCAAGATATAATTTTTTCAGCTGCCTGGGGTCAAAAGTAGCTCCCCGAGCAATAAAAGTTCCTCCTGCTCCTGCTACCAGTTCTGCCAGATTAAAGTTCTGATCAATATTACCATAGGGAGCAGTGGATGCCAGATCACCTGTAGGAGTCATTGGGGAAAACTGCCCGCCTGTCATGCCATAAATTTGATTATTAAATAAGATTACAGTCAGATCAATATTACGACGGGCTGCATGTATCAAATGATTACCTCCAATTGCTGAGCCATCACCATCACCAGTCATTACAATCACATTTAATTCTGGGTTGGCCATTTTTACCCCTGTGGCAAAGGCAATTGCCCTGCCGTGGGTTGTGTGCAGGGTATCAAAATTAAGATAACCGGTGGCCCTACCTGAACAACCAATACCCGAAATAACCACCGTTTTATCCTGGTCAAAGTCACTCTCGGCAAAGGCTCTAATAAATGAATTTAGAATCGTCCCGTGACCACAGCCCGGACACCAGATATGGGGCAGTTTATCCATCCTTAAGTATTTTTCAAAATCCATTATAATACCTCCTCCAGCAGTGCCCTGATTTCTTCTGGTTTAATCAATTCTCCTGCATAAGAATTTATACCTAAAACTTTAGCCTGACCGGCAGCTGCTCTTTTAACCTCTCTGATCAGCTGCCCCTGGTTTAATTCGGAGACAATAATTGTTTCAACCTGAGCCGCAAGTTCTGCAACTTCTTTTTCTGCAAAAGGCCAGATTGTCTGCAGCTTAAACCAGCCTGCTTTAAGGTTATCTTTTCGTCCTGTATTCACAGCACTAATCGCTGTTCTGGCTGCTGAACCGTAACTTAAGACAGCCACCCGATCATCTTTTCTAATATCTTTTTGATAAAGAATTATTTGATCAAGATTATTATGCAGTTTGTTATGCAGGCGATCCTGCATTAGTTTAGCAGTCTCATTTTTTCCGTCCGGGAAACCACTCTGATCATGAAAGAGTCCACTTGTATGATACTTTAAACCACTACCATAATCCGCCATAGGAGGAATCAGATCATCTGTCAGCTGATAGGGTAGATACTGATCTGGATCCTGATCAGCCGCAGGTCTTTTTCTATCAATAATTTCAATCTCATCACTGGTACTTAAATATATTTTTTCTCTGAGATGACCGATAACTTCATCAAGCATTAGAACAACTGGCTGTCTAAATTTCTCACTTAAGTTTACAGCCTTAATTGTCAGTTCATAGCTTTCTGTTACCGAGGCAGGTGCCAGGGCTATAATTTCCTGATCCCCATTTCTTCCCCAGCGGGCCTGCATTACATCTCCCTGAGAAGGAGAAGTTGGCAGTCCAGTTGAGGGGCCAACTCTCTGAACATTAACTACAACCACTGGTGCTTCAACCATAGTTGCAAAGCCCAAATTTTCCTGTTTTAAAGCGAAACCGGGTCCACTGGTGGCTGTAATTGCTTTTTTTCCTGCCAGGGAAGCACCTACTACTGCTGCCATCCCCGCAATTTCATCTTCCATCTGCAGAAATTTACCTCCAATTTTCGGCAGCTCTCTGGCAAAACCTTCAGCAATTTCAGAGGCTGGAGTAATTGGATAACCAGCAAAAAATTCTACACCTGCTGCCAGAGCTCCTTCTACAACTGCCTGATCACCCTGAATAAGTACAGCTCTTTTTTCGGGTCTGAATATCTTAGTTTTCATCATTTGCCACCACCTTTAGTACAAAATCAGGACAGATCAGTTCACAATTATGACAGCCAATACATTTTTCTAAATCAAGAATCTCAACACTCTTTTTGCCGGTGATTAAAATATCAGTCGGGCAGACTGATACACAGATACCACAGTTCTTACACCAGCCTGGATGTGCAATTTGTATTCTCTCACCTCTGGCCATATTTTCACTCCTCATAAATAATTTTAATTTTCTGCCTGGATTCAGGCGGAGATGAAGCCAGCTGCTCGATACTCGCTGCTTTTTTAAATACAAAAAAATCTTATTTGAAATAAAAATAAATTTATTTTTTAAATTTTCTGACTTATTAAGTTTTAAATTAAGCCGGCAGTTCTCACTGCTGGCCTAATTTTTTTTTGTTATTTAAATATAATAATTCTAGCCGAGTATTGACAGTAAAGTACCGGCTGCAATTGCAGATCCAATAACTCCGGCAAAATTTGGCCCCATAGCATGCATCAAGAGGTGATTGGATGGATTTTCTTCCTGGCCAACCTTCTGCACTACTCGAGCTGCCATCGGTACTGCAGACACTCCTGCTGCTCCAATTAGTGGGTTAACCTTACCTCCACTGAACTTGTACATCAGCTTACCAAATAAGACTCCTACTGCTGTACCAAAGCTGAAGGCAACCAGGCCTAAAACCAGAATCCCAATAGTTTGAGCATTTAAAAAGGCCTCTGCACTTGCTGTTGCTCCAACTGTCAAACCTAAAAACAGAGTAACAATATTCATCAGAGCATTCTGAGTAGTTTTAAGTAAACGATCTACAACTCCAACTTCCCGCATTAAATTACCAAACATTAAACTTCCCAAAAGAGGCAGTGCAGAAGGAACCAGCAGACCACCAAGTAAGGTAACAGCAACCGGGAAAATTATCTTTTCCTTTTTAGTTACATGTCTTAGCTGCTCCATTTTAACCTGACGTTCCTCTTTGGTAGTTAAAGCCTTCATGATTGGCGGCTGAATAATCGGCACCAAAGCCATATAAGAATAGGCGGCTACTGCAATTGGGCCAAGCAGATGTGGTGCCAGCTGACTGGCAGAAAAAATTGCTGTTGGACCATCAGCACCTCCAATAATTCCAACTGCACCAGCTTCTGCAGGTGAGAAGCCGAGTGCAATTGCACCAAAAATTGTAGCAAAAATACCGAACTGGGCTGCTGCACCTAAAAGTGCAGTTTTAGGTTGGGCTATCATTGGACCAAAATCAGTCCAGGCTCCAACACCCATAAAGATTATTGGGGGGTAAATACCGAGTTTAACTCCCTGATAAAGATAGTAAAGTAATCCTCCTACCTGACCATCTTTCCCCGCTGCCATTAAACCTCCTAAAGGAAGATTTACTAAAAGCATACCAAAACTAATTGGTACTAAAAGTAGTGGCTCATACTCTTTGACTACAGCCAGATAAAGAAGTATGGAGGCTACAATGATCATTATAAATTGTCCCAGCTCCAGGTTTAAATAACCCGTAGACTGGACAAATAGTGAGATCTTATCTAACATGATTTAACCCCCTACTCAATTACCAGCAGTATGTCTTCTGCATCAACACTATCTCCAACTCGAACTTTAATATCTTTAACAGTTCCAGCCTGAACAGCAGTTATTTCATTTTCCATTTTCATTGCTTCCAGAACAACTAATAGATCACCTTTGTTCACACTGTCACCTTTTTTAACATTAATTTCTAAAATACTACCAGGCATTGGTGCTACAACATCACCCTCACCAGCTTCAGCTGGTGCAGACATTTCTTGCTGCGGCTCTTTTTTAGGTTTAGGAGCAGCTTTTTTAACAGTTCTTTTTGGCTCTGTTCTTTGACTGCTGCCGGCATTAGTGTCAGTACTAACTGTAGTTCCAGCAGAATCCTCGCTTCCAATTTCCTCAACATTTACAATAAATTCTTCACCATCTACCTCAACTCTAAATTTTTTCATTCTATATTCAGCTCCTATCTTTTCCAGTTTTGATTACTTTTTTGAATAGAAATTATCCTGTACTTTTTTTGATCATTTAACAGCTCATAAACTGCTGCAGAAACTGCTGCAACTTTTTTGGCAGAAATACCTGTCTGCATTTCTGCTTCAGTTTCTCGATTTTTTTCTGCGATTTCAACCTTTTCTGTTTTAACTTCTGTTTGCTTTTTCTTCTTATTTTCTGGTCCGAAAAGTTTTCCACTAAAATAGAGAAAAACTGAAAGTAAATAGAGGGAAAGGAACACTGTTCCCATTCCAATTATTAATAATTCCAGACCAAGAACATAATTATTCATATTCTCACCCACTTATTATAAAGGAATATTTCCGTGCTTTTTATCCTGTCCATCTTCTCTTTTATTGATCATCATCTCTAAACCATTAATCAGTTTAGCCCGTGTCTCTTCCATTTTTATCACATCATTAACCATTCCCCTTTTGGCTGCAATATAAGGGTTGGCAAAATTATCTTTATATTCATCAATTTTATCCTGACGCAGCTGATCGGGATCATCTGCTTTAGCAATTTCCTTGCGATAAATTACATTAGCAGCACCTTCTGGACCCATAACTGCAATTTCTGCTATCGGCCAGGCATAAACAAGATCAGCTCTTACAGAACGACTGCCCATTGCAATATAAGCTCCACCATATGCTTTCCGCATAATTAGAGTAATCTTTGGTACAGTGGCTTCCGAATATGCATATAATACCTTTGCACCATGACGGATTACTCCTCCATATTCCTGTTCAGTACCCGGCATATAACCTGGAACATCAACCAGTGAAACAATTGGAATATTGAAGCTGTCTAAAAAGCGGATAAAACGTGCAATTTTGGTTGAGGCATCAATATTTAGACACCCTGCCAGATGCTGAGGTTGATTGGCTACAATACCAACACTGCGCCCATTTAACCTGGCAAAACCAATTACTGCATTTTGAGCAAAATATGGCTGAACCTCCATAAAACTATCTTTATCTGCCAGAATATCAATTACATCTCTCACATCATAAGCTTTTTGCGGATTTTCTTTAACAATCTCTTTAAGTTCTTCGGTACTGCGTCCTGCTTCATCCTGAATATCCAATTTTTCAGGCTCTTCTTTATAATTATCAGGTATGTAAGCTAATAATCTTCTGATATTATCCAGAGCGGCCTCTTCGTTGTCTTCCATAAAGTGAGCAACTCCACTAACCTGATTATGAGTCATTGCTCCTCCCAGCTCTTCAGCTGAAACTTCTTCTCCAGTTACAGATTTAATTACACTGGGACCGGTAATAAACATTTTAGAAGTCTGGTCAACCATAAAAATAAAATCTGTAATTGCCGGAGAATAAACTGCTCCACCAGCACAGGGACCTAAGATTGCTGTAATCTGGGGCACCACACCTGAAGCCTTGGTATTGCGGTAGAAAATTTCTCCATATCCGTTTAAAGAATCTATCCCCTCATTGATGCGGGCTCCACCGGAATCATTAAGCCCAATAATCGGGGCACCATTTTTAACAGCCAAATCCATTACCTCAGAAATCTTCTGCGCATGGGCTTCTCCAACTGAACCTCCCATTACTGTGAAGTCCTGAGCGTAAACATAAACCAAACGGTCTTCAATAGTACCATAACCAACCACAACACCCTCGCCTGGAACTTCTTTTTCGTCCATCCCCAGTGAAGTACTGCGATTTTCTACAAACATATTTAATTCATTAAATGAGCCGTCATCAAGCAGATATTCAATTCTCTCTCTGGCGGTTTTTTTATTTTTTTTGTGCTGTTTTTCGATTCTTGCCTGGCCGCCACCCTGACGAATCGTCTCTTTTTTATCTTCTAACAACTTTTCCTTATCTTCTACTGACATTATTTTTCCTCCTTAGCAAGTGGTTCACATAACTCTAATAAGACTCCATTAGTACTTTGTGGATGAACAAAAATAATTTTCATATTGTCTGCACCAGCAGTTGCCTTATCTCCTATTAATCTGGCTCCTTGAGCCTGCATCGCTTTTATCTTATCTTCAATGCTGTCGACTAAAATTGCGAAATGGTGAATCCCCTCACCGTTTTTTTCGATAAACCTGGCAATAGCACTCTCTTTATTTAAGGCTTCAAGCAGCTCAATTTTTGTCTCTCCAACTTTTAAAAATGCAATTTTAACTGCCTGTGATTCAACAATTTCTCTTTTAAGAAATTCCAAGCCCAAAATGTCCTGATAAAAACTCAGAGCCTCTTCCAGATTTTCAACGGCAATACCTATATGTTCTATATTTTTGAGATTCATTTCCCCCTCCTTTAGTTAATCGACACCATTAAGGATAGCAAAAAACTGACCACAAGTCAACTCAGTTTGTTAAATTATTATCAACAAACTCTTCAATCAGTTGAAATGGTGCTGCTTCTCCGACTAATATTTTTGCCAGATAGTCCTCTAATTTAGCCTCTTCTTTAAATTTTTTTGAAAATTTTTGGGTAACCCTGGACAGCAGTAAATTTAAAAGATGTTTTTTAAGCTGCTTGTTTTTATTTTCTGCCAGAATATTATTTTTCTGTAAATAATTAAAATGTTCATTTATGGCTTCGACTACAGCAGCTATTCCCTGATTATTTAGAGCAGAAGTTTTAAGCAGCGGCTTTTCCCATTCTAAAGCAGCAGATCTTTTTTGAAATAAGCTGTCAGATTTTTCAAGGGCAAATAATGATTTGAGTAAAAGCTCCATTTTCGCTGCCTGAGGTAGGTCAGATTTATTTAAAATAAAAATATCTCCTATTTCTATAAGTTGAGATTTATATATCTGGATTTCATCTCCAGTTTCCGGGACCGTAACTACAATAGTCGTATCTGTCAGACTAACAATATCAATTTCTGTCTGCCCAACCCCGACAGTTTCAATAATCACCTTTTGATAACCGGCAGCTGCCAGAATTACTGCTGTATCATAAACTGCAGCATTAACTCCGCCAAGACTTTCTCTACTTGCCATACTTCGAATAAAAATCTGCTTATTTGCATATAACTCTTTCATTCTAATACGATCACCCAAAAAAGCTCCTCCACTCTGCTGAGCCGTGGGATCAACTGCAATTACTGCAATTTTTTCTTCAGTTTTTTTAAGATATTCTTTAACTAATAGATTTAAAAGAGAACTCTTACCTGACCCTGCTGGCCCTGTAATTCCAATCAGATAGCCCTTAGAATAATTTTGATAAAGCAGCTGCATAATTTTGCTGCTCAGCGGGTCCTGATCTTCAAGCAAAGTTATCGCCCTGGCTATTTCTCGTTCTCTACCTGCTCTAATTGAACTTACAAATTGTTCAAGCTCCTGATTAAACAATTTAGATTCTTTAACAACCAGTTTTCTCACCTCCTGATAAAAAACCAGTACCCTGATCACCTATCTTTCTGATTTCAAATCCCGAATATAGTTTAGTATCTCTTCTAAAGAAGTTCCACTGCCAAAAATTTTATTAACTCCTAAGTTATATAAATAGCTGTAATCATCTTTCGGAATTATTCCACCTACTAGAACAGGAGTTTCAGCAATTTCTTCGTCTTCCAGCAGTTTAAAAAGTTTTTTTATCAGTGTCTTATGAGCACCTGAAAGTATACTAACTCCAATTAAATCCACATCTTCCTGAACTGCCGTTCTAACTACATCCTGAGCTGTATTTCTGAGCCCGGTATAAATCACTTCCATTCCTGCCTCTTTTAAGCCCCGGGCCACCACTTTAGCTCCGCGGTCATGACCATCCAGTCCCAACTTAGCAATTAAAATCCTTTTATTTCTCTTCAAGAACACCCTCCCCTTTTTAAAATTAATATTTTATTCCAGTTTTATTTTTTCTTCACCACTGTAAATATTAAAACGCTTCCCCCTGCAGAAACCGACTAAAGTCATATTTCTATCTCTAGCAATTTTAACCGCTGCAGCTGTCGGGGCCGAGCGGGAAACTAAAAATGGAATTCCCTGTTTGAGAGCCTTAACAATCATTTCTGAAGAAATCCGACCGCTTGTAAGTAGAATTTTGTCTTTCAGATTCAGATTATCATTGATTGCTTTTCCAATAACCTTGTCCAGAGCATTATGACGTCCGATGTCTTCAAGCTGATAAATTATCTGATCAGCTTCAGCTAAAGCAGCTGTATGAGTTCCACCTGTCTTTTGAAAATAATTTGAGTTCTGCTGCAGTTCTATCATTAGAGCAGCTATTTTTTCTGCTTTAATCTTTATTTTAGAGTGAATTGTTTCTGCAGCTGCACAATCTTTAAGATTAATAAAAGTTGAAGCAGCTCCACAGCCGGAGGTCAGAGTTCGTTTTTTATAATCACCGGGAGAAAAATCTCCAGAAATTTCAATTAAAGCCACAGTTTTATCATGTTTAAATTCAATTTTTCTAAGCTCATTTTTTGTTTCAATAATTCCTTCTGCAGCCAGAAAACCAGTGATTAGATCTTCTAGATTTTCTTTAAGCACCATTAGCGTTAAAAACTGATACCCATTGATAAAAAGCGTCAGCGGAGTTTCTTTGATTATTAAATCTTCCTGATCAATAAATTTGTTAATTTTAAATTTTCTGATATTTTCATTTGCTATGATTTCTCTCTCCATTTTTTTCTCCCTTTTACAAATTTTAAATTATATTTGAATATCAACCAAGCCTTTTATAAGCAATAAGATTATATTTTTATACTTCGCTAACAATTACTATTAACCTTTATTTTTTTGAATAAATTTTAGCCGAAATCGCTCCCAATTATTTCAATAAAATTATTATCTTAAAATCAAATTCAAATTCAAAGAATAATGAAAAAGTTTAAAGCAGAAATCCAGAGTACTATCAAAAAAATGCCCGAAGAACTTTTTAAGTTCCGGACATTTTTTGTGTCAAGTCTGATTAGTATTTAAGCTCAAAATCAACCAAATTATTTAGTTTCTGATTTTGAAGATAACTCTGCAGATTATCTTTAAATATTTCAAAACGGCGCTGATCATTGGTTGGTGAAAAACCAGAAGTATGTGGTGTTAAAATCAAATTATCCAGCTCCCAGAGTTCACTATCTTCAGGCAGAGGTTCTGGATCTGTTACATCAAGTCCTGCCCCTGCAATCCAGTTATTTTTGAGAGCTTCAAGCAGCTCATCCTGTTTAATCAGCGAACCACGCCCAATATTGACTATAAAAGCTGTATCCTTCATCATTTTTAATTCTTTTCTACCTATTATCCCTTCTGTTTCCGGGGTCCCAGGCAGGGTAAGGATAAGATAATCAGATTCTTTTAACAACTTATCCAAATCATCATTTAAATAAATTTGATCAACATAGTTCGGGAACTCAATCATTGTTCTTTTTAAAGCTAAAACTTCTGCGCCCCAGGCTTTTGCCCTTTTAGCAATTGTGCTGCCAATATCTCCCAGGCCTAAAATCCCAACTGTTGAGTTAAAGAAATCTTTAATATCGTTTTTGCGCTGCCACTTCTTTTCTTTTTTATCATAGGCATAATCAATCAAATTGCGGTTGTGGGCCATAATCATGGAAAAAACATGTTCAGCAATTGGTTTACCATAAACTCCACTCGAGTTTGTCAGCATTAGATCCCTGTTCTGATAAAGTTCTTTATTTGCATAGCGGTCAACACCAGCACTGGGAAGATGCAGCCACTTTAAATTTTCTGCTTTCTTAAGCAGCTCAGTTTTGGGCCAGCCAAATACTATTTCTGCTTCTTTTAGTAAAGGTAAATAGTCACTGTTGGAATCAATTAAATTTAACTCCACTTCTGGATTGATTTTCTTTATTTCTGCTTCTGCTGCTTCAGGCAGATCAAAAATTTCATTTCTGATCACTAATATTTTGCTCAATTTAGTCTCCTCCTGTCATTTTTTTACTCAACTTTCCAGTTTTTCAATTTTTTCTTCTATTATCGAAACAATCTCTTTAACTGTTTTTTCCCCTTCAATTTTTATAATAGGGCAGTCTAATTTCTGCATCCACTCTTCGTGAGTTCTCTTATTTCTGAATTCCGTTTGATCATAGTCATATCTGGCGGCAGAATCTAAAAACTTCTGGTGCCGCTCAAACATTTTACCACCGGGAAGCACAGCACTGCCGAAACGCTGCTGTTCTCTACTTTTTAGTCTTCTTAACCTAACATTGATCGGAGTCCAGAGATAAATTACTAGATCAAAATCATCCATAAAAATATCTCCCCAGCCGCAAAACGAACCACTGATTATCCAGCGGGACTCATTTTTAAGATCTTCTTTTAGCAGCCGCCGGCGCTCTTCAATTGACCGCAGATGCTGATAGGGTGGATCAGTTGGCTTCCAGAAATAATTATCGGCATCAAAATGAGCTAAATTAAGTTTTTTGCTCAATACTTTAGCTACTGTAGTAGTTCCAGAACCGGATGGTCCCAGAATATGTATATGTTTTATCATCTCGCTGCTCCTTAAAGTTCATAATTAATGGTTTTAATAAATTGTGAATAAGTAAAAAAATAATCTCTCTTATCGATAGAAACAAAATTTATAAATAAAATAATTTAAGCTACTTAAATTAACTATTCGGTGAAATTAATTATATCCCTGCAAAAAAGTGAGCAGAAATCTGCTCACTTTCATTAATAGAGTCTTCTTTCATTCATTATTAACCTGAGTGAAATAATCATTTCGCTGCCACCAATTGTAAAGTAAATTATATGCAGAGGATTAAGAATTGCCCCTCCCCCTCCAAATAGGGCACCTATTCCAACAAAAAAATGCAAAAAAACAAGTAATTTCTTCATAGCTTCCTTTCTAGTGTTCTATTGTGTTATTCTAATATATTTTCTACTTATTAATCCGCTCTTTAACTAAAGCTGGGATTTTCCCTTCGAATTCTGCTGCTAAAATATCCATATATATCTCATCATATTTTTCTCCAGCAATAATATGGGCTTCTCTTCTGCGCCCAATTAATTTAAACCCACATTTTTGATAACATTTAATTGCTCTTTTATTAAAAGCATAGGCTTTGAGCTCAATATTGTTCAAATTCAAAAGGTGAAATGCATAATCCAACAAAAGCTCCATTGCTTCAGTACCATAACCCTGATTCCAGAAATCTTTATTACCGATAAAAATACCCACTTCCCCAATCCGATTAATCAAATCTACATTCATCAGGCCGCAGTTTCCAAGCAGCTGATCATCTTTCTGATTTATAATTGCAAAATTATAACCCTCAGCACTTAAATTCTTTAGCGCTTCTTTTTCCTGTTCTAAAGTATAAGTGTTATGGGGCATTGAAAGGTTAACTGTAATTTCTAAATCATTTAACCACTCAGTATATTTAGCTGCATCCTCAATATTAATTGGTGATAAATAAACTCTTTCTCCCTCAATTTTTTTAAAATAAGCCACTAAAATATTCCTCCCCTTTAGTACCGGGTACTTAGAAAAAAATTCCATAATTCAAAACCGTGAAATTCTATTTTTAAATTTATTTCAACTTCACAGCCGTACCATAAGCTAAAATTTCTGCTGCTCCTCCCATTACCTGAGAGGTGGTAAAACGGATATTAACTACTGCATCTGCATTTAAACTTTCAGCTTCTTCGATCATTCTCTTTAAAGCCTCTTCCCTGGCTTCACTGATCATCTGAGTATACTCTTTTACTTCTCCCCCGACTATATTTCTTAAACCAGCCATAATATCACTACCAATATGTCTGGCTCTAATTGTATTTCCCCTTACCAGACCTAACTGTTCGGAAATTTCTCTCCCAGCAACCTCTTCAGTATTCACGATGGTCAAATTTTTCATTTTTTTTATCCTCCCATCTTTCTTTAATTAAAGCAATTAAAAGTACAAGCAAACCGATAAGTAAACCACCCAGTGCAAATCTGATTAGAAGTGGTAAACCCGGATCATTAATAATCGCAATCATTAAATGATAGAGACCACTTCCAACCAAAAAAATAAGGCTGATTAATAAAAGCAATACTCCAATTTTTTTCAACATTCCCATCACCCTTAAAAATATAAGTGTTGATAACTAAACCTTTATTACATCAAGAATCGCAAGCAAATAAAGAATAATACCCGATAAGCCCAGTAAACCAAGATACTTTAACTTTGGATATTTGTACCTAAAAGCAGAAAAGAAACTAAAAAAACTGAAATATAAAAACCAGATTGGCTGATCAAAAGAAAAGGCCTGAAATCCCATAAAGCCCAAAAAACCAAGAAAGCCAAAGCGCCAGTCCATTTTTTCTTCTTCCATTTTTTTCACCCCTTTAAGCTGTTATTTTACCAGTATAAACAACATCTAAAAAAGAAAATAAGAGGCAGATAACAATGAAGCAAATAAAAGACTGTAAAGTATCATTTCAAGCTGAAATTTCAAAAAAGCTTTTTTCTGTAAATATTTATTTTTGAAATACACAAATCCCTCAATATTATCAATAAAAGGAGATACTGCTGCAAAATGTGTGAAGACAAACATTAAGCCCGCAAAAAATATAAACCTCTCCAGAAATGAAAAAGCTGAAATTGTATTTATTAAAGGCAATAAAACAGAAGCCATCAAAACCCCTCTAATTAATTGGGCAGGAAAAAAATATTTTTTTACATGTCTGCTCTCTTCTGAATCACTCATATCTCTTAAAAAATTACAGAGCCGGTTTCTACTTTCATAAATATCCTGACTAATATTTAAGGCAATTACACCTGCAACTGTATAAGCAATTAAATGACTCAGAGTAAATACAAATATAAACATTAAATTATTCACACTTATCCTCCCTTTTGGTGCCGGGTGCTTAGAAAAACATTCCATTTTTAAAGCTCAAAAATCATATAGGCTTCTCTCAGAGCTGCCGCTGCCAGTATCAATATTGAGATAATAACTGCCAGCCAGTTTTTGGGTTTCATTTTTCTCCGCTCTGATTTAGCAACAGTCTCGGATTTTTGAAAAAAACTTTCCGATTTATTTATTGCTATTTGATCAGTGGCAACTGCCAGAAGTACAGCAGCCATCATCTCATAAGGACCACTGCGCAAAAACACTCTCCAGCTTGGAGCAAGTTTTTCCACCACTGGAATAGCAAATGAATTTGTTCCTAAAGTTAAACCATAGAGTATGGTCCAAGCCAGGGGCACCAAATAGCCGAAGGCAAAATATTTCACGCGAAGAATATAATTACCTGCAATAATCACCGAAAAAGCCAGTATATTTAAAATAAAGATTTTAAAAAATTCTAAAATCATACTGGAAGCTGCACTATCTCCTGCTAAGCTGCTGAGAGCTGTTCTTCCGCTTAGTAAACCCTCTGGTAGAAAATAGTAGCCAATAAACCAGCTCAAAAAAAGCAGAAATAATGAAAGCAAATATAGACCAAAGAATCTTATTTTTATTTTATCACTTTTTAATAATTTTTTCACTATCTTTCTCCTTAGCTAGTACAGCTGCTCTCGTTAAATTTTAAAGCCATTGAATTTAAACTTTTAGATTTTCAGCTCAATACTCAGGACCATTTAAAATTATTTCTTCTGAGCAGTTATAATCAGTGGGATTGAATTTAACTCTCTGTACTGGTCTCCATTTGGGCTGCCATAGACAGCGCCTATTTCAAATCCAGCTTCATTCAAATTTTCTTCCAGCTCTGATTTGCAGAGTGGGTATAACTCAATTTTATTTTCTGATAAAATTTGATCATTAAAGTGATCGATCAATCTACTTATAAAATAAATTGTATTTTTTTCTTCCTGATATTTATAATCACGCTCAAAGCGGACTGAATCATCCTGACTGTAAATTGTGGGCAGTCCCTCCAGATTTAATTCTAAGATTCGATAATAATTTACTATTTGAATAAATATTTTACCACCTTCATCTAATAGCTCAGCTGCCAGTTTTAAAAATTTCTTTATCTCCTCTTTTTTAAGGTGAACCAGCACATTGCCAATAATATAAACTCCATCAAAGCTGGAACTTTTAAACTTATCTTTCAGATGCAGCATTCCCAGCCGGTAAAAATCAATGTCTACCCGGGCTTCTTTCATTTTTGATTCAGCCATGGAAATCATTTCAGCATCAATATCAACTGCTTTAAGCTGATATCCTTTTTCTGCCAGAGCAATACTATAACTCCCTGTACCACAGCCAACATCGAGCAGTTTTATAT
>Ga0194138_10000554_pt1 | contig 17801 bp, 17 predicted proteins | sample TARM_MetaG_T2_14_FD_134022 | JGI IMG/M metagenome (GOLD analysis project Ga0194138, IMG submission 134022) | Freshwater microbial communities from Pennsylvania, USA, analyzing microbe dynamics in response to fracking - TARM_MetaG_T2_14 (version 2) | ecosystem: Environmental > Aquatic >...
GGCAAATCTGCGAGAGGGTGATGAATTGGTCATCACCGAAGACGCACAGACCTATCGTATTCGCCTGCAGCAGCGCAGTGCTCATCCCTGGTTTTCCCGTCCCCTTCAGATGACGGCGCAGCGCATGTCGCGCGATCTTCCTGGTGTGGGGAGAAGCATCGGCATGGCCGCAGTAAGGCGGGCCGGAGTGAGGCTGGAAGGGCCCTTTACCCTGTATTTTGCTGACCTGACAGCGGCGTCGGGAGAGGGGCTGCGCTTTGAAGCCGGGTTCCCGGTGCGGACGACGGGCAATCCGGTTGGTGGCTACCAGCAACGAGACCTTCCTGCCTTGCAGGTCCTGAGTGTGTTCCTCGAGCCTGACCAGCAGAATGCCGAAGCCGCGTGGCGGGCACTGTATAGTGCGGCCTATACTCAGGGCTTTGAACCCACCCATGAAGGTCTGGTGGTTTCACACACGCGTGCGCGTCGGGCCACCGAATACCAATTGGTGGTTCGCGACCGCCACCCCTGATCAAGGAAAACAGTAGCGGTGAAATCCGCCATTCTCCTGCTCGTGGTGGCCCTGCTGGGGGGGTGTGCTACACGCCTCCCGCCGCAGCAGGGCCCAGTCAGCTTTGTCCGGCAGGCCGCAGCAGAGGCTCCCTTGCTGCAGCTTGCCGAATCCTTGGCCCTGACATCCAATACAGACCTGTCAGCCTTCAGTCTGCTTACCAGCGGCAAGGACGCCCTGGCCGCGCGCTTGCAGCTGATAGATATGGCGGAATCCGGGATTGATCTGCAGTACTACATCTTCAAGGGTGATACAACAGGCGGGCTGCTGGCCCTGCGTCTGCTGGCGGCCGCCGATCGTGGCGTACAGGTGCGGTTGCTGGTGGATGATATCGGCAACAGCATGGGTGATTTCAAGATAGCCAGTCTGGACCGTCATCCCAATATTGAAATTCGTCTGTTCAATCCGCTTACCTTGCGCGACCCCTGGTTACGATATGCCAGTAAGGTGGGTGAATTCGGGCGCATCAATCACCGGATGCACAACAAACTGATGGTGGTTGATGGCATGGCGCTGATCACCGGTGGGCGCAATCTTGGTGATGAATATTTCGCGCTCAGCGAGCGGGACTTTCAGGATATCGACGTGCTGGCCATAGGACCGGTAGCGGCGTCGGCGGCAATGACCTTTGACGTTTACTGGAATAGCCATAAATCAGTTGCTGTTGCCGGCCTGGTTCGGGCCCCCGGTAGCAGGGCGCTGCACCGCTTGCGACGGCAGCTTGACAGCCTGCGCGTCCAACAGGAACAAACGCCCTGGCAGCAAGCTGTTGCTTCCTCTTCGTTTCGAGGTAAAAACGCCCTCGGCAAAATCGAGTGGCTGCACGGTAGCGGCTGGTGGCTGGCCGATCCGCCAGACAAGGCCGATCCTTTCAGTAGCAAGGCAAACCATCCCGCACTGGGGCTGGGACTGGCCGAACTGGGTCGGGCAACACGTGAAGAGCTTTTGATGATGACGGCCTATTTCATTCCTGGGCGTGATGGAATGCAGGTGTTGCGTGAGTTTCGTCACAGCGGAATGCAGGTAGGCATTCTGACCAATTCACTGGCCACCACAGACGTACTGGCTGTGCACAGCGCCTATGCCGGCTATCGCACAGCACTGCTTGAGGCCGGTTTGCATCTATGGGAATTACAACCAATTGCTGCGCAGCAGGAACGGGCCAGCACCTTTGCTGGCGACTCCCAGGCCAGCCTGCATGCCAAGAGCTTCATTTTCGATCGCGAGCGGGTATTTATCGGCTCACTGAACCTCGACCCCAGATCCATCCACCTGAATACAGAAGCGGGCGTATTGATTGAGCAGCCTGAACTGGCCGGACAGATGTATCAGTTATTCCAGCGCTGGACAGATGCCGAGCACGCCTGGAAGCTGGGGCTGGATGAGCGGGGCGAACTTTACTGGCAGGCTGGCGAGCAAATACTGCGAGGTGAGCCTGAAGCAGGTTGGTGGAGACGGCTGAACAGTTGGTTGCTGGGCTGGTTGCCCATAGAGCGGCAGTTATGAAACACCGCCACGTGTTTCTTGCATGGCGGCATTCAGGATAGGTATTGCCGTTTTACTTGACCAGTTTGCGGGACTGCTCCAGGTAGGCTTTCCCGTGCTTCTGTACGCCTTCGGTGTCCATGCGCTCGGAGGCAAGGTGAACTTCTTCCAGGGTGTCAGCCAGTTCTTTCAGATCGTCGCGTATTTTTTCCAGCGCATTTTCCAGTGTGTAGGTGATCTCGTGCACATCCGACATCGCTTGCGGATTGAGCTCACCAGCCAGAATGGCTTCCAGCTGGTTGTTGTACTCGGAGAAGTTGTTAACAGCCTGCTCCAGCGTCTCGGATTGCAGCCCCTTGAAATGCTTGACGGCATCGTCAGCGGTTGCGGCAGCAGATGACATAAGAGCCAGAGTAAAAGTCAGGGGCAGCAGATAGACGCGCATTAGTGAATCCTTTTCAAATGAGAATGATTTGCGAAAAGAAACCTACGCTTATTGAAACTTGTTTGCAAGTGCAAGCAGGGTGCGACAAGTTGGCGCACCCTGGATAGATTAGAGCAGCGGACTGAGCAGGTACATCAGGCGCTCAAGAGCACGTGCAGGCTTGCCGCGAGCCGACCAGCGCTGCAGATCCAGTGGCTGGCTGGCCTCTCTGTAACCGTCCAGCAGGCGCTTGATCTCGGCACAGCCTTCGGGCGTAAAAAGTGCCACGGTAAGCTCGAAATTGAGCTGAAGGCTGCGTATATCAAGGTTCACGCTGCCGACCAGCGCAAGCTGGTTATCCATCAGCATTGCCTTGGTGTGAAGCAGGCCGTGCGGGTAAAGCATGATGCGTCCGCCAGCCTGCAACAACGGCTCGAAGTAGGAGCGACTGGCCCAACCGACCATCATTGAGTCATTGTGGCGAGGTAGCAGTAGCGTCACCTGAACGCCGCGTCTGGCTGCATGACAAAGCGCGTCGAAAATTGCTTCCGACGGCACAAAATACGGAGTGCAGATCACAATGCTGTCATTTGCCCGATGGATGCTTGACAGCACCGCCTGGCTAATCAGGTCATCTGCAAAACCGGGGCCAGACGGCAGGATCGACATCCAGCGATTGCACGGCAGGTTTTCCGCATAGTGCTCGGGAAGCCGCCGCTGCCCGGTTTCCACTTCCCAATCCCAGGCAAATACCTTGGCCAGGCCAGTAGCCCCGGGGCCTTGAATACGCAGCAGCATATCCACCCAGGGAGCATGCCGGCTGCCCTTGCGGAATACCTCGGGGTCGGCAATGTTCATCGAGCCGCACCAGGCCAGCTGGTCGTCGATCACTACCAGCTTGCGGTGCATGCGCAGGTCCATACGATGGAACAGCACACGCCACAGCCGAACCGGCAGGGCTGGCACCACCTGAATACCAGCCTGAACCATGTCACGCCGCCAATGCGAACGGAAGAAAGCTCGGCTACCGGCATGGTCAATCAACAGGCTGACCTCGATACCGCGCCGGCTGGCATCGATCAGCGCCTGCGCCAGGGCATCCGCCCGGCCACCGGGGTGCCAGATATAGGTAACGATGCGAATGCTGTGTTGTGCCTCGCGGACATCCGCGCAAAGTCGGGAAAAAATCCGCTGAGGATCATCCAGCAGTTGCAGGCTGTCATACTGCATGGCGCCAATACCGACACGGTTAGCCAGCAACTGGTGGATGCCCAGCGCCAATTGACCTCCCGGAAGCGGGCCGCGGCCACCCTTGAAGCGACTGGATAGATTATCCAGATAGGGATCAACCATGGCAGCCGCCCGCTGGGCGCGTGCGCGCCCCAAATTCAATTCGCCAATCAGCAGATAGAGCAGGGCGCCCAGAACAGGCAGTACAAAAATCACCAACAACCAGGCCAAGGTCACACTGACCGGACGGCGGCGGGCAATAACCCGCATGGTGACGGCAATGGTCAGCAGCCAGTAAAAAACTGCAAACAGCAGGCCGGCGATGCTGTAAACCTGTTCCATTACAGACAATTGTCCGGTTTCGGCAAACCGGCCAGACGGCTGGCAACGCGGGCCGGGCTACCTGGGAAAAGTTTTAGCAGATACAGGCTGTTTCCAATCTCTGGCCCCAACTGCTGGGCCAGATAGCGAACCAGCGGACGCATGGCCGGAGACAATTGGAACTCTGTGTAGAAATTGCGCAGCGCATGCAGTACCTGCAGATGCTCGTCTTCCAGTTGCAATCCCTCCTCGGCAGCCAGCACCTTTGCCAACGCCTCGCTCCAGTCGCCGGCGTTCAGCAGAAAACCGTGCTTATCGAGCGCTACAATGCGCCCGTCAACCTCCAGATCACGGCTTCTCACCAGCTCACCACGCGGCTGTGTTCACAGCACAACTGAACCATGCCGGCATGGTCAGTCAATTGCACGCGCCCCGGCAAATCATCCAGCGCCATACCGCGTGCGTGAAGATCTTCTGTCAGCGCAAACAGACGGACACTGCCTGGCAGTAGTTTGAGCGAAGCAGACAGGCGTGAGTCGGGGAGCAGTGCGTAGACGGCATCCTCGATAAGCAACAGGGATTGCTCAGGCCCCATGACCCTCAGGCAGCTGGACAGGCGGTCGTCCCGATGTGGCGAATGACGCAGAATGTGCAACATGCCAGCCTCCCTCAGAGGGTAATGATGCGTTGATAGTGTTCCAGCAAGACGGCAATTTCTGACGCATCGACGCGCCGCACCGGCAGCAATAAAGGTTGGGCACGCATGCCGCGCTCAGCCAGCGAATGATCACAGACCATGATGTCCTCGACGCCGAACACCGGCAAGGCCTGCAGGTTGGCCGCCAGCGATTTAAGACCAATGGCAGGCGCGTCCTGGCCTTGACGCAGTTGCAGCACGCCGTCGTCCATAAACAGCAGGCCGACCGGCACATCGAAGGCGGCGGCGGCCAGTGCTACATCCAGCGCTTCACGCGCGGCATGCTGCGAAGGCGGTTGACGCGAGATAATCAACAGACTTTTCATGCTCATGTACCAAAACTCACAGCGCGGTCGGCTTCCTGCATGGCATCCACCCACTGGCCAAGACCGGACAGTTCCCAAGGCATCCCACTATTGGCGACGGGTCTGTCCCAACGATCTGCCTCGGCCTCATCCAGAACGCCTCGTCGCAGGGCGGCAGCGATGCAAACCACGGCATCAAGCCCGTTGCTCTGAATAAAATCACGCCATTCGGCACAGATATCGGCTTCATCGCGCGGGCAGACGACCAGTTGCGACGCCAGATGGACAGCATCGCGATAAAAGAACAATCGAGTGATCTGGTGCCCTGAGGCCAGCACAGCCTGGGCAAAGCGCAGTGCAGTGCGGGCAGAGGGGTCCTGCGGGCCGGCCAGCAGGGCAATCGCAAATTTCATTGTAAGTCCCGAAACAACAAGGCCCGCAACATGCGGGCCCCGGATTATAGCGCAGTCACAATCAGTCGTTGCTGAAGATGCCGAGAAGCTGCAGCAGGCTGAGGAACAGGTTGTAGATCGACACAAACAGCGTCACCGTGGCCATGATGTAGTTGTCTTCGCCACCGTGGATGATAGCGCTGGTCTGATACAGGATCACCGCCGAGGAGAACAGCACGAAACCGGCGGAGATAGCCAGCGACAGCCCACTGATCTGCACAAAGAAGCTGGCGACAATGGCACACAGCAGCACCACAAAACCGGCCATGATAAAGCCGGACAGGAAGCTGAAGTCCTTGCGGGTCAGAATGGCATAGGCAGACAGACCGAAGAACACCATAGCGGTCATGCCGAGGGCCATGGATACCAGCTGACCGCCGTTGGGCAGGGCCAGGTAATGATTGAGGATGGGGCCGAGGGTATAGCCCATAAAGCCGGTCAGGGCAAAGGTCAGCAGCAGGCCGACACCGGAGTTACGGAATTTGGTGATGGCGAACAGCAGACCATAAAAGCCCACCAGGGTAATGATGATGCCCGGACGCGGCAGGTTCATGCTCATGGAGACAAAGGCCACCAGCGCGCTGAAAGCCAGCGTCAGCCCGAGCAGGCTGTAGGTATTGCGGAACAGCTTGCTGACCTGCGCCTCGTCGGCCTGCGACGGATACAGCACATGGGCTTGAGTGTTGCGATCTTGCATGTTCATTTGAAAGCTCCCGAGTATTTGAAACCAGCGTTCCATGAATCAGACCTGATGATAGCGGCAAAATTTCCCAGTACAAGGCAAACTGCCCCGCTAAACTGTTTCTGTCAGTGAAAACAGTCACACCAGCATACGCACAAGTCATTGACTGACAGCCGAATTCCGGTAGTATTGCCGCCCGTGGAGGGATGGCAGAGCGGTTGAATGCACCGGTCTTGAAAACCGGCGAAGGTGAAAGCCTTCCCAGGGTTCGAATCCCTGTCCCTCCGCCATTATTTACACTAAAGCCCTGTTCTTACAGGGCTTTTTTGTTTGTTCGCACCCCTTTGCCTACTCTGTTCCCATTTGACGCCAGACAGGCGCAACTGACTGGCTGTTGCTGCGCTGACCTTTCAGATGCCGTCAAAGCCGACAAAGCGCGCCACCTCGGCCACCGGACGACGTCTGGATACCACCGCATTGGCCGGGAAACTCTGATCCGGGTAGCCCATGGCCACGCAGATCATGATTACCTGGTCATCGGGGATGCCGGCATGCTCGCGCACCACCGCCGAGTGCATGATGCCCTGGCTGTTCACTACACAACCGAGGCCGCGTGACCAGGCGGCATTCACCAGGCCGTTAACCAGCGCGCCACAGTCGAAGGTGGCGATGTCGCCATCCTGCAGGATACGGTCGTAGGTCACCACTATGGATACCGGCGCATCGAACTGGCGGAAGCCACGCAGAATCCAGTCCTGGCGCTTTTCCTTGTCATCACGGGTAATGCCCATGGCTTCGAACAGCTGCACGGCAATCTCGACCTGACGCTGGCGGTGCGGACCTTCGTAGGCGTCGCTGCCGCGCACCTCCTTTTGCGGTGGTACGCCCTTGAGCATGCGCTCAGTGTTGTCCGCACGGATACGGTCAAGCGGTTCGCCGGTCAGCACATGCAGGTGCCAGGGCTGGGTATTCATTGAGGAGGGCGCGCGAATCGCCAGTTCGATGACCTCCTCAAGCACCTTGCGCGGTACTGGCCGCTGTTCAAAGGCCCGAATGCTGCGACGCCCGAAAATCACCTCATCGTAATTCACCCTGACCTCCGTCAATGCCCGGTTGCAAAATGCTGGCGCGTGCCATGCAGGCTGCACCTTACTGCAGAACAGAGCAGGATCGAGAAAAACCTGTGCGCTGAATGCCGGCTTATCAGTTTTCTGAAGAAATGGCACCGGTTGAGCGGGTGCTTTATTCTGAATGCAACTGCCCCGCCAGAAAGATGCCCATGCCCATCACCGACCACCTCAACACCCTGGCCAACCGTCTCTGGTCCCTGTCTCCCCAGGGCGTCAAGCCTGCTGACAGCTCCAGGATTGGTCTTGTCGCGCACCGTGGTGCGCACGGCATGGGGCCTCGCGGCCTGGTGCTGGAAAACACCCTGGAGGCCTTTGAGTTGTGCCTGCAACTGGGTGTCTGGGGCGCCGAGATGGATATCCAGCTGACCTGCGATGGCGAGCCGGTGGTGCATCATGACGCGCACTGTGGTCGCTTGTTCCGGCGGCCGGATATTGTTATTGCCGAGACGCGGTTTGCTGATCTGCGTGCGGCAGTTCCACAGATTCCGCACCTGGATGAGGTGTTGCAGCTGAATGCCGGACGCATGCACCTGATGCTGGAGGTCAAGCAGTCATGGCGCGAGCACGCCAGCCTGCCGCAGCACATCACGGCCTGGCTAAAGTCGCTGACGCCGGGTGATGACTACCATTTGCTGAGTCTGGTGCCGGATCATCTGGAGGGTTTTCGCGATATTCCGAAGTCGGCCTTTGTCGATGTGGCCGAGGCCAATACCGGATCCATCCTGCAGCAAAATCTGGCGCTAGGCCATGGGGCGGTGGCTGGCTCCTTTGCCCTGATCGGGGCCGGGGTGCTACAGCGCCTGCGCGAAGAAGGGCGGCAGGTGGGCACCGGGCTGGTGGATAACAGCCGGGTGCTGAATCGTGAGGTACATCGCGGGGTGGACTGGGTGTTTACCGATCACATCCTGACGTTGCATGCACCAGTCAAAGGTTCCGGCTCCAACTGATCCGGCGATCTATCAGGGCCTGTCAGTCGCTGCTATTTTCCGTCTTGCCCAGCAATGCCGCCAGCCCGCCCAGGGCCTTGTGCGTGGCCTTGTCGGTACGCGGGCTGGCGGTTGAGGATTCGCTGAAGTACTGCTGATCGGTATAGCGCGAGTGTTCGTTATCGTGGCAATACAGGCACAGCAATTCCCAGTTGGAGCCATCTTCCGGATTGTTGTCATGGTTATGGTCGCGATGATGCACCGTCAGTTCGCTGAGCCGCTTGCCGCTGAACTCGCGGCTACAGCGGCCGCATATCCATGGGTACATCTTCAGGGCCTTTTCCCGGTAACCCTGTTCGCGGCTGCTGGCAGTGCTGTGTTTGCTCATCGCGGTTCTCGCTCTGAAGGGGTGCCCTGAGTCTAGCACCGGGAGGGCAGTGTGGTTCAGTTCCGTTGCAGGGCCTGCGTTTGCAGCATGGCCAGGGCGGTGTCAGCCAGTGCCTCGGCGCTCTCTGCCAGGCTGCTGCGCTCCGGCATCAACAACCACTGGTGGATCACTCCGACAATAAACCCCTTGAGTGCAAGGGTGGCGGTAGGCAGGTGCAGGCTGGCTGGCAGTTGCCCCTTGGCGCAGGCATTGCGCAACGCCAGTTCGGTGTGTTCGCTGTGGGTGTTGTAGAGCTGAAGGAGCCGCTGGTTGGTGTCGTTCTGGGCTTCGGTCAGCTCACAGCGGTGGAACATGATTTCATGCATGCGCCGGCTGGAGGCATCCAGCTCCACGCGACGAAAGATCTGCACCAGCAGTTCACGCATGCGGCCCAGCGGGTCCGGTTCGGCGGTGTTGCGGGTAGCTTCGGCAATCTCATCCAGTGGCAGTGTCATGCGCTGCAGCAATACATCTAGCAGCTCGCTTTTGTCGGTAAAGTGCCAATAGATGGCACCGCGCGTCACTCCGGCAGCCTGGGCCACGTCACCCAGCGTGGTGCGTGCTATACCTTTTTGATGAAAACACTGTTCCGCCGCCTCGATTATCTGTTGGCGGGTTTCCTCGGCTTCCTGTTTGGTACGTCGTGCCATGCGGGTTCCAGGGGGGGCGGTGGCTGTCTAGAGCTGAACTTTGTGCATGATACGCGGGACAAGTCAATATTTACAAACATTCAGGAATGTATGTAAATTGCTGATCTGTCATTCTGCCGTTTCTGCTGACCGAGGTCATCCCATGCCCGTGCCATCCTTACGCTGCATTGCTGTGTATGCCGTTCTCTCCGTTGCACTGCTAATGGCCGGTTGCAACAAGCCAGAGCAGGAAATCGCGCCCGTGGAGGCCGCTGTACAGCGGGTAGGAATTATCACCCTGCAATCCGAATCCTGGGAGCAGGTCAGCGAACTGCCTGGCCGCACCACGGCTTTCCGGGTGGCCGAGGTGCGGCCGCAGGTTAGCGGCATCATTCTCAAGCGTATGTTTGAGGAGGGCAGCGAGGTTGAAGCCGGTCAGCAGCTGTACCAGATTGATCCGGCGATCTACCAGGCGAATCTGCAAAATGCCCAAGCCCAGGTACTGTCAAGCCGTTCACTGGCCGAGCGTTACGAGCAGTTGATCAAGCGCCAGGCGATCAGCCGCCAGCAATACGACGAGGCGCGAGCGGCCAGCCTGCAGGCCGATGCGGCGTTGCAGAAGGCGCAGATTGAGCTGCGCTACACCCGAGTGCTGGCACCGATTGAGGGGCGTATCGGCCGCTCGCTGGCCAGCGAAGGGGCGCTAGTGACCAGTGGCCAGGCGGGCGAACTGGCCAGCATCCAGCAGATTGATCCGATTTATGTGGATGTGGTGCGCTCCTCACGCGAGTTGCTGCAACTGCGGAGCGACATGGCCGAGGGTCGCCTGCAGATGGTTGATGCCGAGGCCGCCGAAGTCAGTCTGATACTGGAAGATGGCAGCCGTTATGCACATACGGGCCGGCTGGAGTTCAGTGAGGTCAGCGTTGATCCGGGTACCGGTTCGGTGACCCTGCGTGCGCTGTTTCCTAACCCTGAGCGGCTCTTGCTGCCGGGTATGTTCGTGCGTGCCCAGCTGGTTGCCGGACGCCAGGAACAGGCCATTCTGGCGCCACAGCAGGGCATTACCCGTAATCCGCGCGGACAGCCGGTGGCGCTGGTGGTGAACAGTGATGGTGTGGTTGAGCAGCGGTTGTTGAGGGCCGAACGCACCGATGGCAACCGTTGGCTGGTCAGTGAGGGGCTGGATGTTGGTGATCAACTGATTACCGAGGGTGTGCAGCATGTGCGCCCCGGTGACCCGGTCGAGACTCAACCGGCCCAGAACCTCGACAACACCCACTGACCCATAGCCACGCAGAGGCACACAGCATGTCCAACTTTTTTATTGGCCGTCCGATCTTTGCCTGGGTACTTGCCCTGGTCGTGATGCTGGCCGGTGGCATGGCGGTGCTTGGCCTGCCGGTCAACCAGTATCCGAGCATTGCCGCCCCGGCGGTGGGCATCTCCGCCAGTTATCCGGGCGCCTCGGCACAGACCGTGCAGGACACCGTGGTGCAGGTGATCGAGCAGCAAATGAACGGCATCGATGGCCTGCGCTATATGTCTTCATCGAGCAATGCCGATGGCAGCATGGAGATCAGCCTGACCTTCGAACAGGGCACTGACCCGGATATTGCCCAGGTTCAGGTGCAGAACAAGCTGCAACTGGCCACCCCGTTGTTACCCATGGAGGTACAGCAACAGGGGATTCGGGTGACCAAGTCGGTGGTCAACTTCCTGATGGTGATTGCCCTGGTATCCACCGACGGCAGTCTGGATGATGCTGACCTGGCCGACTATGTCACCTCCAACCTGCAGGATCCGTTGTCGCGTACCCCGGGGGTTGGTGACTTCCAGGTATTCGGTTCGCCCTATGCCATGCGCATCTGGCTGGATCCGGCGCGACTGAACAATTACAGCCTGACCCCGGTGGACGTACGCGCGGCTATTCAGGAGCAGAACGTGCAGGTGGCCGCAGGCCAGCTGGGAGGGTTGCCGTCGGTGGCCGAACAGCAACTGACCGCCACCGTGATCGGCAAGACCCGATTGCAAACCCCGGAACAGTTTCGCGAAATTCTGCTGAAGGTCAATGCCGACGGCTCGCAGGTTCGCCTAGGCGACGTGGCACGAGTGGAGTTGGGTGCGCAGAGCGCCGCCATTACCGCCCAGTACAACGGCATGCCGGCCACCGGTATTGCAGTGAAACTGGCAACCGGCGCCAACGCGCTGGATACGGCCAAGGCAGTCAAGGAAACAATCGACCGGCTGAAGCCGTTCTTCCCGGCCGGAGTCGATGTGTTCTATCCCTACGAAACCGCCCCGGTGGTCTCGGCGTCGATCACTACCGTGGTCTACACGCTGATCGAGGCCGTGGTACTGGTGTTTCTGGTGATGTTCCTGTTCCTGCAGAACTGGCGTGCCACGCTGATCCCGACGCTGGCGATTCCGGTGGTGATTCTCGGCACCTTCGGCGTGATGTCTGTGCTGGGTTTCAGTATCAACGTGCTGACCATGTTTGCCATGGTGCTGGCTATTGGTCTGCTGGTTGACGATGCCATCGTGGTGGTGGAGAACGTCGAACGGGTGATGAGCGAAGAGGGACTGTCGCCGCGGGAGGCGGCGCGCAAGTCGATGGGACAGATCCAGAGTGCGCTGGTGGGTATCGGCCTGGTGCTGTCGGCGGTATTTGTGCCAATGGCGTTCTTTGCCGGATCCACCGGGGTTATCTATCGGCAATTCTCGATCACTATCGTCTCGGCGATGACCCTCTCGGTGCTGGTGGCGCTGATATTCACGCCGGCACTTTGCGCCACCTTGCTGAAGCCGGTCGAGGCCGGCCATCATCACGCCAAGGGCGGTTTCTTCGGCTGGTTCAACCGTGTCTTCAATCGCGGTGTCAATGGCTATCAGGCGACGGTAGCGGGCATGTTGCGGCACCGGGTGCCGTCGCTGCTGGTGTATCTGGCAATAGCGGCGGTCATGGTGCTGCTGTTCATGCGTCTGCCCACGGCGTTTCTGCCGGACGAGGATCAGGGGGTGCTGTTTGCCCAGGTGCAGGCACCAGTGGGTGCTACCGCGACACGTACCCAGAACAGCCTGGACGAGCTGCGCCGGTATCTGCTGGAGGATGAAAGCGAATCGGTCAGCTCGGTGTTTACCGTCAACGGCTTCAATTTTGCCGGCAGCGGGCAGAACTCCGGTATCGCCTTTATTGCGTTGAAGCCCTGGGAAGAACGTCCGCTGGCCGAGCACAGTGTATTTGCCCTGGCCCAGCGTGCCGGAGCCCGTCTGGCGCAGATGCTTGATGCTCAGGCCTTTGCCTTTGCCCCGCCAGCGGTAATGGAATTGGGTAATGCCGGTGGCTTCAACCTGTATCTGCAGGACAACGCCGGTGTTGGCCACGAGGTCTTGATGAACGCCCGCAACCAGTTCCTCGGGATGGCCAACCAGCACCCGGCACTGATGGCGGTGCGCCCCAACGGGCTGGATGATGAACCGCAATACCAATTGCTGATTGATGACGAAAAGGCCCGGGTACTTGGCGTCAGCTTGAGCGATATCAACAGCACCCTGTCGATCGCCTGGGGCTCCGGTTACGTCAACGACTTTATCGACCGCGGACGGGTCAAGAAGGTGTTCATGCAGGGCGAAGCGGCGTCACGGATGAATCCGGAGGACTTCGACAAGTGGTTTGTGCGCAACCGTGACGGCAACATGGTGCCGTTCAGTGTCTTCAGCCGTGGTGAGTGGGTCTATGGACCACCAAAACTGGCCCGCTACAACGGGGTGCCAGCGATGGAAATCCAGGGCATGGCCGCACCTGGCTACAGCAGTGGTGATGCCATGGCCGCTGTCGAGGAACTGGTCGCCCAACTGCCGCCCGGCGTGGGCTTTAGCTGGACAGGACTGTCGCTTGAGGAGCAACTGTCAGGCAACCAGGCGCCGGCACTCTATGCCTTGTCGCTGATTATTGTGTTTCTCTGCCTGGCTGCCCTGTATGAAAGTTGGTCGATCCCGTTGGCGGTGATGCTGGTGGTGCCGCTGGGTATCATCGGCGCGGTCCTTGCGACCATGGGCCGCGGCCTGTCCAATGACGTGTTTTTCCAGGTCGGTCTGCTGACCACCATTGGCCTGACTGCGCGTAATGCCATTCTGATCGTCGAGTTTGCCCGCAGCCTGTATCAACAGGGTCACGGATTGGTCGAGGCAACCCTGGAAGCCTGCCGCATGCGCCTGCGCCCGGTGATCATGACCTCGCTGGCATTCAGCATGGGTGTGTTGCCGCTAGCGATTGCCAGTGGTGCCGGTGCGGGCAGCGCCCACTCGATCGGCACCGGGCTGCTCGGTGGCATGGCCGCGGCCACCGTGCTGGTGATTTTCTGGGTGCCGGTGTTCTTTGTGCTGGTCAGCAGTCTGTTCGGGGTTGGTGAAAAGCCGGCAGACGGGGAGGCCGGCCAATGATGGAGCATGCGCACTTCTGGCCGACACTTGGCGTCTTTGTACTCGGTTTGCTGTTGCTTGGCAGTGGCTTTGCCCGGCGCAATCATGCACACGGCGTGCTGCTGCTGTGGCTGGGCACGCTGTGCATGCTCAGCCTGATCTTCAGTCATATATTGCTGCGGGTGAGTTGATAACTGGCGCGGATTTCAGCGGATTTTCAGTTGGCAGATCCAGATGGTATGCCGGGGGCCGCGGTTGCCGTGGGCGTAAACCTGCACTTCCTCGGCCTTGAATCCGGCCTGGGCAAGGCGTTGGGAAAACTGGCGGTCGGCACTGGCTGACCAGACCGCCAGCACGCCACCCGGGCGCAGGGCGCGGGCACAGGCGGCAAGCCCCTCCAGCGCGTAGAGTCGGGTATTGGCGCTATGGGTAAGGCCCTCAGGACCGTTGTCGACGTCGAGCATGATGGCGTCATAGGCATTCGGCTGGTTCTGCAACAGTTCAATCACGTCGACATTCAGTACGCTGGCTCGCGGGTCCTGCAGCGGGCGACCGGATTTGGCACCGAGTGGACCACGGTTCCATTCGATGACACCGGGCACCAGTTCCGCCACCTGCACCTCGGCATCGTCTGCCAGATGCCTGAGTGCCGAGGCCAGGGTAAAGCCCATGCCCAGACCGCCAATCAGCACGCGGGCGCCAGTCCTTGCAGCAATCCGCTTGCAGGGGATCTCGGCCAGCGCATCCTCCGAGCCGTGCATGCGGGTATTCATCAACTGCCCACCCTTGCCGCCCTCCAGCTTGATGACGAAGTCGTCGCCGTATTCAAACAGACAGAGAGCGCCGCCGTTGTTGGGAATCGGCGCGGTATCGAGCAGGATGAAGCGTTTCATGGGCATCTCGGCTAAGGGAAGGGCGCCAGTATGCCAGATGCTTAATCCACCAGGGTCAGCCGCTGCCAATCATGGCTATGGGATTTCATCTGCCGTTAAAAGCGCTGTTGCCACTGCCCCATGATTACCTGCATTGGGGCTGCTTTGGCTTGATGCCCTGGCTCGCGTATGCCGAGCCAGGAAAGCTTGATGTCGCTATCACGCCATAGCGGTTTTTGCCAGAAAAGCTCCAGATTGATTTGCCGACCTGTTGGGCTAAGGTCAAGCGTCACGGACTGCATGTCGAAAAGATTCCCTGCATAACCGGGCGCTACATTGATGCGGGTTTGAGCTGATTCGACCCGTAGCGGCTGCTGAACCAGCATACCGAAGGTTGATGTATCCATGACGTAGCGCCCCGCCAGAATCCAGCTGCTGGTGGTGACTTTACCCAGGTCCTGGAACAGGCCGGCAGCCTGCGCATGACTCTCGCCCAGATAGAACGCATGCCCCAGTGTCAGTGGTCCGTCGGTATAGTCGCCGCGAAGTCCAGCAAAGAGTGTCTGGCTGATATTGTCCAGATCAAAGGCCCCGTGACCACGGCTATCAAATAAACCGTCACGACTGTTGATGTGACCAACCTCAAGTCGGGAATAGTAGCCAGACAGCGGCGGCAGGTTCAGCGCAACTGATACACCTTGGCGGACTGAGCTGGCTGTAGCGGTCAAATCAACACTGAAGTTGCCGGCCGGCAGTCTTTGCCGAATACCTAAAGCGTGTTCCTCACTGCGCTGCAACCACAGGGCGGAGGACATGCTGGCATCCAATTGGCTATAACCAGCCCAGCTTCGCTGCATGTCCAGCATATCCAGGTCGTCAATCTGGCCGATGCTCAGCCGATGTTCACCGGGCTGGCCAAAATGTGCTACCCGACTGGTCGTGCCGGATTTGCTGGAGGTTGTCCAGGACATTGCCCAGCCATTCTCTGCCTGAGTGTCCCAGTTGCGGCCAAGCCGCTGCCAGGCAGCACCTGTGTCATAACGGAAGCGGCGAGTCTGTACCTGCTTGCCGAGATCTACGCTGAATCCTGCCTGCAATGCATCGGTAGCCATTACTTGCAACCCTGATAGTGGGTTGTCATAACCAAAGGCACCACCAAGTACCAGCATGGCGTCATCCACCGAGAGGGCAGCGCCGGATGAACTGACGACGCTCAGTGTGCCGACCGGTCGGGTGGCCTTTTCAAGATCCATCAGCCCTTGCCCATAAAGACTCTGGTCAGCGTAGATACCTTCCTTGTTGGCGGTAACCAGTAGTCGCTGTACAACCTGCTCAGGGGCAAGCGTGGGAAATGCGTGACTGATTACAGCAAGGCCGCCGGTGACCGCGGGTGTGGCTTGTGATGTGCCCGAGGCAATCGCATAGGCACTGTTCGAGCCTGTGTAACTGGAAACGATGTTTGTACCTGGCGCGGCCAGACACCAGGCAGCAGCATTGCCACAGGCATTGGCAAATGTGCTCAGAGTGCCAGTGTCCGAGTCAACACTGGTGACCGCCACCCAGTTAAATTGCAACTCCGGATACAGTTGCGGCAAGGCAGCAAACAGAAGAGGCTGCGCTTCACCATCATTGCCTGTTGCCCAGACATAGATTCGGCCGTCTTGCGCACCGGCTTGCCATTCCGCCAGCAGTTTCGGGAAGTTCGCCGCAACGCCTGTTCTGCCAAAATCGGCAACGGTTGTATCGACACCCCAACTGTTATTGAACCAGGTGGCACCGTTATTCCGCGCCCAGGCAAAACCATTGGCCAGTTGCTGGTCGGTTGCGGTGATGGCGTCGTTGGCGTCGGTAAAGCGGACATTCAACAACCTCGCGCCGTAGGCGTATCCCACTACACCTGTGTTATTTCTCCGCGCAACCAGGGTTCCTGCAACGTGGGTACCATGTCCGCCGGAGTCCTGTGCGCTGGATTCGGCAGTGCTGCCCGTCAGCAAATTGTAATGTCCGTCAATCTGGCCTGTGAGTTCCAGGTGGCTGGAATTAATACCGCTGTCGATAATTGCAATTTTTTGCCCTTCACCGGTAAATCCCCGCTCATGGGCAACATGCCCATACGTCAGGTTGTACCCGTTGGTAGTCAGGTGTTCATTGGAAAGCGCAAGTGACTTGTCCGAATCGTCATCGCCGGGCAGTGGCCCTGGATCAGGCACGCTGCCTGGATCTTCGGTGGAAGGTAGCTCTTCATCCCCGGGAAGCGAGGGTTCCGGGGTCAGCGTTGGCTGGCTGTCATCCACAGCCACCGGATCTTCGCCATCACTGTTCGGTGGTGTTGGTGCCGGGCCGCTACTGCTGCCGCCGCCACCGCCACCACCGCCACCACCGCCAGCAGCTGCAGCAAGTCCGGCAGCCAAGGCACCGCCAGCTATCCAGCCAAAACTGGACGCTCCTGTCTTGTCTGCGGGAGCCTGTGGAACGCTGTTAGCCAGTCGCTGCAGGTACATTTGCTCAAGCATTAACGATTGCTGCTCACTGACAAGCCCCTGGGTTTCGAGGTAAACCGAGCGGGCGACTGCTTCGCTTTGAGCCATCAACTCTGCCGCCAGTTGGCGCAAGAGTTCGTCAGACTGGTTGGCGGCATTGACCAGGCTTTGGACCTGGGCCTGTGTCAAGGCGTTGGTATAGGTTGACTGATTTAGGGTCGCTGCTGTCTGGGCATGAACTGTCAGTGGCAGTAGTACGGAGGGGTGCTGGCCAATATGACGGCAAGGCATATAGGGCTTAGTGCAATCGGTGTTTTTGTCATTGTCGATTACCAGAAGCATGGGGGCGGTCCGGCTTATTCTAGCTGCCTGTTTGAACCGTTGTTGATGAACTTTCAAATACTGCAGATCAATTCACATATTAAGACGCAACCATTGCGGTATGCGCGGCAATATCTGAAAAATAGTCAAGTAGCGAAATAACGAGGTATTCGTGTTGAAGATCACCCCGTTGCCAGACATGTGCAACGCTGACGGTTGCACGGCCGCGGGGTGACCGTTATTTCAGGTAACAGGCGTCGTTACCAATACCCTGTCAGGGCCGCTTCGCGGCAGTGTGCCTTGCCAGCAAGGCAATGATTTCCTTGATACGGGTTTCACCCTTGCTGTCTGCGGCCATCAGCTCGGCAAAGGCATAGGCATCCAGTTGGTCAATCGGCCGGCCCGGTGCCTGGATGCGCACCTTGGGGTCTGCGCCCATGTTCAGGTA
>Ga0194138_10000561_pt1 | contig 17734 bp, 21 predicted proteins | sample TARM_MetaG_T2_14_FD_134022 | JGI IMG/M metagenome (GOLD analysis project Ga0194138, IMG submission 134022) | Freshwater microbial communities from Pennsylvania, USA, analyzing microbe dynamics in response to fracking - TARM_MetaG_T2_14 (version 2) | ecosystem: Environmental > Aquatic >...
GTCTATCGGGTCAGCGCGATAAACTCGTCGACGCTGAGGCCGGATGCGCGGATCAGGCTGCGCAAGGTGCCTTTGGCGACTTCCTTGTGATCGGGAACGGACAGCGTGGCCATGCTGCCGTCCTTGACCATGACAACGTGACTGCCGCGCTGACGGGCCTTCGTCCAGCCGTCACGCTCGAAGGCTTTCACAACAGCCTTGCCGCTTAAATTCGGTAGCGTGGGCATCCTAAACGGCGACTTCAACTTGCTTGGTCTCGACCGTCAAAGGCATCCCGCGTTCGGAACGAACTTCGAGGCAAAGCGTGATCGCTTCACGGACATTGCTCAAAGCTTCTTCGCGGCTTTCGCCCTGGCTGACACAACCGGGTATCGAGGGGCACTCGACCACCCATACGCCGTCTTCGTCGCGGTCTAATGTCACTGTAAAGTTCATGTGCATCATAATTGATCCGATTTTGAGTTTTTGCAATCCTGCCCTTTGCCTTCTTTCAACTTGGCCGGGTGCGTCCTTTCGTGGACTTCCAGCAGCTGCTGGATACTGACGTCGGTGTAAACCTGGGTGGTCTCGAGCTTGGCGTGTCCGAGCAGTTGCTGGATAAAGCGCGTGTCCGCCCCGCCCTCCAGCATGTGGGTGGCGCAGCTGTGCCGGAAAAGATGGCAACTGCCCTGCCGTCCGATTTCGGCTTTCTTGATGTATTTGGAGACCTTGCGGCTCAGGACGTCGGGATTGAAGGCCTCGCCGTAGCTGGTCAAAAACAGGGCCGTCTCGTTCGGAAGGACGGACAACAGGGGCCGCACCTCGCAGAGGTAGCGTTCCAGCCATTGCAGGGCGCGTTCGCCCACCGGGACGACGCGGTCTTTGCGTCCCTTGCCCTGGAGGAGACAAAAGGGGGACATTCCGTTATTCTTATAGTCATCAACGAGCTGATTCATTTAATTATAAACATAACGGAATGGTCCCCTTTTTTTGAAAGACTACGGCGGCACTTCGCGAGCGAAGGCCCTACCCCGGAAAACGTAAAAGGACGCGCCTTGCGGCGCGTCCTTTGGGAAATCGAATACCGAAGCTCTTTTATTTCTTGTTTTTTGCGTCGTACTTCTCGGCGAGCATGACGTTGGAGTAATGGATCGGCGCTTCGCGCTCGACGGATCCGCCCTCCGGGTTGTCCTGGGTCTTGCGCTCGTACTTGGTGATCAGGTTGACGCCTTCGACGAGCACCTTTTCGGGCGCCCGGACTTCGAGGATCTTGCCCCGCTTGCCCTTGTGTGCGCCGGAAATGACGACGACTTCTTGTTCGCGTTTGATTGCTTGTGCCATGATTAGAGGACCTCCGGTGCGAGAGAGATGATTTTCATGTATTTGGCGCGGAGCTCGCGGGCGACCGGGCCGAAGATACGGGTGCCTTTGGGGTTGCCATCGGCGTTGATGATAACGACGGCGTTGTTATCGAAACGGAGGTAGCTGCCGTCGCCGCGGCGGACGGGCGCCTTGGTGCGCACGACCACGGCGCGGACGACTTCACCCTTCTTCACGGAGGCGTCGGTGGACGCTTCCTTCACGGCGCAGACCACGACATCGCCGACATCGGCGGTGTCCTTGTTCTGGCCAAGGCGGCGGATCATCTCGGCGGACTTGGCGCCGGTGTTATCCGCGACAAATACGCGGCTGTTCATCTGAATCATAGCTCAATCTCCTTATTCGGATTTATTAAATTGCGGTGTGGCGCAGGCCTACTCTTCGTCGCCCAGTTTGGGGGCGACTTCGAGCACTTGGGTCACGCGCCAGCGCTTCAGCTTGCTGAGCGGGCGGGTTTCCATAATTTCAACTTTGTCCCCCATGCCGCACTCGTTTTTTTCGTCGTGTGCGTGCACAACCGTCTTACGCTTGATCTCCTTCTTATAGAGGGGGTGCGGGACTTTGTAGGAGTAAGTGACTTTGATCGTCTTGTCTCCGGAACGGTTGGTGACGGTTCCGATGAGGGACTTACGGGAATTGCGTGTGGCGGTGGCTTCCATATGGGAATTGGGTGTGTTAGCTGGCGGAAGCCAGCTTCTTTTCTTTGAGGATGGTTTCGAGGCGGGCGATCCGGCGGCGGAGTTCGGTGAACTCGTGTGGGTGTTCCACTTGGCCGGTCTGCTTGCGCATGCGGAGGTTGACGCGGGCGTCGCGGGTTTCGCGAAGCTGTTTTTCGATTTCGGCTTCGGACATTTCGCGGATATCTTTGTTTTTCATAGTATGTGTTTCCTATGTTAGAAAATTCAGTCTTCGTCGCGGGAGACGAAGCGGCAGTGGAAAGGGAGCTTGGTGTCGGCGAGGCGGAGTGCTTCGCGCGCGGCGGTGGCGGAGCAACCGGCGACCTCGAAGAGCATGGTGCCGGGCTTGATCACGGCGACCCACTTCTCGACGGAACCTTTGCCCTTGCCCATGCGGGTCTCGGCGGGCTTCTTGGTCACGGGCTTGTGCGGGAAGACGCGGATCCAGACCTTGCCCTTACGCTTGAGGCTACGTGTCATGGCGACACGGGCGGCTTCGATTTGCTGCGAAGTCATGCGACCGCGGGTGAGGGATTGGATACCGAAATCGCCGAAAGCGAGGGAATTACAAGACTGGGCGGTGCCGTAAATACGACCCTTGTGGACCTTGCGGTATTTTGTGCGTGATGGAAGGAGTGCCATGGTTCGCTCTGTTTACAGTGTTTGAATTGAAAGTATAAATTCGTCGGCCGACAGTGGTCGGCGGATTAGACGGTTTCTTCGTCGGGGAGGCAGATCCAGCACTTTACGCCGATGATACCATACACGGTGCTCGCTTCGGAGAAGCCGTAGTTGATGTTGGCACGGAGTGTTTGGAGGGGCACACGACCCTGGCGTTGTTGCTCGGTGCGGGCGATGTCGGCACCGCCGAGGCGGCCGGAGCATTGGATACGGATACCGTCGGCGCCCATGGCCATGGTGGTCTGGACGGCGCGCTTCATCGCGCGGCGGAAAGCGATCCGGCGCTCCAGTTGAAGAGCGACGTTCTCGGCGACGAGTTGTCCGGAAAGATCGGGGCGCTTGACCTCTTGGATGTCGAGCATGATTTCCTTGTTGACCTTCTTGTGGAGCTGAGCCTTGAGCTTGTCGAGTTCGGCACCCTTGCGGCCGATGACGACGCCGGGGCGCGCGGTGAAAATCTTAACACGGATACGGCCGGAGGCGCGCTCGATGAAGATGCGGGGCACGGAGGCGTAGCGGAGCTTCTCGGTGAGGAAGGTGCGGATGGTGTGGTCTTCCTTGATAAACTGAGGGTATTGCTCCTTGTTCGCGTACCAGCGGGAGTCCCAGTCGCGGGTTACTGCAAGGCGGAAGCCGGTTGGATGTACTTTCTGTCCCATAATTCGTAGGTGTCGTTAAAGTCGCTCCGAGGATTAAGCCTCGTCGGAGAGGATGATGCGGATGTGGCTGGTGGCCTTTTTGTAAGGGTGGGCGGAACCACGTGCGGCGGGGCGGAAACGCTTGAACGTCGGGCCTTGCTCGACGGTGGCGGACTCGATCGTGAGGGCATCCGACGAGAGGTTGTTGTTGTTTTCCGCATTCGCGATGGCCGACTGGAGAGTCTTGCTCACGAGACGAGCCGACTTGCGCGGAATGAAGCGGAGCACTTCAACCGCTTCGGCGGCGTTGCGACCTTGGATGGCCTTGGTGATCTCGCGCACCTTGCGGGGCGACATACGGGCGTATTTGGTGTAGGCTTGGACCTGCATGAGATTCAGCTGTTTTGAATTGTTTTAATCCGGGCGATGTCGCCCGCTTGTATGGTGGAGTCTTCGACCAGATCGAGGATGAGTCCTGCGGCGCGGTCGCTTCGAGATTCGATGATGATGAGCTCGCCGACGGGGCGGGGGCCGCGGGTCACGCGGCAGACCATCCCGAGGCGAAGACCCTGCTCGTGGCCGCCGTCGAGGATCACGACATCGGCTGCGAGGGTGGGCACGACCTCTGCCACTGGCGCGGCATTCGGACTGTAGAGCGACTCTTCGACGAAGGCGGGCACCTCCGCGCGCACGACAGGCACCAGGCAAGAGGCGACCAGAGCTCCGCAAAGGAACAAGCCGGCGAGCCTGATGGTGGATGATGTGCGGGAAAGTTGCATAGCGTTGGCGTAAAAGAGGATGATTGACCCCCTACTTTCCAGTGGGGTGCCCCTTGAAGGTGCGGGTCGGCGCGAACTCGCCGAGCTTGTGGCCGACCATGTTTTCGGTGACGTAAACGGGCAGGAAGCTGCGACCGTTGTGCACGTTGAAGTTAAGGCCGACGAAGTCGGGGGTGATGGTGGAGCGGCGCGACCATGTTTGGATCGGCTTGCGGTCGTTGTTGGCCTGGGCGACCGTTACCTTTTTGGCAAGGTGCGGATCGACAAAGAAACCTTTTTTTACGGAACGAGACATAGCTGGTTAAATCGGATTAGCGTTTCTTCAATTGGCGGCCGTTACGACGGACAACAATCTGGGAATTGGTCGGGTTGGACTTCTTGCGGGTCGGGAAGCCCTTCGAGAGCTGCCCCCAAGGCGATTGCGGGTGGCCGCCACCGGAGGTGCGGCCTTCACCACCACCCATCGGGTGATCGACTGGATTCATAGCGACACCGCGGACACGTGGGCGGCGGCCGAGCCAGCGGCGGCGACCGGCCTTGCCGAGACTGCGGTTTTCGTGCTCCAGGTTACCGACCTCACCGATCGTTGCGCGGCAACGTGCGTGGAGGTAGCGGATTTCACCGGAAGGCATCTTGACCGTGGCGCGGTCGCCATCGACGGAAATGAGCTGGGCGGACTGGCCGGCGGAACGGGCGATCTTCGCGCCACGGCCGGGGTGCAGTTCGATCGCGTGGATCTTCGTGGCCGGCGGGATGACGGCGAGCGGCATACAGTAACCGGGAGAGAACTCGACGCGGTTGTTCGTGCTGATCAGCGTGTCACCGGCCTTCACCCCGCGGGGTGCGAGGATGTAGCGCTTTTCACCATCGACATAGGCGAGGAGTGCGAGGTTGGCCGAGCGGTTCGGATCATACTCGACGGCCTGCACCTTGGCAGGGATGTCGAGCTTCTCACGACGGAAGTCGATGATACGGTAGATGCGCTTGTGGCCACCACCGCGACGGCGCGAGGTGATGCGCCCGTAGCAGTTACGGCCTTGTTTGTCGTGCACACGTGCGACGAGGCTGCGCTCTGGCTTCTTTTTGGAGACGTCCTGCTTGTTCCGCGTGAGGAAGCGCTGGCCGGGAGTCAAAGGTCTGGAATCTACGAGTGGCATGGTATTAGTCCTTTCGGGTCACTTCGTGCTTAGACGAGTTCGATCTTATCGCCCTCTTTCAGAGTGACGATGGCCTTTTTGTGGCCGCCCTTGGTGCCGGCCTTACCGCGACGGGAGCGGTCGGCCTTCAACTTGGGCTTTTTGTTGAGAATGTTGACCTTGGTCACCTCCACGTTGAAGAGCTTCGCGACAGCGCGGGCGACTTCGATGCGGTTCGCAGTGGGTGCGACCTCAAAGGTGTATTGGTTGAAGTTCGCAGAGAGATTCGCTGCTTTTTCAGTGACCCGGTATTCGAGGAGAATTTTATCGGCAATAATCATGGCTGGACTCCGGTTTATTCGGCCGCGCCGTTGGCACGTGCGATGATGGTTTCGATGCCCTTGGAGCTGACGATGATGTGGCGGTAGCGCACGACATCGAGAGTGCTCAGGTTACCGGCTTCGGAGAGGGTGATCCCTTCGATGTTGCGGGCGGCCAGGGCGGCGTTGTCTTCAAATTGGTCGTCGACGACCAAGACTTTGCCGCGAGCCGGGAGGACGGCGGCGAGCACTTGATTGAAGAGCTTGGTCTTGGGCTCCTTGACTTCGAGCGCTTCGATCACGGAGAGGCCCCCTTCGCTGGCACGCTCGAAAAGGGCGCGCTGAAATGCGAGGTTCTTCATTTTGCGGTTGATCTTCTGCGAAAAATCGCGGGGCTTCGGGCCGTGGGCGATACCGCCGTGGCGCTGGTGCGGCACCCGGCGGGAGCCTTGACGGGCGGTGCCGCTGCCTTTTTGGCGGAAGAGCTTCTTACCGGAACCGGCCACTTCGGCGCGGGTTTTGGTGGAAGCGTTGCCTTGGCGGGCGTTGGCCTGGTGGGCGAGGACGACCTGGCGTAGCGCGGCTACACCCTTGTCCCCTTCGAGAGCGGGAAACTGTGCGAAGTCTTTCTCTTCGCTCTTCGTCCCGTCGGCTGTGTAAACTTTAAGTTTCATCGTAGTGTGTCCTTTCGTGTCCGTAAGTCGCCCAGCTTATGTCCGGGCTTTCTTGGTTTTAACCGCCGTGCGGACTGTGACGAGACTGCCACGCGAACCGGGAACGCTCCCCTTGATCAGGATGAGGTTCTTCTCCGCGATGACTTTAACAATTTCGAGGTTCTGCTGCGTGCGGCGCACATCACCCATGTGTCCGGGCATTTTCTTACCCTTGATCACGTGGCCGGGCCACTGGCACATGCCGAAGGAACCGCCGCGGCGGTGGAACATCGAACCGTGGGAGGCTGGGCCGCCGGAGAATCCGTAGCGTTTGACCACACCTTGGAAACCGCGGCCCTTGGAGGTGCCGATCACGTCGATCTTCTGGCCTGCCTCGAATTTTTCAACCGTCAGCACATCGCCGACGTTCACGTCGGTGTCGCCGTTCGTGCGGAACTCCTGGAGTTCGGCCACAGGCTCCACGCCGGCCTTTTTGAAATGGCCGAGGGCTGCTTTAGAGAGACGGTGCTCTTTTTGAGGACGGAAACCGATTTGGACGGCATTGTAGCCGTCTTTCTCCGTGGACTTAACCTGCGTGACCGGGCAGGGTCCTGCTTCAATGACAGTAACAGGCACCAGACGATTGTTTTCGTCGAATACCTGAGTCATTCCTATCTTTTTACCAAGTAGGGCTACGTTCATAATACTAATTGGCAGGTGGAGCAGGGGCTCCGTTTCCTAGACCTGCGTTAGAGAGTTAAAAAATGTGGTTGATCGCCTCAGTTGGGAAGCGAGCGACGGAAAAAAGAGGTCGAGAGCACGTTCGTCAATCCCTGATTTCAAAAAAATTCAAATATTTTGAGTTTTCCCCTATCCCGCCCGCTCCCGGCGGGCGAAGACCACTTTATTATAGAAGAATCCGATCCCGATCAGCGCGAGACCGAGCCCGAGGAAGGAGAGCACTGTCGCCCAAATGAAGCCCAACAGCATGGCGCTCAGCTGATAGACTCGGCGCAGCCGCTCGTCGAAGGCCTCCCCTCGCTCCCAGGCGAGGATGAAGCCCGCGATAAACGGAAGGCCGAACTGCAAGAGAAGCGCATTCCAGAAAAAACTCTCCCCTTCCGCCCCCGAACCGGTGAGATGCAGCAGCACCACGCGGATGCCACAGAACGCCGCCGCAATCGCGCTCGCCCAATGGAGGGCAGACCATTTCCGCGCCAGATAGACGAACGCCACTGCCGCGCCCGCCAACAAGGCCGTCAACCCGCCGTCCACCGCCTCAGCGCCCCACTCCGTCGGCATGTGAACTCTGTCCAGCCATTGATAGGCCGCCACAAACCCCAGCAACCCCACGACGCCCAGTATCCAAGACAGCCCCCGCACCGCACCCGGCTCCCAATCCTTGCGGAAGCAGGCGAGCGACGTCGCCGCCCCGGCCAGTCCAAAGCCCCAGGAAAGCATCGAGCGTCCGTTCTGCTCCAGCCCCTGAAAGGCGTCCGGTGTGAAAAAATAGCCGCCCGCGCCCTCGGCATAGCCATACATGAGCGCCGCCCAGAGCGCGGCCAAGCCCAACCAAAGCAGCGGTTCCACCGGCAAGCCGACGCCCACGATCCACTCGCGGTTCAAATAGAGCAGCGGCACCACAAGGAGCGCGGCCGCCACCGAGACACTCCGCCAGCTCAGGCACCGCTCCGAGGACAGCCCGCGCCAGTGCCCCACGGCGAAGAACAGCCCCATCAAGCCCAGCGGCGCGATCAGCCAGCTCCAGAGCGACACATCCGTATTCGACTCTTGTCCGCCATAAACGGACATGCCAATCGTAGGAGAGGGTTTCCCCTTCGACAGCCTCGGGGTTTTCAACTCGCCTCTTCGTCGGGCGTCTGGGTGGTCTCGGTGTCGGCTTCGACGCCGTCGGCGTCGGGCACGGCGCCTTCGGTCGTTTCGTCGCCTTCGCCGTTGAACTCGGGTGTGGGCAGTGCCACGCCTTCGATGCGCTCGGCGGCCTCTTCGGGGCTGAGTTGCTCCAACTCGGCGCCGAGGGTGTCGATCCGCAGATTGCGGTAGGCCGGAAGACCGGTGCCCGCGGGAATGAGGTGCCCCATGATGACGTTTTCCTTGAAGCCCTTGAGCATGTCGACCTTACCCAATGTGGAGGCGTCGGTCAGCACGCGGGTGGTTTCCTGGAAGGACGCGGCGGAGATGAAGGATTCCGTTTCGAGGGAGGCCTTGGTGATGCCGAGGAGGACGGGTTCGCCCTCGGCGGGCATGCCGCCGGCTTCTTCGATGTGGTCGTTGGCCGACATGAACTCGAAGCGGTCGACCTGCTCGCCCCAGAAGAAGTCGGAATCCCCCGGATCGGTGATGCGGATCTTCTTGAGCATCTGCGAGATGATGACCTCGATGTGCTTGTCGTTGATTTCCACGCCCTGGAGACGGTAGACTTTCTGAATCTCGGCGATGAGGTAGTCCTGGACGGCGGACGGTCCGAGGATCTCGAGGATCTCGTGCGGATCGGCGCCGCCTTCGGTCAGGTTCTGCCCCTTGTGCACGAGGTCGCCGACTTGGACGACGAGGTGCTTGCTGTGCGGGATCAGGTGCGCTTCTTCGTCGCCGGTCTCGGGATCGGTGACGAGGAGCTTCTTCTTGCCGCGGACGGTGCCGTCGAGCGAGACGATCCCGTCGATCTTGGCCATCTCGGCGGCGTCCTTCGGGCGGCGCGCCTCGAAGAGTTCGGCCACACGGGGCAGGCCACCGGTGATGTCCTGCGTCTTGGACGCCTGGCGGGGGGTCTTGGCCAGCATGGTGCCGGGTGCGATCTCGTCGTCTTCGTTGACGGCGACCTGCGCACCGGTCGGGATGGCGTAGGTGGCGATGATCTTGCCGCCGTCGTCGAGGATGTTGACGGCAGGGTTCAGGTCTTCCTTGTGCTCGATCACGACGGTCGCGATACGGCCGGTCGATTCGTCAAGCTCGCGCTTCACGGTGACGCCGGGGATCATGTCGGTGAAGCCGATACGGCCCGCCTTCTCGGAGAGAATCGGTATGTTGTGCGGATCCCACATGGCGAGGGTCTCGCCCTTGTCAATGGAGTCGCCGTCGCCCTTCGTCAGGACGGAGCCGACCACGATTTTGTAGGTTTCCACTTCGCGGTCGTCTTCGTCGAGGATCTGCACGGAACCGGTCTTGTTCAGAACGATGTTCGCGCCGTCGGCGGTCTGCACGATGCGGAGCCCCTTGTAAGCGACCTTACCGCCTGCGCGGATCTTGATCTCGGGGTTCTTGAGCACACCGGAGGCGATGCCCCCGATGTGGAAGGTGCGCATGGTCAGCTGCGTGCCGGGCTCACCGATCGACTGGGCGGCGATGATGCCGACGGAAGCGCCGCGCTCGACCATGCGGCTGTAAGCGGGGTTGATGCCGTATTCGAGCGCGGTGATGCCGACCTTCTTGCGGGTGGTGAGTGCGGAGAGCACCTTCACGCGCTCGACGCCGACATCCTCGATCTTGCGGGCGGTTTCTTCGGTGATGAGCTCGCCGTTCTTGACCAGGAACTCGTCCGGGTTGAGCGGGTTCTTGATGTCGTTGGACGAGCAGCGGCCGACGATACGGTCGTAGAGGGAGACGATTTCGTCGTCACCTTCGTAGATCGCGTATTTCCAGATGCCGTCGCGGTTGCCGTCGTCGGATTCTTCGATGATGCAGTCCATGGCCACGTCACACAGCTTGCGGGTCAGGTAACCGGCGTCCGCGGTCTTCAGCGCGGTGTCGGCAAGCCCCTTGCGGGCGCCGTGGGTGGAGATGAAGTATTCGAGGACGGAGAGCCCTTCGCGGAAGGAGGAAAGAATCGGGCGCTCGATGATTTCACCGGAGGGCTTGGCCATCAAACCACGGGTGCCGCAAAGCTGGCGCACCTGCTGTTTGTTACCACGGGCGCCGGAATCCATCATCAGGAAGACGGGATTCACGGTATCCTTGCCACCGTTGGACTTGAGCTCCTCGAACACCGCCTTGGCGATGTCGTCGGTCGTGCCGGTCCAGATGTCGATGATCTTATTGTAGCGCTCGCCTTCGGTGATGATCCCTTTCTTATACTGGCCTTCGACTTCGTCGATCTTCTTGCGGGCGGCCTTCACGATGGCGGGCTTGCTCGGCGGGATGATCATGTCGTCGATGCCGATGGAGACACCGGCGAGCGTGGCGACCTTGAAGCCCGTGTCCTTGAGGCGGTCCAGTGTCTTGACCGTGCGCTCACGGCCGACGGTGTTGTAGGTGTCGAGAATGATGTCGCCCAGCTTGCCCTTGGGCACGGGGAAGTTCACGAAGCCGATCTCGTCCGGCCAGATGGTGTTGAAGATGACACGACCGACCGTGGTGCGGATCACCTTCTTGTCCGAGCGGCCATGGACGCTGCCTTCCTTGCCGAAGTCGGGGTTGATGTAGTTGATCCAGTCGTGGACGCTGAGCGCGCCATCGACCACGGCGCTGTCCAACTCGTCGGCGTCGACGATCATGGGCAGGCGCACGCCTTCCACCGGCTTGACCGGCGGATCGAGGGTGAGGAAGTAGGACGCGAGGACGATGTCCTGCGAGGGCGTCAAGATCGGCTTACCGCTGGAGGGCGAGAAGATGTTGTGCGTCGCCATCATGAGCGTCTTGGCCTCCATCACCGCTTCGAGCGAGAGCGGCACGTGGACGGCCATTTGGTCACCGTCGAAGTCGGCGTTATAGGCCGTGCAGACGAGCGGGTGCACACGGATGGCGTCGCCTTCGATGAGCACAGGCTCGAAAGCCTGGATCGAAAGGCGGTGCAAGGTGGGCGCACGGTTCAAGAGGACCGGGTGCCCCTTGGTGACTTCTTCGAGAATATCCCAAACTTCGGGGGACTGCTTCTCGATCATCTTGCGCGCGCCGCGGACGGTGTGGACGAAGCCCAGTTCCTTGAGGCGGCGGATGATGAAAGGCTCGAAGAGGACGAGCGCCATTTTCTTGGGCAGGCCGCACTGGTTGAGCTTGAGCTCCGGGCCCGTGACGATGACGGAACGGCCGGAGTAATCGACGCGCTTGCCCAGGAGATTCTGACGGAAGCGGCCTTGCTTGCCCTTGAGCATGTCGGAGAGCGACTTGAGCGGGCGGTTGCCGGCGCCGGTCACGGCGCGGCCGTGCCGGCCGTTGTCGAAGAGCGCGTCGACCGCTTCTTGCAGCATGCGCTTCTCATTGTGGATGATCACGTCCGGAGTCTTCAGGGAGAGAAGGTTCTTCAGGCGGTTGTTGCGGTTGATGACACGACGGTAGAGGTCGTTCAAATCGGAGGTCGCGAAACGGCCCCCTTCGAGCGGCACGAGCGGACGGAGATCCGGCGGGATGACGGGAAGCACTTCGAGCACCATCCACTCGGGGCGGGTGCCGGATTCCATGAAGCCTTGGATCGTCTTCAGGCGCTTGGAGATCTTCTTCTTGATTTGCTTCGAGCGGGTGGCGTGCATCTGCTCGTGGAGCTCGGCGACGGTGCTTTCGAGATCGACCAGCGAGAGGGCGTCGCGCACCGCTTCGGCTCCCATGCGGGCGACGAAGGAGTCTTCACCATACTCGTCCTGAGCCTGGAGGTACTCCTGCTCGGTGAGGAGCGCACGCTCTTCGAGCGGGGTCTTGCCCGGATCGATGACGAGGTAGTTCTCGTAGTAGATGACGCGCTCCAAGTTCCGCGCGGTGATGTCGAGCAGCAGGCCGAGGCGGCTGGGCATGCTCTTCAAGAACCAGATGTGCGAAACAGGCACGGCCAGCTCGATGTGCCCCATGCGGTCGCGGCGGACGCGGGAGACGGTGACTTCGACGCCGCAGCGGTCGCAGATCACACCCTTGTACTTGATGCGCTTGTATTTGCCACAGGCGCACTCGTAGTCGCGCACCGGCCCGAAGATGCGTTGGCAGAAAAGACCGCCCGGCTCCGGCTTGAACGTGCGGTAGTTGATGGTCTCGGGATTCTTCACCTCGCCGCGGGACCATTCGCGGATGGCCTCGGGCGCGGCGACGGTAATGCCGACACGGTCGAATGATTTGGTGGCTTCATAGCCCAGGACGTCGCGTGCTACTTCGTTGCTCATTTAGTAAACCTTTTTTTGAAATGTTGCGGTTGATCGTTGATCGCGGTCTTCAGACGTCGATCGCGGTGTCGAGCTCGAACTTCCCTTCGGAGCCGAGCCGGACATCGAGACAGAGACTTTGGATTTCCTTCATCAAAACGTTGAACGACTGAGGCGTCCCCGCTTGTAAACTGTTGTCGCCCTTGACGAGCGATTCGTAGATGCGTGTGCGCCCCGCGACGTCGTCGGACTTGACGGTGAGCAGCTCCTGCAGCGTGTAGGCGGCGCCATAGGCTTCGAGCGCCCAGACCTCCATCTCACCGAAGCGCTGGCCGCCGTACTGTGCCTTGCCACCGAGCGGCTGCTGGGTGATGAGGGAGTAAGGACCGACCGCACGGGCGTGGATCTTGGAAGCGACCAGGTGGTTGAGCTTCAACATATACATGTAGCCGACCACGACCTCCTGGTGGAGTTGTTCGCCGGTGCGGCCGTCGTAGAGGACGCTCTTGCCGGTGGAGGGCAGGCCCGCTTCCTCAAGATACTCGCGCACCTTGGCTTCGCTGATACCGTCGAAGACCGGAGTGGCGACCTTGAGGCCGAGCTTCTTACAAGCCCAACCGAGGTGGGTCTCCAAAACCTGTCCCACGTTCATACGGGAGGGAACACCGAGCGGATTCAAGCAGATTTCGATCGGCGTGCCGTCCGGAAGGTGAGGCATGTCCTCTTCGGGCACGATCTTGGCGACCACACCCTTGTTCCCGTGGCGGCCCGCCATCTTGTCGCCGACCTGCATCTTGCGCTTCTTGGCGATGTAAACCTTGACGCTCTTGACGACGCCTTGATCGGCGTCTTCGCCGGACTCGACGCCCTCGATCTTGCGCTCGCGGTCGTAGTCCAGCTCGTCGAACTTGCCTTGGTAGTTGTTGACGATCTCCATGATCTTGATTTTGACCGGAGAGGGGTCGATCTCGATGTCCTTGGAGACGGCCGCGAGGCGGCGGAGCAAGGTCTTGGTGATCTTGCGGTTGGCCGGAATGATGATCTCGTCCGTGTCGCCGTTCTTCACATCGAGCGGGATTTTCTCACCGAGCAGGATGTTGGAGAGGGCTTCGGTCAGATCTTCGCGGAGCTTGTCACTCTGGGAGCGGTATTCCTCGTTGATCTTCTTGATCTGGCGGCGGCGGTCGGAAGCGGACATTTGCTCCGGCTCGCCATCGACGCGTGCGGACACCTTGACGTCCATGATGATACCGCGGACACCGGAGGGGACGACCAGGGAAGTGTCCTTCACGTCGGCGGCCTTCTCGCCGAAGATCGCGCGGAGGAGCTTTTCCTCGGGGGCGAGTTCGGTTTCGGACTTCGGAGTGATTTTACCGACGAGGATATCGCCCGGCTTGACTTCGGCACCGACGCGGATGACACCGTCGTGATTGAGATCCTTGAGCGCTTCTTCGCCGACGTTCGGGATGTCGCGGGTGATTTCTTCCGGCCCGAGCTTGGTGTCACGCGCGGTGACCTCGAACTCGTCCACGTGGATCGAAGTGAAGATATCCTCCTTGACGATCTTCTCGGAGATCAGGATGGCGTCCTCGAAGTTGTAACCGTTCCACGGCATGAAGGCCACGAGGATGTTGCGACCGATCGCGAGCTCGCCGTTATCCGTCGATGCGCCGTCGGCGAGAATGTCGCCCTTCTTGACGGGCTGTCCGCGGGAGACGATAGGCTTCTGGTTGAAGCAGGTGCCCGCGTTGGAGCGCATGAACTTACGGAGTTCGTAAACATAGATCTCCTTCTTGGGATCGGTCTTGATGTCCTTCGCCTTGGCGGGGAGCCCGCCGTCCTTGGTCAGGACGATGCGGTTCGCATCGACTTGGGCGATGATGCCGTCGATGTCGGCCACTTCGACTGTCTTGGAGTCGATCGCGACGCGCTCTTCGATGCCGGTGCCCACGAACGGGGACTCGGACTGGAGGAGCGGCACGCCCTGGCGTTGCATGTTCGAGCCCATGAGCGCGCGGTTGGCGTCGTCGTGCTCGAGGAAGGGGATGAGACCGGCCGCGACCGAAACGAGTTGCTTCGGCGAGACGTCCATGTAGTGGACTTCCTTCGGGTCGAGCTCCAGGACTTCGTCCTGGTTACGGCAGGTCACGCGGGTGCCGACGAGCTTACCGTTCTTGTCGAGCTCGGAGTTCGCCTGGGCGATCATGTAAGGCTCTTCCTGGTCGGCGTTCAGGTATTCGACATCGTCGAGCACCTTGCCGTCGACCACCTTGCGGTAAGGCGTTTCGATGAAACCGAACTCGTTGATACGCGAGTAGAGCGAAAGGGAGTTGATCAGACCGATGTTGGGGCCTTCGGGGGTCTCGATCGGGCAGATACGGCCATAGTGCGACGGGTGAACGTCGCGCACTTCGAAGCCGGCGCGCTCACGATTCAGACCACCGGGCCCGAGCGCGGAGAGACGCCGCTTGTGGGTCAGCTCGGCCAGAGGATTGATCTGATCCATGAACTGGGAAAGCTGGCTGCGGGCGAAGAAGTCGCGGATGACCGTGGAGAGCGCCTTCGGGTTGATCAGCTTCTGCGGCGAAATCGAATCGACGCTTTGATCATAGAGCGTCATGCGCTCTTTGACCAGGCGCTCGGTGCGGGCGAGGCCGACGCGGCACTGGTTCGCCAAAAGCTCACCGACGGTGCGGACGCGACGGCTGCCCAAGTGGTCGATGTCGTCGAGCGTGCCGTCGCCGCGCTTGAGGCGGGTCAGGTATTTGGTCGCTTCGACCACGTCCTCGGCCCCGATCACGCGGAACTCGAGGTCGGTGTCCATCTTCAGCTTCTGATTGAGCTTGTAGCGCCCCACCCGACCGAGGTCGTAGCGGCGGGGATCCTGGAAGAGGCGTTTGAGGAGTGCCTTGGCGTTGGCGGTTGTGGGCGGCTCGCCGGGGCGGAGGCGCTTGTAGATGTCTTTGAGGGCTTCTTCTTCGTTCTGGGTCGGATCCTTCTTCAGGCAGCGGATGATCGCGCCGTCGTCCACCGTGGTGTCGATGGCGACGACTTTCTTCAGGCCCGCCTTCTCGAAGGAGCGGACGATGGTCTTGGTCAACGGCTCGAAAGCGCGCGCAAGGACGACGCCCTTGTCGGCATCGACGATGTCTTCGGTCAGGACGAGGTTGGAAACGGAGTCAAGCTTGAGCGCTTCCGCGACCGAGATCTCATCCATCTCATAGAAGAGATTGAGGATCTCCGAGTCCGAACCGTAGCCCATGGCACGCAGGAGCGTGGTCAAAAGGAACTTACGGCGGCGACGGCGGCGGTCGAGGTAAACATAAAGCAGGTCGTTCTGGTCGAACTGCACTTCGAGCCATGTGCCGCGGTCGGGGATGATGCGGAAGGCGTGGAGGATCTTGCCGCTGGTGTGGACGCTCTCTTCGAACGCGATACCGGGCGAACGGTGGAGCTGGCTGACGATGACGCGCTCGGCGCCGTTGATGATGAACGAGCCGCGCTCGGACACCAGGGGCAGCTCACCCATGTAAATTTCTTCGTCTTTGATGTGGTCTTCTTCGCGCAGGCGGAGCTTCACATAAAGCGATACGGAATACGTGACCCCTTCGCGGATCGCTTCGATCTCGGTCTCGCGCGGGGGTGTGACGTTGTAGCTGACATACTCGAGATGGCAGCGGCTGTCGTAGCTTTCGATCGGGAAGACTTCGGAGAATACGGCCTCGAGCCCGACGGGCTTGCGCTGGCTGGGCGCCGCGTCCATCTGCAGGAATTCCTTGTAGGAATCGACCTGATTTTCAATCAGGTTGGGTGGCTGGATAACTTCCTTGAGTTGACCGAAATTTGTGCGCTTTGACATAATGGATGTCCCGGGTGACGGTGTGTGATGAGAGTGTTCTGAGTGGTGCCGAGGCCCGACCTAGAGGCGAATCAGCGGAAAAGCAAAAAACAGCTAGGCGTGACTCACCCGATTCGGGTGAGCCCACCTAACTGTGAAATTTGGCGACTATTGAATATAATAGGGCGTTCCCGGGATTACTTCAATTCGACTTCGGCGCCGGCGGCTTCGAGCTTCTTCTTGATCTCTTCGGCTTCGTCCTTGGAGGCAGCTTCCTTAACGGCCTTAGGTGCACCTTCGACGAGATCCTTAGCTTCCTTCAGGCCGAGACCTGTGATCGCGCGGACTTCTTTAATCGCAGCGATTTTGTTGGCGCCGGCAGCCTTGAGGATGACATCGAATTCATCCTTTTCTTCTGCGGCTTCAGCAGGAGCAGCGCCACCGCCAGCGGCGGCGACAGCGACAGGAGCGGCGGCGCTGACGCCCCACTTCTCTTCGAGTTCTTTAACGAGATCGGCGACTTCGAGCACGGTTTGTGCGGAGAGCCACTCGACGACTTCTTCTTTTGTGATTGCCATGGTATTGTAACTTTCAATGGGTTAGCGCCCCGCGGATCGGGGCATTTAAGAGGCGAATTCCTCCTAACCGGATTATTGGTTCTTGTTGGTTTTCAGGCCGCCACCCCCCGAGGATCGGAGAGCGGACGGCTAAAAGTGTGTGGATGGTGGTTATTCGCCGTTTTCCGCGCGCACTTTCGCCTGCAGAACATTGACGACGGATTGCGGAACGGCGTTGAGGACGCGGACGAGGCCGGTGCCGGGCTGGTTGAGCAGACCGAGCAATTGTGCGCGGAGCGCCTCGAGGCCGGGAAGTTTCGCCAGCGCTTCGATTTGGGCTTTGTCGAGCGTCTTGTCGTTGAGGACGCCGACCTTGACATCGACCTTTTCCTTCTTCTTGAAGAACTCGCCGAGCACTTTGGCGACACCGGACGGGTTCTCCCCGCCCACGACGATCGCGGTCGGGCCGTTCAGGTGCTCGCTCAGATCAGGGAACTCCTTGGCCGTCGCGGCGACACCGAGGATGCTGTTCTTGACGACGTGGAACTCGGCGTTGTGCTCGGCCAAAGAAGCGCGCAGTTCGGCGGTTTCCTCGACGGTGATGCGGTCGTAATTCGCGAGATAGACGTAATCGGATTTGTTGAGGTGGTTATTCACCTCTTCAACGAGATATTGTTTTTCGGGTCTCATGTGATGTTACCTCCTTAGCTTTTGTTGAAGTCAGAGACGTCCACAGAGAGGCCGGGACTCATCGTGGCGCTCAATGTGAGGCTCTTGATGTATTTGCCGGTGATGGCCTTGGGGCGTGCGTCGGTCAGCGCCTTGACGGCGGCGACCGTGTTTTCCGAGATTTGCTCAGGAGTGAAAGAGCGCTTGCCGACGATGATCGCGACATTGGCCGTCTTATCCATCTTGAACTCGACGCGTCCGGCTTTGACTTCCTCGATCCCCGCGGGGATATCGTCGGTCACGGTGCCGGATTTCGGGTTGGGCATCAGGCCGCGGGGACCGAGCAC
>Ga0194138_10000562_pt1 | contig 17701 bp, 18 predicted proteins | sample TARM_MetaG_T2_14_FD_134022 | JGI IMG/M metagenome (GOLD analysis project Ga0194138, IMG submission 134022) | Freshwater microbial communities from Pennsylvania, USA, analyzing microbe dynamics in response to fracking - TARM_MetaG_T2_14 (version 2) | ecosystem: Environmental > Aquatic >...
AGTGCGTTGGCTGAGTGAGATGACCTTCTGGGGCCGCCAGCTCCGATGAGCAGGGTGCTCATCGGAAGACAATACTGCATAAAATAGCTCACCTCCGACTAGCGAATGCTGGCCGGAGGTGAGTTTTTTCGCGGTGGCCGAACTCCGGCGAAGTTGCGGTGGTCGGAGGTAATCATCTTTTTGGGAGTTGTCCTCCGGCAGAAGGGATGGCTGCCCGGAGGTGGTCGTCAGCTCCGATGAGGCGGGAGCTCATCGGAAGACAGACTTGCGCCGGCGAGCTCAGCTCCGGGGAGCGAATGTTGGCCGGAGGACGTCGATTTCCCGGCGGCTGTATTCCGGCGAAGCCGCCGTGGTCGGAGGTGATGATCTTTTTGGAGGATTTCCTCCGGCAGGGAAACCCCTAACCGGAGGAAAATCCTTGCGGGAGAAGAATGTTGTGCCAGCTAGCTCAGTTCCGGCGAGAGAATGTTCGCCGGAGGACGTCGATTTCCCGGCAGCACAACTCCGGCGAAGCCGCGGTGGTCGAAGGTGATGATCTTTTTGGAGGATTTCCTCCGGCGAGGCCACTCTAGTCATAGGTAGGCTTTGGTTCCGCTCTAGTGTATTCTATTACAATTGTATCTTGGTAGCATTTATGCTATCATTGGTAAAAAGTAAAGAATAACTTATTAAAGGGAATAGTTATTGTGGAAAAATACAAATTAGAGTACAGAGGGAACGTTAAAGAATTCGAAGATTGCATACTAGACAACCTTAGGAGAGAACAAGAGCAGGGGCAGAGCCTTAGATGGAGTAAGTTTGTCGAAGTCTATGCCAGACAATTAGCTATTATTCAAGAATGTCCATATCCAGAAACAGAATCAGAACTGGGGAATGATGAAACTCCCCCAAGTATAAAATTAATAGATCAGAACACAGAATATGTAGGGAGTTTTTATCGTTGGGGTTTACATGTAGTAGGGATAGGAAATTTTAGAGTCATTTTTTGTATTCACAATTACTATAAAGTAGTGCTGCTGCATCAGTTTGACAAAAAATATAATGGTGCAATCAGAAAGGAAGATCTTACTCCAGCTGAAGCTGAGTATGAAAGACTTTGTTATGAAGAACCCCAAAGGAACTAAAGGAGTGTTTAAGATGTCAAACTTTTTTGAAAAGTATTCTCAAATAGTAGGGCAAGATAAGGTAGATAAGATCATACAAGAAGGTAAAATAATTGGGCAAATTAAAAGTAGGCGAATGGAAATTGGGCTAACACAAAATGATTTAGCAGAATTAATTGAAGTTCCTAAATCAACAATTGGAAGAATTGAAGCCGGATTAACAAGCCCACGAACGGATACTCTTATGAAAATATCCAGAGCTTTGAATATCCCTTTGATAATCGATGGAAGAGTGCAGCAGTTAGATAAGCCAAGTGTTGAAATAAGCATAGAATACACAATATCAGATGCAAAAATTGATAACGATAATCTTTCTTCTAGTAATGATCATTTTTACAGTAGTTTCAGTGATTATTCAGAACCTCAACGAGGTCAATACGTTTTTGAGAATGCAAACAAACAAAATTTTGATATGGAAGAAAGACAAGCAAAGGTGGCTTAATTATGGCAGGAATTAAATTTAACAACTTCATTACATCTAAAATTTGTTATGAGAGAAATCCGAAATTTTACAAAGGAGAAAGATTAAATATAAGTCCCTCTTACCGTTGTGAAATAACAGAAAACAACTTGGAAGCAACTGTAAAACTCAGTGCGGTAATTGATTCAAGAAAAGATATTGAGGTTCCTTTTTTTATTGATGTTGAAGTGATAGGATTCTTTGAATACATAGTTGAAGAGAGTGAAAATATAGAGTTTGAAGATTATTTGACTACGAGCGCAATTGCGATATTATTTCCTTATCTTAGATCTGTAATTGCAGATGTTACTGCTCGTTCTAATGAGTTCCCTGTCCTAAATTTACCAGTGGCAAATATTCCAAAAATGTTGGTCGAACAAGATGCCATCAATTATATTAGAGTTTCAAAAAAGTAACTTAGAGCATACCTGTTTGTTATTGAAGTACCTCTACTTCTATAGGATAGTGTAGGTACTTCAATCAGTTAAATACATTGTTGGTGCTGTTAAGAGAGATCGAGGATGACGTGGCACAGCTGCCTGCTCGTGTTTGAGCATATTCGAAATCAATCGAATCCACACCGGCCTGGGTAAATACGCTCTCGCGGATGTCGCGACACAAGCGCATATCGATGCGATGAGGTGGCGGAACTGAATACTGAAAGGCATGACTGATCCCCGGTGAGACGATACTCATCGGGGATTTTTTATGGAGTCAAAATATAATTTATCGAATTTGTGAATAATGACAAGCTAATGCCTCTCCTCTTGGAAGAGGAGTTATAAAAAAACAAAAATTACTCAAGAACAACATACGGTGTATGTATTTTTGGTCGAACACTATATATTGTGTTTTTTAGTTGGTTTGAGAGCGGAACTATGCTATGATAATTCAAACAAATGTTTCGCGGGAGGTATAATGGGTAATTCAGAAGAACTTGGCAAAGTATTGAATGGTAAGAGTCGTAATATTCCAAAAAATACAGGTCTGGCATTATGGGCAAAATCGGCAGGAAGATGCCAAATTTGTGGAAGTAAACTGTATGAAAATGAGAAATTTGGTTTAGAGATCAACATTTCCCAACAAGCACATATTCATGCTTTCAGTAAAAAAGGTTCACGTCATACAGATGAGATAATCGATGTGCATAGTATAGATAATTTGATGCTACTATGTTATGAGGATCACCACACTATTGATAACAAGCCAGAACAATTTACAGTGGAATTATTACAAGGGTTAAAGGCAGATTTTGAGAATAAAGTAGCAAGTGTTGTAGACATAATCAGGAAAAAAACCTCCGTGATTTATTATTCAAGTAATATATCGGAACTTGATTCGTCACCCAAAACTAAGAATGAGCTTAATAGAGCACTTTTAGATTTCAATTTATTCAGTGATGGTCATTATTATCCAATAGAAAGTCCAATACCCTCAATAAAGCAAGATGATGCTTACTTCAAGATTCAGAAAGCTATTTTAAAGAGCAAATTGATGCAGATAAAATCAGCATTAGATGAAGCAGAAGTCGTTAGTGTTTTTGCAATAGCTCCTCAACCACTACTAATGTATCTTGGATATTTATTGAATGATGAGAGCGATACCCGTATTTTTCAAAAATTCAGGGGTGGGGATTCTAGCTGGAGTTGGAAATCGGATCAGTTGACGACAACGTTCCATGTGGATGAACTATTTCATAATAATCTTTGCAATAGTAATGAAATTACTGAGGTTAACTTGATTGTTTCAATTAGTGCAGAAATAGCTGAGATGAGAATTCATTCTGCTGTATCGCAAGATATTCCAACCTATGTTTTGCGAAGTTCTTATCAAGGATTTGATGCGATTAAGTCTAACGCAGATGTTAATGAGTTTACCAAGATTTTTCGTAATGAAGCTATCGAAAAAATACGTCAACAGTTCCCGAACGCTTCAGTAATTAATATATTTCCAGCAATGCCTGTAAGTCTACCTGTGAGAATGGGAATGGACTATCAGAAGAACATAGACGTTGAATGGCGAATTTTCAATCGCAATAATGAAGATGGATTCATATACGCCACGTCAATAATGGGAGGATATTAAAATGGATAAAAAGGAAATTCTCAGTCGTTTATACCGAGAATTAGCAGGCACACTTAATATCTCAGAGACTATGACTAATGAAATTGTAAACTCTTATAAAGCTGTGGGGAGCTATTTAGGGAATATGGAACAAGCACTAGATATAAATATTTATCCCCAAGGATCATTGTCTCTAGGCACGATGGTGCGACCCATCAAAGAAGACGAAGAAGGGGACTACGACGTTGATTTAGTATGTCTTTTAAAGAACGGCCAGCATTTAACGGCTAAAGAAATGAAAATGATTGTAGGCCAGCGATTATCTGAAAGTGACCGATATGGGGCCATGCTGGATGAGGAAGGGAAAAGATGTTGGACGCTGCAATATTCGGATTATCATCTGGATGTACTCCCCTGTGTACCAAGGACTCTGCAAGAAAGTACGGACACAAAAATTAGGCTTTCACATAAAGATGATAATGGGATTTATTCAGCTTGTTTCAGTAATCCTAAAGCCTATAAGGAATGGTTCATAGGAGAAATGGGAACAGTTTTTAGTCAGATCCGGGAACAGTATGCCGCAAAGCGAAATGTAGAAATTGAAGAAATTAAGCTGTTTCAGCTCAGGACACCTTTACAGATCGCCATACAAATCCTGAAACGTCATAGGGATATTATGTTCGCCGATAAAGACAACAAACCCATTTCGATCATTATTACGACCTTGGCAACCAAGGCTTATGTGGGAGAAAGTGATATTTTTGAAACAATATCAAATATAATCAACAAAATGGATAGCCATATTGAATATGATGGGGACGGAAATGTTCTCATCTGCAATCCTACGATGAGGGAAGAGAATTTTGCTGACAAGTGGAAGGACATTCCGGAGAAGAAAGATGCATTCCACGCTTGGTTGCACAAAGCTCGCGTGGATATAATTGAGAACCCTTTGAATTTTGCCGATGGTATGGATTCATTAATGGAAAACATGAGAGCAACTTTTGGTACAAAAGTAGTCAACGAGACATTCGAAAAGTACGCTGAGAAAGCTGCAGTTGAAAGGGAACAAGGGCTACTAGGGATAAACAATAAAGGGAATATCATAGCGCGAGAAAATAAAGAAGCGGTAGTACCCTTGAAGAACCACACATTTTATGGTGGTGAATAGATGATACACCCTATCAGCAAACGAAAACTTACTGTCGGACAACAGTTGTGCGCTATCAGAAGATTTTTCCCGGATGTAAGAATAAGAAATAAAAACGGCAACCTATCCATTTTTCTTTATCTGCAGCCAACGCCGATGTCCCGTTTTTATCCGATAGAAATAAAAATCCATAGGAGCACGTATACTGAGGTCTGGCTCGTGGGAAGCATTCAAAAAATAGATGACATTGAATTTCCCCATCACTATAGAATCGATAAAGAGAATAACCGAGTTCGCCTCTGTTTGTACCATCCCAAGAAGTTCGAATGGGATCGTGGCACGAGTATTGCAGAAAATTTGATTCCTTGGACTTGCGAATGGCTATTTTATTATGAACTATGGTTGGGTAATGGGGTTTGGTACGGGGGCGGGGAACATCCCTAAATTATTCATGGCGAATAAGTAAGTATAATTCAATTAACGAGATTTACAACTAAGGAGATGACGAGATTTGAAAAACCTGGAAATGAGTATAAGTCTTAAATGCGATGTTTGTGGAAATGACCAGTTTTCCGTAGTAGATGAAACCATAGAGGAATTGCTGGATGTTCCGGATGATACTCTTGTGAAATGTTCTGATTGCGGTAGAGAAGTCACAAAAGAAGAACTTATCAAAGAAAACGGGCATATCATTGAAGCTAATGTTGAAGATTTTAAAGCAGACATCATGCAAGAATTTGAAAAAAACTTAAAAAAGGCCTTTAAGAAATGGAAATAAGAGAGATTATTGATGCATTTATCGTATATGTAGTTCCTCTCGTTGCTATTGCCCTTTCGATAGTTTCATTTCACGATTCCAGAAAAGTTAACAAAGTTCAGCTACGATTGACTGAAATGGAAGAGAAATTGAAAAAATATGAGCTTGAAGAGATTGAAAAAGAACGTGAGGCAGTAAATAAGCCTATTGTTGAAGCCAGAATTTGTAAGGTTTCAAAGGGGAAGTACAGATTAAAAATTTGGAATTCTAGTCAAGCTACTGCTTATGATGTTGATTTTGAAGTGCCGGAAGAATTGAAAGGTTTGGTATTTAGAGATAAGGTGCCTTTCGAGGTGTTGGAGCCAGGCAAGAGTTTTGAAGAGAGCGTAATATATTACAATGGTATGCCGCCTAAGTTCACTGTGAAAACAACATGGAAAAATGCAAGTGGGGAGAAGTGTGAAAAAGAGCAGTTGGTAACATTCTAAATTGAGAAGAATGAAGCCTTGAGCTGAGTAAAAAGTATGTTAGCTCACTATCAAATCTTTTTCGCAGGGGGCTTTTGGGGAACTTGTTTATATTTACAACATACTATCTAGAGGATTTAACCACTAAGTGCAAAATAAGTTCCGACAATCCAGCTCATTTCCGATTAAGAACATGTTGGCAGGAGATGAGCGACCGACGAAATTATCAAAATCGCAACATGTTAGACTGGCTCAACTTCGACAAACACATTCACCTTCAGAGGTGAGAATCAGTCAAGGCAAGCCTATTAGAGAATCCTATTTCCCTATATTAGCCAGACCGATTTGGACAAAAAACAGCCAAATTAGTACACATCGATATGACCGAATAGATGTTCTATCATATAAGTATTATGCAAAAGCAGTTCATTCCTCTATTCAAATTGGCAGAACCGTATGTGATTTCTGTTATTATTACTCTTTGCCTTCATAATCAGAATTCCGCGCCAACCTAATCAAATCATCTGCATAACGAGCTCACCTCCCACTAGCAAACGCTGGCCGGAGGTGAGCTTTTTTCCGAATACCGAACTTCGGCGAAGCCGTAGTGGTCGGAGGTGATGATCTTTTTGGAAGTTCTCCTCCGGCAGAGAACCCCTTACCGGAGGAAAAGCCAGCTCCGATGAGGCGGGTGCTTGTCGGAAGACAGGTTGCGCCAGTTAGCTCAACTCCGGGGAGCGAATGCTGGCCGGAGGAGGATGCATTGCGGGCGGACGAACTTCGGCGAAGCCGCGGTGGTCGGAGGTGCTGATGTTTTTGGATATTTTCCTCCGGCAGAGAACCCCTATCAAGAGGAAAGCGACAGGTAAACAGCTGTCTTTATTATTAGGCTTATTTACCTTATAATGAAAAATGCAGACGTGAAACCGTTATCCGTTTCTATATTAAAAAAACAGCAAAACAGGGAGTCTTGTTCATGAATTATAAAGTGATCCATCAATTGAAGGAGCGGAATTTTGATCGGGAATACAGCAAGAGCGAGTCGGCTGTATTGGATTATCTAGAGGAACATTTCCAGCAGATTCCTTCCATGACGGTCATAAAGGTTGCGGCAGAAAGCTTTACTTCCCAGGCGACAGTGAATCGTACTTGCAAACTGTTGGGGTTTGTCGGCTACAGTCAGCTGAAATATGCAATTGAGGAAGACATCAAGTTGATGCATCAAAAATCATTCTCGCACGTGATGGACACGGAATATATGATTTCGAAAATCGATTTCGAGACCTCAATTGATTTCGTCAAACATCTGATCAAATCCCGAAGCAAGCTGTTGCTATTCGGCTTGGGTGGATCCCACATTTCTGCGCAGTATCTGCAAAGACAGTTGTTGTATTTAGGGATCCCGTCCGTCATTGTCTCCGAGACGCAGATGCTCAAACTTTTCCCCAACTATACAATCGTCATTTTCTCCAGCTCCGGGGAAACCCAGCGCTGTCTGCAGTTGATCAATGAAGCGCGCAAAGCCAAGATGAATATTTTAGCCATCACCAAAAAGGACTCTACGGTCATGCAGGGCAGCGATCTGGCTTTCTGCCATGATGTACCGATCGACAAAATGAAGGGGATTTCCCGCGAGCAACAGCTTCATATGATGGTGATGGTGCATGAAATCATTAACCAAATGCAGAATGCTGAGTTTGTAAAAATGAAAAGATGAATTGAATCAACCATTATGCCTGCGATAGAGCATAATGGTTTTTTTGGATAATTATCCGTACTGATGAATTCTCCCGCCGGATGAAAGCGTTATAATTTGGTTAATCAGAAATCGAAAGAGGAGGAAAAACATGCAACGTGACATTAAAATTTTGATGCATACACATTGGGACCGCGAATGGTATTTCACCAAAGACGAGACGAAAGTGCTGCTCAGGAACCATATGCAGGAAGTGATGGATTTCTTGGAGGATAATGAAGATGTAACCTATGTTTTGGATGGGCAGAGCGTCATGATCGACGACTATCTGGAATTGGAGCCGGAAGCCGAACCGAGATTGCGGAAATTGATTGCAACCAAACAACCGCGGGTCGGACCTTGGTACACTCAGACAGATCTGTTGCTGGTGCACGGTGAGTCCATTTACCGAAACTTGTATTACGGAATCAAACGCGCAAAGGAATTCGGGGAACCGATGTTGATCGGATATGCGCCGGATACTTTCGGACATGCCAGCCAGATGCCGCAGATTTATGATCAATTCGATATCCATGCGACGGTGTTCTGGAGAGGTTTCAGCGAACTGAAAGCGGAAAAATCTGACTTTGTCTGGAAAGGGATCGATGGAACTGAAATCACCGGGGTGAATTTGGCTACGGGCTACCAAGGAGCGAAATACTTGGAGAACGATATGCCAGGTTTGGAAACAAGGATGAAAAAAATCATGGACGTGCTGGATAATTACTCATCCGGCGATCAGCGTTTGATCATGAACGGCCACGATCAGATGCCGATCCAAAAGGACATCAAAGAAGTGATGGAAAAGATCCGGATTCTTTATCCGGAAGATAAAGTAGCAATCAGTGACTTTGAATCCTATGTTGCCGGACTCCAAACGGACCAGCTGGAACGGGTCGAAGGGGAGCTGACCCACAGCAAACATTCGCGGATCCACCGTACGATCGGCTCGACGCGGATGGACATCAAGCTGTTGAATTCCGAAATTGAATACAAACTTTTCAATGTGCTAGAGCCGATGGCGGTTATCGGGGAACGTGCCGGCATCGCTTATCCGCACGGCGTGATTGAAAGCATTCTGAAATATCTATTCGGGACGCATGCGCACGACAGCATCGGCGGCTGCAACTCCGACAAGGTGAACCAGGACATCAAGCAGCGTCTGTTGATTGCAAAGGAAATGATCGACACGCAGATTGAGCTGCATTTGAGATTGCTGACGTTGGCACGGACCGACAGCGACCAAACAATCGTATTGCTGAACCTGTTGCCTGAAGAGCGAAAGGATGAATATGTCGAGTACGAAATGGTGACACGCACAAAAAATTTCAAGGTTTATGATGAAGAAGGGAACGCCATGCCTTATACGGTGCTTTCGCAACAAGCGGAAGACGCCGGCCTGATCGATAGGCAAGTGGCTGCCAGGCTGCAGGACATAACGGTTTACCGGACCGTGATTCTGATCGAGGTCGCTGCCATAGCAGGCTTGTCCGTCCGCTATTTCAGTTATGAAGAATCGGAGGATGCTACAGACGGCTCAGGGCAGGAAACGTCCGAAACAACCGGAAATGCGATCGAGAACCAATGGGGAAAACTTTCCGTCCAAGATAACCGATTCATCTTCGAAAACAAAGAGTCCGGTGTTGTGTACCCGAATATCTTGAGCATCGAAAACAGCGGGGATGCCGGCGACAGCTACGACTACTCGCCTCCCGTCAACGATTGGGTGCTGAACAGCGGAAAGATAGGGGAAATTTCTTATGACATCCGCAAATCAAGCGATATGGAAGAGATGCTGTTTACACTGACAATGGCGGTTCCGGCCAACGAAGCGGAACGTGAAGCCAAACAAGCCAGCGCCGAGATTGCCTATTCCGGCAGCTTGCGACTTTACAAAAAAGATCCGAAAGTGTTTGTGACGCTGGAACATACGAATAGCGTCGAGGACAGCCGCTACCGTATCGTCCTGAAAACAGGTATCGTATCCGACAAAGTGACTGTCGATGGGTATCTATGTTCCCAAGTGAAACCCGTTTATCTGGAAAAAGAATTGTCTGTGTGGGAAGAAGAGAATTGGGCGGAAAAGCCGGTCAGCGTAGAAACGGCGCAAAGCTATATGACCTTGCAGGACGAAACGGGCAAAGCTTCTCTGTACACGTACGGCCTAAAAGAATACGAAGTGCTGGATGATGAAATTCATGTAACGCTGTTCCGGAGTTTCTCCCACCTCGGCAAACGGAATCTGGTGAACCGTCCGGGCAGACCATCAGGAATCGAAATAGCGACACCGGATAATCAATTGAGCGGAACGACATTCAGGTTCCGGTTTGCGTTCGGATTTTCCGGAAGGGAGTGCAATGAAGCCCGCGAGGCCAGAAACTACCTGACACCGCTGGTCGCTTACCAACGAAAAGAGTTCAACCGTTTCAATCTGAACAGAAGGAATGCATTAATTGAGACAACAGGTTCATTGTCGTTGGAGCTGGGAGAGGCAGTAGTATCCGCATTGAAGTTTACGGAAAAAGGCGAAGTGTTCATGCGGTTATTCAATCCTACTGATGCTACCGTCACGATCAACTTGCCGGGAGGAAGCTTCTTGTCCGATGGCATGGAAACAAAAGCTGACACTATTTCCAGCCTGACTCTTGCTCCGCAACAAATCGGAAATGTGATCCTGAATAAATAATATACACTCAGAAAAGAGGTTAGAACATGTCAAACTTTAAAAAGAATTTCCAAAGCTTCGGAAAATCCTTATTGTTCCCGATCAGTCTGCTATCCTTTATGGCCATATTCTTGGGGCTGGCAGCAGCATTACAGAACCCGAACATCATCAAGGTATTGCCTTTTCTTGAAAATGTGATCATCCAAAATGGCTTGGGATGGGTCCGGAAAATTTCCGGCTTGCCTTTTGGTCAGCTGCCCTTATTGTTTGCACTCTCGATTCCACTAGGTATGGTAAAACGTGACAAAGAAGTAGCCGTGTACTCAGGCGCTGTCGGCTATATAGCCATGCTGATGGGAATGAGTTACTTCCTCCAGGTCCAAGGTCTGACTGCTGATACCACTTCAATGGCCTATCTGATGGAAACACAAGGGTTGAGCCAAGTGGACGCAACCTTGCAAAATGCGCTTTTTACAAATTCATTGGGTATCTTCGTCTACAACACCAACGTCATCGGCGGTATCCTTGCGGGTCTGATGACTGTATTCCTGCATAATAAATACAGACAAACGGAACTGCATGCAGCACTGTCGTTCTTCAGTGGCAAACGCTTTGTGCCGATCATCGTCGCAATCGTGATGGCTTTGGTCGGAACTGGATTGACTTTCATTTGGCCGGTGATCAACCTGGCGATCATCGCAGTCGGAAAGCTGATCAGTGAAAGTGGCCTCTTCGGGGTATTCCTGTACGGGTTCACCGAAAAAATCATCAACCCGACCGGTCTGCACCACATCCTGAACCAGACATTCCGTTTCACTGCTTTGGGCGGAGTCGAGAACATCAACGGCGAAACGATTGTCGGGGCTTTGCAGATTTACCTGTACCAATTGGACAACAACTTACCGTTCTCCACGGAAGCGACCAGTTTCTTGGCCCAAGGAAAAATCTTGCACATGGTCTTCGGCATGCCGGCTGCTGTACTTGCCATGTATCGCATGGCCTTGCCTGAAAAGCGCGAGAAGGTCAAGAAGTTCTTCCTGGCAGGGGTGACCGCCGTTATCTTAACAGGTATCACCGAGCCGATCGAATTCACTTTCATCTTCATTTCGCCGATTCTTTGGGTCGTAAATGCAATTTTTGCCGGATTGGCATTCTTGGTGCCGGCCATCTTCGATGTGGCAATCGGTAACATCCAGGGTGGAATCATTGACTGGTTCGTGTTCGGCGTATTGCAGGGCATGGCTACGAAATGGTATATCTATCTGATTGCCGGACCGATTTTCTTCGCGCTCTACTACTTCACCTACAAGTTCATCATCGAGAAATTCGATGTGTTGACATTGGGACGCAGAGCTTCAGATTTTGCGGATGAAGAAGAGCCTGCGGAAGCGGTGGCGTTGCAGAGTGACGATCGTGTTATTGCCGAGAACATCATCAAAGGCTTGGGCGGTTTGGACAACATCACGGATATCGACAATTGCATCACGCGGCTTCGGGTAGAAATCAAGGACAATTCTTTAGTCGATGAAGCTCTAATCAAAAAGACCAATCCGAATGGGATCGTCAGACCGGATGATCAGACCGTGCACGTAGTCTATGGTGGCCGCATCACGAAAATCCGGAACATTGTCGATAATTACGTCTACGAAACGCGCAGCAGTAAAGGCTAAAGCTAGAAGTAAAGGGAGTGATTTCTGTGAGGAAAAACAATGTAGTGTTAGTTGGTGGCGGGTCGACTTGGACGCCAGGGATTCTGAAGGCAATGACGACCCATATCAAGGGATTTCCGTTGAACAAGGTTGTTCTGTATGATACCGATGGCGAACGGCAGTCGGTGATCGGGGAATTCGCAAAAATCTTGTTTGCTGAGGAAGCGCCGGATGTCGCATTTTATTATACGACTGATAAGGATGAAGCATACAGGGATATGGATTTCATTTTCTGTCAAATGCGTACGGGTGGCTTCGCAATGCGGGAGAAGGATGAAAAGATTCCGTTGAGCCTGGGTGTTATCGGCCAGGAGACTTGCGGTCCAGGCGGCTTTGCGTATGGCATGCGTTCGATCAAGGACATGGTCGAGATGGTTCATGATGTGCGGGAACGCAGTCCGGAAGCGTGGATTTTGAATTATACGAATCCGGCGGCAATCGTCGGGCTGGCATTGAACAAAATTTTTCCGGAGGACAAGCGCATCCTGAACATCTGCGATCAGCCCGTCAATCTCTTGCGTTCGTATGCCAAATTGCTGGATTATGACGTAAACAAAATGGAGCCTGTCTACTTCGGGCTGAACCACTTCGGCTGGTTCACCAACATTTACGATGAGGAAGGGAACGACCTGGCGCCGAAACTGAAGGAGATTATTTTAGCCGGTGGATTCCAGCCGGTGGATGCTGAACAGCGCGATGCCTCCTGGCTGGAAACTTATGCGATGGTAGAAGACATGTTGCGAGATTTTCCGGAGTTCTTGCCGAACACGTATCTTCAATATTATCTGTATCCCGACTACAAAATTTCGCATATGGATCCGCATCGTACTCGTACTGATGAAGTCCGCGAGGGCCGCGAGAAAAAAGTTTTCGAGGAATGCAGGCGGATCGCTGCGAACGGTACCGCCAAGGATTCACATGTCGTCCACAATGATGCACACGGTGACATGATGGTGGAGGTAGCCGCATCGATTGCCAATAATGCTCGCAAGACTTACATCGTCATCGTGCCGAACAACGGCATTGTGTCGAACTTGCCTGACGATGTGATGATAGAAGTTGCCGCATCGCTCGGTAAAAATGGCCCGGCGCCATACGCAGTCGGCGAAATCGGCACTTTCTACAAAGGGTTGATCGAAGGGCAACATGCTTTTGAAAAACTGACCGTTGAGGCTTACTTGGAACAGTCCTATACAAAAGCGCTGCAGGCGTTAACGTTGAACCGGACAGTTGTGGATGCAAAAAAAGCCAGAAAAGTTTTGGATGCGCTGATTGAGGCAAACAAAGATTTTTGGCCGACACTAAAATAATACTCAAAATAATAATATGAGCGCAACGGACAAGTGTGGACCCTTTTGACAGGGCCGCACGTACTGCCCCGTTGCGTTCTTCGTATAGAAAAAGGAGATGCACAGATGAAAATAGTAACTGCAATCGACTCGTTTAAGGGTTCCATGTCAAGTCAGTTGGCTAATGAAATCGTAAAAAGAAATGTGCCAAATCATAATGTCGACATTTTCCCGATTGCGGACGGCGGAGAAGGAACGGTGGAAGTGTTTGTGGAATTGGAGGACGGCGAAATCATCAGCCAGCCCATGACCAGCGTCAACAATCGGCCGGACAAGGGGCACTGGGGCTGGGTTGAAAAAAGCCGGACCGCCATCATTGAAGCTGCGGAAGGTGCTGGACTGATCAAAGCCGACGCTGCAACGCTGCATCCCAGAAATCACACCAGTTTCGGAATGGGAGAGCAGATTATTCAGGCATTGGACAAAGGAGCAGAAACCATCATTCTCGGTTTGGGCGGAACAGCGACAGTCGATGGTGGAATTGGGATGCTGCAGGCGCTTGGGTGCGTATTTTGTGGCGCAGACAGAGAGCCGTTACCGGTATTGCCAATCGATTTACAATCCGTTGAAGATATCGATGTTTCTGGCATGGATCCGCGCTTGAAGAATACGGCTATCATTCTTGCATCGGATGTGACGAACCCGCTGTGCGGCCTACAGGGTGCTGCTTACGTATTCGGTGAACAGAAGGGACTTGCAGCGTCGGAATTGGCTTCCTATGATGAAGCGATGGGACATTACCGGAACGTTGTCGAAAAGGTGACCGGCCGAAACGAAGGTGATTCTGCGGGGGCCGGAGCTGCAGGCGGAATCGGATTTGCGCTGTTGTCATTTTTTGATTGCAGCTTCGAAAGTGGTTTTGAATTGTTGGCGCGACGGGGAAATCTGGAAGATAAGATAAAATCTGCCGATTTGGTGATCAGCGGAGAAGGCAGGTTTGACTCGCAATCGTTGCAAGGAAAAGTACCTATCGGCATCAGCCGAATGGCGAAAAAACATCGGGTGCCAACCGTGTTGTTTGTAGGCAAAGCCGAAGACGGACTGATCAGCCTGCCGGAGGAGAACATTGCTGCCATCATACCGATTGTGGACGCCCCAATGAGTCTGGAAGAAGCAATGACCAATGGCCCCCGCTTGCTGGGGCAAGCGGTCGAACGAGCATTTCAGTTGATTGGGATTGGGATGGAAATTTCGGACGGGTCAGATTATGAGTGACCGGAGGTGGCTGTCAGCTCCGATGAGGAGGGTGCTCATCGGAAGACGGTGTGGTGCCGGGTAGCTCAACTCCGGGGAGCGAATGTTCGCCGGAGGAGGCTGCGTGGTGTGAGGCCGAAGTCCGGCGAAGCCGCGGAGGTCGGAGGTGATGATCTTTTTGGATGTTTTCCTCCGGCGGAAGGACTGCTGCCCGGAGGAAAACGCCAGCTCCGATGAGCGGGGTGCTCATCGGAGTTGGTATTGCGCCGGGTAGCTCAACTCCGGGGAGCGAATGTTCGCCGGAGGAGGATGTGAGGCGGGCGGCTGTAGTGCGGCGAAGCCGCGGTGGTCGGAGGTGATGATCTTTTCGGATGTCCACCTCCGGCAAGGAACCCCCTAACCGGAGGAAACCGTCAGCTCCGATGAGCGGGGTGCTCATCGGAAGACAGACTGTGCCTGCGAGCTCAACTCCGACGAGCGAATGTTCGCCGGAGGAGGAAGCGCGGCGGACAGCCGAACTCCGGCGAAGCCGCGGTGGTCGGAGGTGATGATCTTTTTGGGCGATTTCCTCCGGCAAGGAACCCCCTAACCGGAGGAAACTGCCAGCTCCGACGAGCCGGGTGCTCGTCGGAAGACAGACTGTGCCGGGTAGCTCAACTCCGGGGAGCGAATGTTCGCCGGAGGAGGAAGCACGGCGGGAGGCGGAACTCCGGCGAAGCCGCGGTGGTCGGAGGTGCTCATCTTTATCCATCTCCACCTCCGGCAGACAACCCCTTAACCGGAGGAATGGGCACAAAAAAATAGCCCAACCCGGCGCATCCGGATTGGACTGACGATGAAAAATGCTTGGCCGGCTGCTCCGGCCGCAAAAAAATAGCCCAACCCGGCGCATCCGGATTGGGCTAACGATGAAAGTTCAGCACAAAACTTGGCCTTTTCCATGGTAATAGCCTTGCTGATAAACCATTCCCAGGTTTTTAAGCTTGTTGCTGATGCATTCCGACTCAACGCCTTCGACAACCAATTTAAGATTGTAACGATTGGAAAAGTTAAGCCAGTTATTCAAGAAAAAGAACATGCTGTCTTCGTTGGTGTTTCTGAAATCCAGCAGTGAAATTTTGATGGTATGAATATTTTGAATATTTTTTGATATCAATTCAAAGTTGTTTTGGCCACTGCCTATATCATCGATCGCCAATGAAAAACCTTTGCTCTTCAGATTTGAGATATAGTTTTGGAGGGCATCCGCTCCATCGGCCAGGTCAAATTCGCAGCAATGTTCAGTTAATTCGATCGAGACATTCTCTCTCATCGAGGAAATATTATCCAAAAATGCCCAAGTCGAAGGATGCTGCAACTGTTGTGGATGCAGATTCAGCGACAGATTTGTGTTGCTGTGTTTGTCCACCAATTTTTTCAGTTCCCTAAAATAATAAGCCATCAACCTGGCATTACGTTCGTCCTTTTCAATGAACCACAGAAACATTTTTTCAGGGAAAGCCCGCAATTTTGTGGATCTTAATAAAATTTCATACCCATCGATAACATTTGCACGCGAACACAGCATGATTGGCTGACATACCAGATATAAATCATCTAACAACTCCTGCATCTTATCCATTCCTTTTTCCCCCTTCCGATCACTGCAAACCAAACTGTCAAACTAAATTGGACCGAAACCTATAGTTAAATAATTCCACCGATTGAAATAAATGAAATCGGTTGATTATTCGATTGCATCTGTGCATAAAAAATCAATTGCCCTAAAACCATCAGCGATCGAAAGCGATGCCTCATCGCAACTGGGATGTGCCTTCTTTGAAGACGGCTCCCTTGCGCTCCCAGGCGACGAACCTATTTTGGCCCGCGTCTTTGGGATTTTGTGCTGATCCTGTGAGCTTATACCTAATTCTACCGCCGTTATTCCCATTTTGAGCAAAATAGTCCAAAAAGAATAACCGAACCAACAGTGTCATGAAAAAAATAGCGCTAGAACGAATTACCGGAGGTGGCTGCCTTCCGAGCCTCCGTGCTCCGACGAGCGGGGCGCTCGTCGGAAGACAGACTGCGCCTACGATCTCAACTCCGGTGAGCGCATGTTGGCCGGAGGAGGAAGCATGGCGGGCGGCCGAACTCCGGCGAAGCCGCTGTGGTCGGAGGTGATAGTCTTTTTGGGTGGATTTCTCCGGCAGAGAATCTCTTATTTTAGGAAAGAGTACTGTATCTTCGGTAGCTAGTTTGCGTATGTTTATGATGAGTGTGGTCAATTATTCATCATCCTCATTCTGGAATACGCTTGTATAATCCAAAATCATCATTGAAATAAGTTATCGTATATGATAACATGTAGCTGAAGGAAGTCATATTCTTGGGGGGAATAGCTTGGCATATGATGTTGAATTTTATCAAAAAGAGAATGGGGAAGTACCGGTACGAGATTTCCTCGAATCCTTACCTCCCAAATTAAGAGCTAAAACTTTCCGAGAAATTGAACTATTGAAAGATCATGGACCTGACCTAAGAGAGCCTCATACCAAATCGATAAAAGGGAAAGAAAATAAGGGGATTTATGAATTGCGAGTAAAGTTCTCAACGGATATCTCCAGAGTATTTTATTTTTCCTATATTGGCAGTACCTTTGTTTTGCTTCATGGTTTTGTGAAAAAAACTAATAAGACTCCGCCAAGAGAAATAGAGAGAGCAAGGAAGTATAAAGAAGATTATGAAAGAAGGTGCAGTGATGAGTAAATTGGATGTTAAAACAAAGTCTGCAGGAGTAAAGTTTGACGACATTAAAGCGCAAATGATGGAAGATGCTGAATTTCAAGAGGAATACGACAAGCTGCAGCCAAGATACGAGTTGATTTCACAAATCATCGAAGCAAGAAAAAGTATGAAGATGACTCAAGAAGAGCTGGCTAAAAGAGCTGGAACCAGAAAGTCCAACATTTCCAGACTCGAGAGTGGTTCTTACAACCCTTCATTAGA
>Ga0194138_10000563_pt1 | contig 17685 bp, 19 predicted proteins | sample TARM_MetaG_T2_14_FD_134022 | JGI IMG/M metagenome (GOLD analysis project Ga0194138, IMG submission 134022) | Freshwater microbial communities from Pennsylvania, USA, analyzing microbe dynamics in response to fracking - TARM_MetaG_T2_14 (version 2) | ecosystem: Environmental > Aquatic >...
GACCAGATCTACGCCGACGATGTGGCCGGCCCGATGCTGCACGCCATTCACTGCGTGATCCACGGGCTTGGCCTTTACCAGGAAGTACTGGAAGGAGCCTCGCTCAGCCACAGCCGTGAGCTGACGTCGATGACGCCCGCCTACTACCATCGGGATGCCTTGTTGCCGGAATCCGACTTCAATGAAGCTCTGACCGAACGCTTCTTTGGTGGTGTCCGGAAACCGGTTTTTACCACCGCGAACGCGGGCAACCACCTGATTTCGTTCGCCGAGGTAATGGCCATGTACCTGTTGGTGTGGTCACCGGAACCCTGGAGCCTGGTCACAGCGGCAGAGCCGGTCAACAATTCCGAGGATCTGGCCCGTTACCGCGAGGAACAGCAGGCGGTTGATGCGTTCCGGGAGAGTCTCCCCCGGGCCGCCCGGGCGCTGGCCAATGTGCCTGTGTACATGATTTTTGATGACCATGATGTCACCGACGACTGGAACCTCTCCGCCCTGTGGGAATCGACCGCTTACGAGCACCCGTTTTCCCGGCGGATCATCGGTAACGCACTGCTCGGTTACCTGCTGTGCCAGGGCTGGGGCAACCAGCCTGAAAATTTCGACGACGTCCTTGAACAGTGTCAGCAGTTGTTTGATGCGGAAAAGGACCAGAATGAACTGGACAAAGAAATGCAGGATAAGCTGATCGATCAGCTCTTCCACTTTCATCGCTGGCACTTCAGCCTGGCCACGTCGCCCCGAATTGTGGTTCTGGATACCCGCACCCATCGCTGGCGCAGCGAAATCCGCCGGAGTCACCCGTCCGGGCTGATGGACTGGGAGTCACTGACCGACTTCCAGCAGGAGGTGATGAATCAGGAGGCGGTGGTTGTGGTCTCACCGGCACCCATGTTCGGGGTCAAGCTGATCGAGATGATCCAGCAGGTATTCACCTTTTTCGGCAAACCGCTGCTGGTGGATGCAGAAAACTGGATGGCCCACCGGGGGGCGGCCAATGTGCTTCTGCATATCTTCGGACACCCCCGCACGCCCCGGCACTTTGTTATTCTCTCGGGTGATGTCCATTACTCCTTTGCCTACGATGTGCGGCTGCGCCACAAAAAAAACGGCCCGCGAATCTGGCAGATCACCAGCAGTGGCATCAAGAACGAATTCCCCAACTCCCTGCTGGAATGGATGGACCGGCTCAATCGCTGGCTGTTCGCACCCTGGTCGCCGCTGAACTGGTTCACCAAACGGCGGCGCATGCGGATTTCACCCCGGCTGCCCGAGGGCCGGGAGGCCGGTGAAAGGCTCTGGAACGGGACAGGCATCGGAGACGTGCGGCTGGATGATGAAGGCGCACCCACCGCCATCCGGCAACTGGACGCCGGAGGCGGGGGAACGGTTTTTCAGCAGCGAGCTAAAGACGACTGATCAGGCGTTAACCGAAGGCAGCCCGGACAGCGCCATGGCCAGCTCCTGCTCGTCGTACTCGTGATCACTCAGATCACCGGCAAAGTAAGACGTGTAGGCCGCCATGTCGAAATGGCCATGACCGCAGAGATTGAACAGGATCACCTCTTCCTTACCTTCCCGCTTGCATCGCAGAGCTTCGTCAATGGCACCCTTGACCGCATGGTTGGCCTCTGGAGCCGGCACGATACCCTCATTCCTGGCAAACAGAACACCGGCCTCGAAGCATTCGCGCTGGGTGTAGGACACCGCGTCAAACAGCCCCAGCTCCTTGGCGTGGGATACCAGCGGTGCCATACCGTGATAGCGCAGGCCGCCGGCGTGGAACCCGGGCGGTGTGAATCCCGAGCCCAGGGTGTGCATCTTGGTAAGCGGGGTCATGTGGGCGGTATCACCGTAATCGTAGGCGTACTTGCCGCGGGTCAGTGTGGGACAGGCCGAGGGTTCCACCGCAACGATCCGGGACTTCTGGCCGCCTCTCAGGGCGTGGCCCATGAACGGGAAAGCAATGCCGGCAAAGTTGGAACCACCGCCGGTACAACCAACAATCACATCGGGCCAGCAGTCCGCCATCTCCATCTGCTGCATGGCCTCCAGGCCAATGATGCTCTGGTGGAGCAACACATGGTTGAGAACCGAGCCAAGGGCATACTTGGTATTCGGATCCTGGACCGCCAGTTCCACCGCTTCGGAGATGGCGATACCCAGACTGCCGGTGTGGTCCGGATTCTCCGCCAGCACCTTGCGGCCAAACTCGGTCAGCTCCGAGGGCGAAGCCACACATTTGGCGCCGTAGGTTTCCATGACCGCCCGGCGATAGGGCTTCTGGTTGTAGGAAACCCGCACCTGGAACACGGTCACATCGATATCGAACAGGGAGCCGGCAAAGGACAGCGATGTGCCCCACTGACCGGCTCCGGTTTCGGTGGTAAGGGTGCGAATGCCCGCTTCGCGGTTGTAAAAAGCTTGCGGAATTGCGGTATTGGGCTTGTGACTGCCTGCCGGGCTCACGCCCTCGTATTTGTAGAAGATTTTTGCCGGTGTGCCGAGGGCCTTCTCGAGACGATGGGCCCGGTAAAGAGGCGCGGGGCGCCAGAGGTTGTAGACGTCACGCACCGGTTCCGGAATTTCGATTTCCCGCTCCGTGGTTACTTCCTGTTCAATCAGCGCCATTGGGAACAGCGGCTCAAGATCCGAGGGCTCCACCGGTTTCTGGGTGCCCGGGTGCAGAACGGCCGGCAACGGCTCTGGCAGGTCGGCCTGCAGGTTGTACCAGTATTTCGGCATCTGGCTTTCTTCGAGAAGGAACTTGGTTTGCATAGTTCTGGATTCCTTTATATTTGCTTTGTTGTCATACCGGTAGCCAGGCTTCAAGCAGATCCACCAGCCAGGGTACCAGCAGGGCCGTGGCAAAGGCCGAGAGCGCCATCGCCAGGCCGGAAAACGCACCCATCTGGGAGCTTACCTGAAACGCCCGGGCAGTGCCGATACCATGGGCCGCCACCCCCATGGCAATGCCTTTGGCAGTGTCGTCCCGAACCCGGATCCACTCAAACAGCTTGGTACCCAGCACGGCGCCGGTGATCCCGGTGATCACCACCAGTACCGCCGTCAGCGAGGGCAGACCGCCGATCTTCTCCGAAATACCCATGGCCACCGGCGCGGTGGCAGACTTGGGCGCCAGGGACATCTGGATCTCGATGGAGCCGCCGAGCAGTCGTGCCAGACCGATGGAACTGCCTGCCGCAATCATCACGCCACAGATCAGTGAAATCATGACCGGCAGCCAGAGCTGACGCAGCCTGGAAAACTGCTGATAGAGAGGCACGGCCAGAGCCACTGTCGCCGGCCCCAACAGGAAGTGAACAAACTGACCGCCTTCAAAGTAGTCATTGTACGATGTGCCGGTCGCCAACAGCAGGATGATCAGCATGGCAACCGAGGTAACCACGGGGTTGGCCAGCGGGTTGGAATTGGTCTTCAGGTACAGCCGATAGGCCAGCCCATAGGCCACCAGGGTGATGGTGAGACCAAGCAGCGGCGAAGCCGACAGATAAACCCAGATATCTTTCAGGCCTGGTTCATTCATCACGCTCACCGTTCCCGGCAAGGGGTTTGGCAAACCAGCGAGTAGTCACCTGCATGATCAGAGCGGTGGCAACCATGGTGATCACGGTACTCAGCAGCAAAGCCAGGGTAATAGGCACCCACTCGTCAGCAATACGGCCGAAATGCGCCATCATGCCCACACCGGCGGGTACGAAAAGCAGCGAGAGATGGCTGAGCAACGCGGTCGAGGCCTGGTCTACGGATTCCGGCGTTCTGCCGCGGACCATCAGGGTTATAAACAGCATGACCATCCCAAGCACCGGGCCTGGAATCGGCAGGCCCAGCAGGCGAACCGTAATTTCTCCCACCAGCTGGTAAACCAGCAGCAGGGTAATGCCATTCAGAAACTGCATCGGTCGATTTTCCGGTCAGTGAGTCTGGACTTTGGTATCGGGAATGGTACCCCGGCCATACATGGCAAGGATAAACCCTATGGAGAACATCGGCACCCCGTATACCGCCAGCGGTATGGACATGGCGCTGGATTCCACAGCGCCTCCGGATGTTTTTGTTTTTACTGTAAGCAACCGATGAAAAGTAGCACAGACCGGGCCCCTTCGGGAGCATTCAACAGCAACCGCCTGTAACAGGAAAAGCATGGCAAACCGGGGAACTTTCTGGCCGTGAGGATCGTGTACCGGTGCGGTTATCAGTATACTTGCATCACAAAACTAAAATACCTGGACACTCGTGGAGATACTCAAGGAATGAAACGCCTGGGAACCCTGGATGCCTCCTGGCTGGCTGTAGAATCTGAAGACACCCCGATGCACGTGGGCAACCTTCAGATCTTTTCGCTACCGGATGGCGCCCCTGAAACCTTTCTCCGGGACATGATCACCCGCATGAAAGAAACCGGCGATGTCGCGCCCCCCTGGTGCTACAAGCTTGCCTGGTCCGGCCTGCTGGGCCGTGTACTGGCACCGGCCTGGAAAGTCGATAAGGACATCGATCTGGATTACCACGTCCGACACTCGGCCCTGCCCCGCCCCGGCGGCGAGCGTGAGCTGGGCATTCTGGTGTCACGGCTGCACTCCAATCCGCTCGATTTTGCCCGCCCGCTCTGGGAGTGCCATGTCATCGAAGGGCTGGAGAACAACCGCTTTGCCCTGTACACCAAGATGCATCATTCAATGATTGATGGCATCAGCGGCGTGCGCCTGATGCAACGGGTGCTGACCACAGACCCTGACAAGACGGACATGGCACCCCCCTGGTCGGTTCGGCCAGAACGCCGACGCGGCAATAAGTCCGACTCCGAGGCCAGCGTCCCGGGTGCGTTTTCGCAGGCCATGGATGCCCTCAAGCTGCAGGCCGACATGGCACCAAGACTCTGGCAGGCCGGCAACCGGCTGGTCCACTCGGTCCGCCATCCGGAGGACGGTCTCACCGCACCTTTCACCGGGCCGGTGTCGAAGATCAACCACCGGGTCACCGGCCAGCGCCGGTTCGCGACCCAGCACTATCAGCTTGATCGCATCAAGGAGGTTGCGCGAGTCTCCGGCGGCTCCCTGAACGATATCGTACTGTACCTGTGCGGCACCGCCCTCCGGCGGTTCCTGCTTGAGCAGGACGAATTGCCCGACACCCCGCTCACCGCCGGCATACCGGTCAACATCCGGCCCGCCGATGACCAGGGCACAGGCACCCAGATCAGCTTCATGATCGCCTCCCTGGCAACCGACGAACCGGACCCGCTGACACGACTTCAGAACATCAAGACCTCCAGCCGGCGGGCCAAGGAACATCTGCAGAAACTGCCCAAGAGTGCACTGACCCAGTACACCATGCTGCTGATGTCGCCCTATATTCTTCAGTTGATGTCAGGGCTTGGCGGGCGAATGCGTCCGGTGTTCAACGTGACCATCTCCAACGTACCCGGCCCCCAGAGAACGCTCTACTATGAGGGCGCCCGGCTGGAGGCCATGTACCCGGTGTCGCTGATCACCCACGGTGGTGCACTGAACATTACCTGCCTGAGTTATGCCGGTTCGCTGAACTTCGGCTATACCGGCTGCCGGGATACGCTTCCCAGCATGCAAAAGCTGGCGGTATATACTGGCGAAGCACTGGATGAGCTGGAAAGCCTGATTTTGCCGCCGCTGGCGAAACCGGAAGCCGCTGAAAAACCGGAAGCGGGCACTAAGCCGCGGAAACCTCGCAAGAAGGCCGCGCCTAAAACGTGAAGGTATATGCCCGGGCCCAACTCAGCCCGGGCTCTTCCAGTTGGCAGCGCCCACGAAAATCAACTGAAGGAAGCGGGTCGTCCGCTTCCGGATCTGATCAATCTGGTAATCATCATCCGGGGAAACGCCCAGCAGGTCGGTCAGACTGAAGGCGACGCTGCGAACCACCAGATCCGATGTTATATCCAGATCCTGGTCATTGAGATGATCCACCAGCCTCAGTCTGCGCAAATCATTGGCCAGCTCGCTGGCGAAGAATCGCATTTCACTGCGAATCCCCTCCTGTACCGCCCGGCTCTCGCCGGCAAGTCCCTGGGCCATGAACATGAAAAAGCTTCGGTTGGCCCGGGCATGGTTGATGAAGATGGCCACGGACTCCTCAATCAGCTTGTCCGAATGCTGAACGTTGGCCCGGGCTTCCCGCATCATCCGACGTAACACAAGACCCAGCTCATCCACCAGCTGCAAGCCAAGATCATCCATATTCCGGAAGTGACGATAAAACGACGTGGGTACCACCCCGGCCTGTCGGGTCACCTCCCGTATGCCCAGGCTGGCGAAATGTCGCCCCTTCCCCACCAGTGTCAGTGCCGCCGTCATCAGTTTCTCGCGGGTTTCACCGGGTTTTCTTCGCTGCTTGTCCGCCATCACCTGCCCGTGCTGCCTCTCGCCAATTAGTGGTTTACGAGTGTACACATTCGAAAAATTAAAAGTACAGAATGCTTGTCATTTTACGCCAACCCTTCATGCCCGATTGCTACTCCGGATATCCGTGTGTACATTCGTACACATTAGTGTACAACTGTTCACACCACGAACGAGATAGCTTGGGAGAGTAGCACCATGTTAGCAAAACAGCCCCAGAGCCGAGCCCTTCACTGGCTTGGCAAGCAGCTATTCAACCGGAATGATCCAGCGGCATTTTTCGACCCCTTACTGGAGCGCATCAACCCGATGTGGATACGAGCGTACACACCGGCCAGAGTCGAACAGATCATTCAGGAAACTGCGGACACCAGAACCCTGGTTCTCAAACCGTCACGGAGATGGTCCGGCTTCAGGGCCGGTCAGCATGTGACCATCTGTGTTGATGTGAACGGCGTGCGGCGTCACCGCACGTTCAGTCTTTCGAGCTCCCCGATGTTCTGGCAGCAGCAGGGACGGGTGACCCTGACCATCAAGCGCCTGCCGGGCGGCCGGGTGACCAACTGGATACACGAGGAACTCGATACCGGCTCGGTGATCGGGCTGGGCGAGGCCTTCGGTGACTTCCTGGTTCCCGAGCCAGCGCAACCGGTCCTGTTCATTGCCGGAGGCAGCGGCATCACGCCGGTGCTGAGCCAGCTTGAAACCATGGCAGGCACCGATTACCGGGCGCCGGTAACCCTGCTCTATTTCGTCCGGACCGCCGACGATGTCATCGCCCGGAAAAAACTTCAGGCCTTGTCAGCCCGCTACAGCGCACTGAGCCTGCACATCATCACAACCCACGAAGGCGAGTCACCACGATACCTGTGCGATGCGGATCTTGATTCAATTCCTGGGCTCAAGTCCCGGCAGGTCTATCTCTGCGGCCCGAGAGGCCTGATGGATCTGGCCAGGGACCTGGTGAATCAACGGGGCGTCGATGACACTGCCATCCACAGCACCTACTTTTCAGCGCCACAGGCCGATCTCGGCGACGAAGCATTGGGCGGGCAGGTCCGGTTTGCCGGCAGCGACGCCGAGGCCAGCTCCCAGGGCGATGCCACCCTGCTGGACATTGCTGAAGCTACGGGCCTGTCACCCCGCCACGGCTGCCGAATGGGAATATGCCATCAATGCAGCTGCCGCAAAACCTCCGGCACCGTCATCAACCGCCTGACCGGCCAGGCCTCCGGACCCGGTGAGGAAAACATCCAGATCTGCATCTCGGTACCCAGGGGGCCCGTTTCCCTCGACCTTTAGTCGCCGACAACCAATTTCATCGCGGAGCCCTGGCGGCCCCGCAAGGAGAAGCACCATGAAACAGATGACCGAAACCCAGCTCTCACAGCTCGAACAGGATCTGAACGCCATCCGGGATGAGGTTATCGCCGATCTCGGCGAGCGGGATGCCCAAAACATCCGCCGGATGATCCGACTGCACCGGTTACTCGAGGCGGGGGGCCGGGTGATGATGCCGTTCGGCTTCATTCCCCCGGTCTTTGTTGCGGCAACCGCGACCTTGGGCATCGCGAAGATCCTGGAAAACATGGAGATCGGCCACAATGTGATGCACGGCCAGTACGACTGGATGAACGATCCCGCCCTGCACTCACAGACCTACGAGTGGGACACCGCTTGCACCGGTGATTCCTGGCGCCGCACCCACAATTACGAACACCATACCTACACCAACATCATTGGCAAAGACCGCGATTACGGGTACGCGGTTCTGCGGCTGAGCGATGATGAACCCTGGAAGCCATGGCATTCTCTGCAGTTCATCAACTACATTCTGCTCAGTGTGTTCTTCCAGTGGGGTGTGGGACTGCACGAACTGGAAACCGAGAAGCTTCAGCGCAGAGAAATCCGCTTGCGCGAAAAGCTGCCGTTTTTGAAAGAGTTTGCCCGCAAAGGGGGCCGACAGGCCTTCAAGGACTATGTGTTCTTCCCGTTGGTCACCTTCCCGGTCGCGCCCATCGTGCTGGCAGGCAACATTGGCGCAAACCTGATACGCAATCTCTGGTCGTCAACGGTGATTTTCTGCGGCCACTTTACCGAGGATGCAGAAACCTTCAGCGAGGAAGAGTGCAAAGGTGAGAGCAAAGGCCACTGGTACCTGCGCCAGCTAACCGGTTCCTCAAACTTCACCGGGGGCCGCTGGCTGCATGTCCTGAGCGGGCACCTGAGTTATCAGGTGGAGCACCATGTCTTTCCCGACCTGCCCGCACACCGTTACCCGGAAATCTCGGGGAAAGTACAGGCGGTCTGTGAGAAACATGGCATTCACTACAATACCGGCAGTTTTGCGAAGCAGTACGGCACGGTTCTGAAGCGGATACTTCGGCATTCCCTGCCGGAGCGGCTCGCCGGTTCAGCGATCAGGGCGTAACCGGTTCAGCATTGTCGGCGCTCAGATTGCCCGGTGGCCGTACCGTTACCCGGTTTCGTCCGGCCTGCTTGGAGGCATAGAGCGCCTCGTCAGCTGCCGCAATCAGCTGGCCCGGCTCCACAGGAAGCCCACCGGGAGCCGCGGCCACCCCAACGCTGATCGTCACCGGAACCGGCTGGCCTTCCCATTGGAACCGGAGCTCCTGCTCGACGTTTTTGCGAACTTTCTCAGCCAGTTCCCCGGCGCCCGTGGCGTCCGTGTATGGCAGAATAATGGCAAACTCCTCACCACCGTAGCGGGCAACGATATCTGTCCCTCGCCTGACAACGGTGGTCAAAGCATCGGCGAGCCGACGCAAACAGGCATCACCAGCCTGGTGCCCCAGGTTGTCATTGAACGATTTGAAATGATCAACATCGATCATGATCAGCGCCATCGGCCCCTGACGGCGGGAGCGGAGGGCTTCTTCCGCCAGCCGGGTATCGAAATACCGGCGATTGAACACCCCGGTTAATCCATCCGTGGCACTCAGGGCTTCCAGCTGGTGATTAACCGACTCCAGTTCCGCGGTCCGCTCGGCCACCCTGGACTCCAGCTTTTCGGTCATTTCCTGCTGAATACGCTGGGTTTCGAGTGTCATATGCCGCAACCGGTCGGCCAGAGCTATAGACAGCAGTATGACCTCAAACGCGGACCCGATCTGAATGCCGTACTCGGTGAAGAAGTTGGCGGGAACCACGGCAAAGGTCTTGAGGGTATACAGCAGCATGCCGGAAAGCAGTGCGGTCCAGGCCACCATAAAATACCTGGCCGGCCGGAAACGCCGATACAGGCAAATGCCGCCGGCGAGAATAACAAATCCAACTGCCACTGCCGCCATAAACGTATTCACTCTGATAACAGGACCATAATCCGGCCAGAAGAGCGATGCAGCGCCAGTCACCACAAAAAACGCCATGAAGGCCAGGAAGACCTTTTCCAGCCTCGGGACATTCTCCCGAAGCGCCAGAAATGACCGGGAGAAACCGAGCACACAAAACATGCCTGTTGAGATCAGGAACCCCACCGCCCGATTGTTCCACCAGGGTGACTCGGGCCACAGGTGTTCAAAGGCCAGACCATTCAGGGTGAACTGCAACAGCCCATAGGAGAGGATATAGGACACATACCACAGATAGTTGGTGTCCCGGATAGACACGAAAATCAGAAAGTTGAAAATCGCCATGCAAACGAGGAGCCCGTAGTAAAGCCCCAGCAGGAAACGCTCCTGATGATCCGCCGAGCTGAACTCGTCGGAATGCCATAACAGGGTACGCATCTGCACAGCGCCAGACGTCTGAACCCGGAAAAACAGATCGACGCTCTGGCCGGGTGCCAGCTTCAGGAAGAAATTGATGTTGTGATGGTCCCGAGGGCGTAGACGAAAGGGAACCGAGTCTCCGGCTATCTGACGGCCAATACTGCCGTCTGCCTTGACCACAAACATCTCCATTCGGTCAATGATCGGGTACAGCCCCTCAATCACCCAACGGTCATTGGGGCTGGACTGATTGGTAACACGGGTATGGAACCAGTAGACCGAATTGCTGAAGCCGAAATTGTAGGCCTCATCAGGCATACCTTCGGACCGGATCTGCGGCCACCGACTGACAATTTGCGAAATGTTCAGGCTGGCGGCGGGATCTTCGTAGTAGGTCAGACGTCGGGATATGTCGAGGCGCCCGGTGTCTTTGTCCAGAACAACAGGAAAACGGTCAGCTATATCGATCGCGGCCGCACCGGATGAACACAGCAGCAGCACGACGAGAAAGGCAGGATGAATCACGCCGTCCCCGGGCCCCCCTTATTATTGTTTGGTCTTCGGGTTCCATACTATCGGACGGGACGGGCCACAAGCAGTGAGATATGTATTTGATTGGTAAGTTTCTGTATCCCCGTCAGGCAATCTGCAGCAGCCTCAGCAACTGGGGCCGATGCTGATCCTGGATAATATCGGCCAGGGTGTATTTATCAAGCACTTCCAGAAAGGCGTTCAACGCCTCACCGAACATGGACTTCAGCCCGCACACCGGTGTGATCTTGCAGGCGTTCTTGGAGGAAAAGCACTCTACAATACTCAGATCCTGCTCGGTTTCCCGCACCAGAATGCCGATATTGATGTCTGATGGCGCCATGTGCAGACGCATGCCGCCTTTCTTGCCCCGGATGGTCTCGATATACCCTTTCTTGTTGAGCTGGTGAACCACCTTCATGAGATGATTTTTGGAAATGTCATAGCTGTCCGCAATTTCCTGGATGGTTGCCAGACGATCACCCTGGGCTGCCAGATAAATCAGTACCCGAAGTGAGTAATCCGTGTAACGGGTGATGTGCATTCAGTACTCCAGTCGTTATCACAATCAGTCAATAGGATGGCCGTGTCACCAGGTAACAGGCGGTGGCGCACAGACACACTCCGGAAATCGCCAGAACCAGCCCGGATGCCCCCAGCATGACAAGCAGTCCCCAACTCAGGGCCATCATAGTACAGGCCAGAACCTTGCCCCTGACCGGAACCGCCCGGCGCGTCCTCCACTGGCTTATTGCCGGACCAAATTTGGGGTGGTCGTCAAGCCACTGCGCAAACTCCGGCGAGCCCTTGCTGGCAAAGAAAGCCGCCAGCAACACAAACGGCGTTGTCGGTAAAAGCGGCAGCGCTATTCCGGCAATCGCCAATGTTGCTGAGGTATACGCAAGAATGCGAAATCCGGTTTTCCCAAAACGATCGCCCATCATGGGGGTCCCAGCAAGGTTCATAACTGCATCCATTCTACCGGGATTCAGTGGACAGGTCTGCCCAGGCGGCTGAGAAAGACCAACCTGGCAACGTAAGCGACCTTGATACCCACTGCAAACAGCAGGGTTCCAACGTGCGCAAGAATCTGAATGGCCATGGGAAAGTACTGCGCCAACGGGTAGGCCACCAGTATTGTCAGCACCAGCCCCAACAATGACCCGACCATCGCGCTGTTCGCCCTGAATAACAGCTTTTCCATTTGAAACCTCCTGAATACATCTTTAATATGTATTTTATAGACTTCTTTCAAGAAGATTTCAACCCATAAAAACCCGGAAACAATGATCAGGAGCTGGATGCTCAGCAAACACCGACCCGAAACAGCCATTAAGCTATATTTAACATGAACCTAATGGAGAAACACAATGCACGCACAAACCTGGCTTGAAACAGCCTCCGAGGAAGAACTGATTGAGCACATTCTCAACCGGTATCACGACACCCACCGGGACCAGCTGCCCGAGATGATCCGCTTGGCCCAGCGGGTGGAAAGAGTGCACGGAAGTCACCCTGACTGCCCCTCCGGTCTGAGCGCGCACCTTGAGGCGATGCAGCAGGAGCTGGAGAGCCATATGGCCAAAGAGGAGCAGATACTGTTTCCTATGATCACCCGCGGCATCTCCGGCATGGCGCGGGGGCCCATCTCGGTCATGCGCGCCGAGCATGAAGACCACAGCTCGGCGCTGGTGCGGCTGGGCGTACTCACCAACAATCTGACGTTACCAGAAGAAGCCTGCAACACCTGGCAGAACCTCTACCAGCAGATTGCCACTTTCCAGAATGACCTGAATGCGCATATCGCCCTGGAAAACAGCGTGCTGTTTGCGCGGATAGATGGAATGACGGGACCCTAGCCTCAGCCGGAGTAGCTTGCTTACCTCCCGTGGGGTATCGGAAAAATTGATCCAATCTGCAATACTTGGCCTATACTCAGATCAAAAAACAAGCGGTAACAGGATTAACCCGATGCCCCAGAGCAAGCTGACAGACCGTTTCGGCCGCACCGTCAATTACGTGCGCCTGTCCGTCACTGACCGGTGTGACTTCCGTTGCGTCTACTGCATGGCCGAAGACATGACGTTCCTGCCCCGCCAGCAGGTTCTGACTCTTGAGGAAATTGCCCGGGTTGCCCGCAACTTTGTGGATCTGGGTACCGAGAAGATACGCCTGACCGGCGGCGAGCCGCTGGTTCGCAAGGACATTCTGGAGCTGGTCAAGGAAATCGGCACCTACGGGCTGCGCGACTTTGCCATGACCACCAACGGCAGTCAGCTCACCACGATGGCCGAGCCCCTGCACAAGGCCGGCATGCACCGCCTGAACATCAGTCTCGATTCCCTGGACGCGGAGAAATTCCGCACTATTACCCGTACCGGCAGCCTGAGCCAGGTGCTGGACGGTATTGATGCGGCCCGGGAGGCTGGTTTCCGTGGCATCAAGCTCAATACGGTGGTGATGAAAGGCCGTAATGATGAGGAGATTCCGGAGCTGATTGAATTCGCCCGCAAGAAGCAGGTGGATATCAGTTTCATCGAGGAAATGCCCCTGGGCGAAATCTCTGAACACGACCGGGGCCTTGCGCTATGCACCAGCGAGGAAGTACGGGATATCATCCGGCAGCATCACGAGCTGGTGCCGGCCACTGAGGATTCGGGTGGGCCGGCGCGCTACTATCGCATGCCCGACAGCGCCACGAAGGTGGGCTTTATCTCTCCCCACTCGCACAATTTCTGCTCTACCTGTAATCGGGTCAGGGTGACTGTCGAGGGGCGGCTGCTGCTGTGCCTGGGCAATGAACATTCGGTGGATCTGCGGCGGGTTCTTCGTGGCAATCCGGTAACGGATGACAAGTTGCGTCAGACCATTATCAATGCCATGGATCTGAAGCCTGAGCGGCATCACTTCTCGACCAATGGGGATGTGCAGATTCTTCGGTTCATGAATATGACCGGCGGGTGAGCGGACCTCTTCGTTTTTGCCGCCCAGCCTTCTTGTTTGGGAGGTGGAGCGCTGAACAACAGTCCTGCTAAAGACGGGGTCAGATGAAAACCTTCATCTGACCCCATTTTCACATGGAGTGCTCTGACGTTTCCGTTTCCGCCTCCATCTCCCCCATATCCTGCATCCCGCTCATCTCTCCCATGGCCGCGCCGGTGTTCAGGTGTTCCATGGTGATCTCGCTGTATTTCAGAACCTCACCGCCATACTCCATCATGAAGCCATGGGCGCCATCCTCGGTGGCGAATGACGCCAAAGTCGGCCCCATGGCGCCTTTTCGGTCGGAACCCACCACATAGTACGCATCCCTGGCGTCGATCAGGGCGGTGTCATTCGGGTTTTGCCAGTCGGTCTGGGCCATGTCGTGGACGTACAGGGTGTGATTACGGTTGACGTTTTCAGGTTGCAGCAGCCAGGCGAACATGTCCCTGGTGGAGCAGAATTTGCGGACGTGCTGGTCTTTTTCAGTGAAGGCCTGTCCTTTGGGGCCCGGGAAGCCTTCGATGATCATGCCGCAGACGTGGCATTCGTCGCCGCTCTCGAAACGGACCGGTTCGGGTCTGGCGGCGATCTGCTCTTTCTCACCGGAGCAGGCTGTCAGTGTAAGAACGGCCAGAGCGGCAAGTAGCCAGGCCAGTTTGTTTCGGTTCATGAAGGTCAACTCCGGTCAGATACGATGGTTTCGGAAAAGTAACAGGGCCCCTGCCAGCGGGATGGCACACCAGAGCACCAGGCCAACCCAGAGGCCAAAGGCACCGATGGGCAGGTCGGCGCCCAGGCTGAGGACACCGCTGAGATGCGCTGCGTCACCGAATGCGACAATGTTGAGCAGTCGGTAGATGTCAGTGGGGTTAAGCATCAGCAGCCAGGGCAGCAGTTCGGCGCTGAATTTGCCCTCGCTCGCCACCAGGGTGCCGAGCAACATCAGATCAAAAATCAGCACGAAAAAGAACCAGATGGCCAGGGCCAGGCCGGCGGCAATGGGCTTTTCGCTGACCCGGACACTGATCACGTAGGCAAGGGCAATGAAGCCCCAGCCCAGCAGGATAGTGGAGGCGATAAAACGGGTCATGGCAGCGGCCAGACTGGCAATGGCCACGTCTTCAACCAGCAGGGCGATGGCCACACCCGCAACGCCGAAGCCAATCAGGGTTGCCAGGGCGAGGGTCAGGCCGTGGCCCAGGAATTTGCCAAGCAGCAGCTGGCTGCGGCTGAGCGGATAGGTCATCAGGAGCAGGAGCGTGCCGCCCTCCGCTTCGCCAACAATGGCGTCATAAGCCAGCAGTAGCGCGATCAGGGGAATCAGGAAGATTCCCAGGCTGGCGAGGCTGGCAATGGTGGCCGGCGTGGAGGCATAGCCCACCTGGCCGGAAGCGGCGGCACCGAACCAGGCGATGCCGAGGGCCAGGGTGGCGAAGACCAGGGAAATGGCCATCAGCCAGCGGTTGCGCAGGCTGTCACTGAGTTCCTTGCGGGCAATGGTCCAGATGCGGTTCATTGATTTCCTCCCCGACGGGCCAGGCCACCGGAGCCGAGAAAGTGCACGTAAATATCTTCCAGGCTGGGCTGCTGGATACTGATATCAGCCACCTCGCCCGATGCCATCACCGTTTTCAGCAAGGCCATTTTCTCCCTGGGTTGCACGTCCACCCGCAGGCGCCCGTTGTCCGTCTTGATCATCAGTCCACTGCTGGTGGACGCTTTGTCGATGACCCTCTCGAGTGCAGAAATACTATTGGCAGGCTCCAGCGACAGGGTCACCGGCATATTCGCCTGCCGCCTCAACGCCGCCAGATCCCCGGCGGCCTTCAGCGAGCCCTCGGTGAGAATGGCCGCGCGGTCAATGTATGGCTCAACCCCGGGCAGAACATGGGAGCACAATACGATGCCCGTGCCCTCGTCCCTCAGATCCCGCAGCAGTCGGTAAAGATCGGCGGTGGCCACCGGGTCCAGACCCACGGTCGGTTCGTCCAGCATCAGCAGCTTTGGCCTGCCCAACAGCGCCTGGGCCAGCCCCAGGCGCTGGCGCATACCCTTGGAATAGGTCTTGGTCCGGGCATCCCGGGCATCGCCCAGCCCCACCTGTTCCAGCAGCTTCGGCACCTGGTGAAGAGAGGAGCCCTTCAGCCGCGCAAAGTGGCTCAGAATTTCCCGGCCGGTCAGCTGCGGATAGAACATCACGTTCTCCGGCAGGTAACCGATGTTCTGAGTCACCGACGGATCGCCGGCGCGGCCACCAAGCACCGACACTGTGCCCTGGGTTGGCTGCATCAGCCCAAGAATCAGCTTGATGGAGGTGGTCTTGCCGGCACCATTATGGCCGAACAGCCCCAGAATCTCACCCGGCTCCAGACGCAGATCAATACCCTGCAGTACCGGGCTCTTGTCGTACCGGTAACTCACATTCTCAAGACGAAAACAGCTCATCGGATCTCCGGTTTCAGGTCTGGGGGAATTCGCATCAGCGGATAGGAGTCGGTCACCCCGGCGTCCTTCACCACCGGAAAGGCATCCTGCACCCAGCGCAGGGTATCCACTGCCGGGCTGAACATCAGGATCTTCGCTTCCGGATACTTCCACAGCAGCCGGTCGATATTGTCGTTGGGCTCATAAGGCACATCCCCGATCCTGTCCTGATCACGGTCCCAGCCCAGGTAGTCACTCCAGTAATTCCCGCTACCACCCTTCGACCACTCCTGGGTGCGAGTCGCCACATACTTCACCTGGCGCTGATTGTTCACAAAGGCATTCCCGAACACCTCGTTATCCTCAGAACCGGCCGTCAGGTGTATACCAATGTTGCTGTCGGCAAACAGATTGCCCTCAAAGGTGTTGTACAGGGAGTTATAGATGAACACCGCCTTGCCTTCGACCCCCTCGATCTCCGCCGCACCAAAACGGCCCCGGGAAACCCCGATGACCACATTGCCCCTAAGCTCCGACTGGGTAATGAAATTCATCAGAATCCCATAGTTTTCATCATTCACCGACCGGTTATTAAGTACTGTCAGCCGCTTGCTCTGCATCAGCGCATAACCGGTCCGCGTACCACGGGTGACATTGTCCTCCAGCAGATTGTTCATCGAGTACATGTAATGAATGCCATAACGCAGATCCGACATCTCATTGCCCCGAATCGTATTGTTATTGGCCGTCTCGATGTAGATCGCATCCCGGGTCTGGCTGATGTCATTGTCCTCGATCAGCGCCCCGGTGGTATTGAACAGATGAATCCCGTTACCCCGGTCATTCGGACGCATACTGGCATCGCCACGAATCGTATTGTTCCGCACCGTCACATCCGGCGTCGCATCCAGCCAGACCCCGAACGCCGGCCCCTGCAGACGGTTATCGGCAACCACCGCCCCCCGGGCCTCCCGGGCGACAAAAATCCCCGCATCCAGCTTGTTCAGATTGCTGCCCCAGTTACGAACCGTACACCCGGATAACGTCACCTCCTCGGCAACAATATCCACGGCATTCCCCTGCCCCCCGGCATCGATCACCGTGTCCGGATGGCAGGACACAGTCACCCCGGGCACCCGGATAGCCAGAGACGAAACTTGCTCAGGAGGAAGTTCAAATGACGCCCCCGGTTCCAGGGCATCAAGCCGTTCTTGCAGGCCCGCGTTCGCGGTCAGCGATAACAGAGCGACTGTCAGGGCCACCCCATAACGCAAAAGTGAATACATCAAGTTCTCTCTAAGAAAAAAATGCGAGGCCAGCACCAAAGTGCGGCAAGCCAAGAGGAAGGCCCTTTCCAAAACTGTGCGGAGCCAAGGATGGCGGAGCCCAAGCGTCACATGGATGTGCCGAAGGAGCGTGTTTTGGAAAGGGCCTTCCTCTTGGGTTGCTACTCCAAAGATACAAGGCTGGGGCCCCAGTAACGGAGCCCCGCCAAGCAAAAGACCTATCAGGCCTTCTCAACAAGCATGCGCCCACGCATCTCCATATGCAGCGCATGACAGAACCAGTTGCAGTAGTACCAGTGAACCCCCGGCTGATCCGCCTTAAAGGTC
>Ga0194138_10000566_pt1 | contig 17641 bp, 16 predicted proteins | sample TARM_MetaG_T2_14_FD_134022 | JGI IMG/M metagenome (GOLD analysis project Ga0194138, IMG submission 134022) | Freshwater microbial communities from Pennsylvania, USA, analyzing microbe dynamics in response to fracking - TARM_MetaG_T2_14 (version 2) | ecosystem: Environmental > Aquatic >...
CAGTAAACAACCCGAGGGGCGGGACCTATTACGGCGGCTCGGTTGCAGGGCCTGTGTTTAAAGAAATTGCCGAAAAAGTGTATGCGGCGCGTATCCTGTTCGATGATGCGCCCGAAGAGAAAACGTTGCCCTCCGAACCGCAATTGCCCGAAATTAAAAACGGGAATCCTGAAAATATTTTTCGGCTGGCAGAAGAATTAAGCATTGAAAACCTGGAAAGCAAATCTGTTTCAGGGCTTGTAAAAGTGAAAAAAGTTGATAATCGGATTATTCTGGATGAAAATGAAACAACAGTTGGTTCTGTGCCCGATGTGACAGGGATGGGAGCCAGCGAAGCCATTTTTTTACTGGAAAATGCCGGGTTGCAGGTACGCCTGAAAGGCATGGGGAAAGTTGTTCGGCAATCGCTGAAACCAGGTACAAGAGCCAACCGTGGCGATATTGTTTATATAACACTGGGATGAAAATGAATTTAAGAAAACTACTGGAACATATTGATTTTTTGGAAGTGCACGGAAAAACTGACCGTGAAATTGAAGGTGTTGAATTCGATTCACGCAAAATTAAAAAAGGTTCGGCTTTTGTGGCCCAGCCCGGATTGCATGCCGACGGGCACCGGTTTATTCCTGCAGCACTTGAAAATGGCGCTGCAGTAGTTTTTTGTGAAGAATTTCCGAAAGAATTACCTGCCGCTGTTACGTTTGTTTCAGTAAAAAATTCCGGTTTGGTTTTGGGAAAACTGGCCGCAGCTTTTTATGGTTTTCCTTCACAAAAAATGAAAGTGGTGGGTGTAACCGGAACAAACGGCAAAACCAGCATTGTTACTTTGCTTTACCGGCTTTTTATTCAGCTGGGACATAAATCCGGTTTAATTTCCACCATCGCTTATCTGGTAAACGATAAAGAAGCCACCGCCACGCATACTACACCCGATGCGTTGCGTATTCAGCAATTAATGGCGCAAATGGTTGAGGCCGGCTGCGAATATTGCTTTATGGAAGTAAGTTCGCACGCGGTGCAGCAGCAACGTATTGAAGGAATTGATTTTGCCGGCGGGGTCTTTACAAATATCACACACGATCATCTCGATTACCATAAAACTTTTGCGGCTTACATTAAAGCCAAACAACAGTTTTTTGATAATCTTCCGGCTACGGCATTTGCACTCACCAACATCGACGATAAAAACGGACGGGTGATGGTGCAAAATACAAAAGCCAGGGTAATAACCTATTCCAATCGGGCACTGGCCGATTACCACTGCAAAATGCTTAAAACCCATTTTAACGGAATGATGCTCAACCTGGCCGGACGCGAAGTGTGGACACGGTTTGTGGGGAAATTTAACGCTTCGAACCTGCTCGCTGTTTTTGCGGTTGCGGTAAATCTGAATCAGGATGAAGATGAAGTACTGACACACCTCAGCAACCTTGAACCGGTAAAAGGGCGTTTTGAAACTGTTCGCAGCAACGATGGGAAAATGGGGATTGTGGATTATGCCCACACGCCCGATGCATTGAAGAATGTTTTGACGGCCATCTCAGGAATTCGCTCGGGAAACGAACAGGTAATTACCGTGATTGGTGCAGGTGGCGACCGCGATAAAACAAAGCGCCCCGAAATGACGCAGGAAGCCATTGCCGGAAGTGATAAAGTAATCCTGACTTCCGATAACCCGCGCACCGAAGATCCGGCACAAATTATCCGCGATATGGAAACCGGAATTGGGGTGGCCGACAAAAACAAAGTGATTTCTATTGAAAACCGGCGGGAAGCTATAAAAACAGCAACGCTGATAGCACAACCCGGTGATATAATTCTGGTAGCCGGAAAAGGCCACGAAAGTTACCAGGAAGTTAACGGTGTGAGGCACCATTTTGATGATGTGGAAGAGTTGAAAAATTGTTTTGGTATAAGCGAATAAAGGCAAAAAGCTATGCTCTATTATTTATATGAATTACTGGCTGAATACGATATTCCCGGGTTGGGGATGTTTCCATACCTCTCCTTTCGGTCGGGGGCAGCCATTATTTTATCACTGGTGATTACACTTGCCTTTGGTAAAAAAATGATTCGCCTGCTGCAGCGCAAACAAATTGGTGAAGAAGTGCGCGACCTTGGTCTCGAGGGGCAACTGCAAAAGAAAGGGACTCCAACAATGGGCGGGTTGATAATTCTTGCAGCCATAATTATCCCCACATTGCTTTTTGCCCGGTTAGATAATATTTACATCCTGCTGATGCTCATAACCACTGCTTTTCTTGGCCTCATTGGTTTTATCGACGACTACATAAAAGTATTCCTGAAAAATAAAGAAGGTCTGGCCGGGAAATTTAAAATTCTGGGGCAGGTGAGCCTGGGCCTTTTTGTGGTTGCAACTCTTTTCCTGAGCGATGAAGTTAAAGTTCGCCAACATGTGCAGAGCGCCAGTGGCACGGATTTAACACAGGTCATTACAGATCCGGTTACGGGCGAGCGTACCACAAAATTTGTAACCGAAGATGTGAAATCAACAAAAACAACCATTCCGTTTTTCAAAAGAAATGAATTTGATTACCAATGGCTTGTGGCATTTGCGGGCAGCGCGAGTTCATGGCTGAAATGGATTGTTTATGCACTGGCCATTATTTTAATAATCACTGCAGTTTCAAATGCTACCAACCTCACTGACGGCATTGACGGGCTGGCAGCCGGCACATCGGCAATTAGTGGCGTTACGCTTGGTGTGCTGGCTTATGTGAGTGGTAACATCATTTATGCCGATTACCTGAATATCATGTACATACCCAGTATTGGCGAGTTAACTGTTTTTATTGCTGCTTTCATTGGGGCAACTGTTGGTTTTTTGTGGTACAATTCATTCCCTGCACAAGTGTTTATGGGCGATACAGGTAGCCTGGCGCTAGGAGGGATTCTGGCTGTTTTTTCGGTTATTATCCGCAAGGAAATTTTAATTCCGCTGCTGTGTGGAATTTTCCTCATAGAAAACCTGTCGGTTGTGATTCAGGTGTCGTGGTTTAAATATACCAAAAAGAAATATGGCGAAGGTCGCCGGGTGTTTTTGATGAGCCCTATTCATCACCATTACCAGAAGAAAGGAATTCCGGAACCGAAAATAACAACGCGCTTCTGGATTGTAGGAATCCTGTTGGCGGTTTTAACAATTGTAACATTAAAAATCAGGTAAGTTGAAAAACAAAATTGTCATACTCGGAGCCGGTGAAAGCGGGGTGGGGGCAGCCATTCTCGCGCAAAAACAGGGGTATGCCGTTTTTGTTTCCGACCTGGGAAAAATTAAAGAGAAATATAAAAACGTTCTTTCACAGAAAAAAATTGATTTTGAAGAAGGCAGTCACTCCGTGGCCAGGATTCTGGATGCGGAAACAGTGGTGAAAAGCCCCGGGATACCGGAAACGGCCCCACTCATTCAAAAATTGAAAAACAGGCAGGTTCCGGTGATTTCTGAAATTGAATTTGCCGGAAAATTTACAAACGCCAAAACCATCTGCATTACCGGCAGCAACGGGAAAACAACAACATCACTGCTTACATTTCACATTCTGAAAAATGCGGGGTTAAACGTGGGGCTGGCCGGAAATGTGGGACAAAGCTTTGCCTGGCAGGTGGCTGAAAAACAGCATGATATTTATGTGATTGAGCTCAGCAGTTTTCAGCTCGACGGCATGTACAATTTCAGGGCCGATGTGGCTGTTTTGCTGAATATTACTCCCGATCATCTCGACCGGTACGGGAACTCGATGCAAAACTACACCGATTCCAAATTCAGGATTATTCAAAATCAAAGAGCAAACGATTATTTCATTTTCTGTGACGATGATGAAATCATTCAAAAAGAAATAAAAAAACGAGAGATAAGACCTGTTGCGGTTCCTTTTGGGTTTTCAGGACCAAAGTTGCCGGGGGCAGGCATTGCAAGCGATAAGATGATTATTAATATTAACCAAAATCAATTCAGTATGTCTATTCTGGATTTATCATTACAGGGGAAACACAATATTTATAATTCCATGGCAGCAGGCATTGCGAGCATGGTTTTGGAAATCCGCAACGACCAGCTCAGGGAGAGCCTTTCCGATTTTAAAGGAGTTGAACACCGCCTGGAACACTTTTTAAAAGTGCACGGAATTGAATTTGTGAACGACTCCAAGGCCACAAATGTGAATTCCACCTGGTACGCGCTGGAGAGTATTCGGCAACCTATTGTCTGGATTGCGGGAGGGATCGACAAAGGCAACGATTACAGCATGTTGCACGCGCTGGTAAAAGAAAAAGTAAAAGCCATTGTTTGTCTCGGAAAAGATAACTCAAAACTACATGCGGCTTTTGACGGCATTGCAAAAAATGTGGTGGATGCGGCGAGTATGGAAGAAGCTGTAAAAGCAGCCTACTACCTTGCCCGCAATGGCGACACCGTTTTGTTATCGCCGGCTTGTGCCAGTTTCGATCTGTTTGAAAACTATGAAGACCGGGGAGATCAGTTTAAAAACGAAGTAAGAAATTTGTAAAAGAATATGGTTGCACAATCGAAAATATTCAAGGGCGATCGTGTTATCTGGGTTTTGCTGTTGCTGTTGTCGCTGTTATCGCTGTTAATCGTTTACAGTTCCACCGGTGCATTGGCTTACCGCCAGGCCGGAGGAAATACGTTATATTTTCTGGTGCGGCAGCTGTTTTTTATTGGGGCTGGTTTGGGCCTCATGCTGGTAATGGTCAATTTCCTGTCGGTTAAAATATATTCCATCGTTGCCAACCTGCTGGTTTACCTGAGCATTGGACTTCTGCTTACAACAGTTGCGCTAAATTTTGCAGGAATGCTCGAAGGCAGTGGCCGTACTCTCGATTTGGGATTTATCTCCTTTCAACCGGCTGAACTGGCAAAAATTGCCCTGATAATGTACACCGCAAAAGTGCTGGCCAAAAATCAGAAAACCAAAGGTGATCTTAAAAAAGCATTCCTGAAAATAATTATCCACTCAGTACTTGTTTGCGGTTTGATTTTCGTCTCCGACTTTTCCACTGCAGCTTTGCTTTTTGCTGCCATTCTTACCATGATGTTTGTGGGGCGCATCCCGTTTAAATACTTGTTTTTGGTAATAGGAACCGGAATTGTACTGGTGACTGCTATTTACTTTCTCGCCGATCAGTTTCCCAGTGCCCCGGCAAGGGTACATACTGTAAAAGGGCGTATCGACAGGTTTATTTTTGGAGACCCCGATGCTGAAAAAGGAATTACCCAGGCCGATTATGCCAAACTTGCCATTTACGAAGGCGGGTTGCTGGGAAAAGGCCCGGGGCATTCGGATGTGAGTAACTACATGGCAGCTGCTTACAACGATTTTATTTTTGCCATTATTATTGAAGAATACGGTCTGATTATCGGTACAATGGTAATGTTTCTGTACCTGATTTTCTTTTTCAGGAGTGTGGTCATTGTGCGGCGAGCTACCCGAACCTTCCCGGCATTTCTGGTTACAGGGCTTTCTTTGGTGCTGGTTTTCCAGGCCATGATTAATATTGGGGTTTCCACGGGGTTGCTGCCTGTTACCGGGCAGCCGTTGCCGTGGGTAAGCCTCGGGGGAACATCATTGATTTTCACATCGGTGGCTTTCGGGTGTATATTAAGTGTGAGTTACCAAAATCAGGTAAACCGAAAAATTCAAAAGCCTGCTGTGCAGGTAAATGTACCCGACGAGGATTATGAAATGGGACAAGAAAAAAAGAATGAAAATTGAACGTGTAATAATAAGTGGTGGTGGTACCGGAGGTCACATTTTTCCCGCCCTGGCCATTGCAGGCGAAATTGGAAACCGTTTCCCGGATGCTGAAATTTTGTTTGTGGGCGCTTTGGGCCGCATGGAAATGGAACGTGTGCCTGCCGCTGGATATAAAATCATAGGCCTGCCGGTAATGGGTTTTCCCCGCAAACCAGGACTTAAAATGCTGAAATTTGTGACCAGCCTGCTCAAAAGTAATCGCCTGGCCAAAAAAATTATAAACGAATTTAATCCGCAAATTGCAATCGGGGTAGGCGGCTTTGCAAGCGGCCCGTTGTTAAGGGCTGCTGAAAAAAAACAAATTCCCACACTCATTCAGGAACAAAACTCCTATGCCGGAATAACCAACAGGTTCCTGGGGAAAAAAGCCGGGGCAATTTGCGTGGCATACGATAAAATGGAACGCTATTTCCCGGCAGAAAAAATTGTGTTTACCGGGAATCCGGTGCGCGAAAACCTGCTTAAAAAAATTGATGACCGGAATGAGGCACTTTCCTTTTTTGGGTTGAAGGAAGAAGATAAAGTGGTTTTGGTTATCGGGGGCAGTCTTGGGGCACGTTCCATAAATAGCGCCATGCTGAAGAATGTGGATGTCATGGCCAAATCAGGTGTGCAGTTCATCTGGCAAACCGGGTCAATTTATTATCGCGAAATCACAGAGAAGATGGAAGACACCACACCTGACAATTTGCATATTCATGAATTCCTTTCGCGCATGGATTTGGCGTATGCCGCTTCCGGAGTGGTTATTTCGAGGGCGGGTGCCGGAACTATTTCGGAGCTTTGCCTGGTGGGGAAACCGTCTATTTTGGTGCCTTCGCCCAACGTGGCAGAAGATCATCAAACAAAAAATGCATTGGCGCTGGCCGAAAAGAATGCTGCCATAATGATTCCTGATCACAAGATTGATGAACAATTGCTGCCCGAATCCATCCGGTTAATTAACAACCCGGAGGAGTGCAACCGGTTGTCGGAAAAAATAAAAACGCTGGCCAAACCTGACGCAACACGTCATATTGTTTATGAAACCGAAAAACTATTGAAACAATGAGTTACCTTCAAAATATAAAGAATGTTTATTTCCTCGGTATCGGGGGGATTGGGATGAGTGCCCTGGCCCGGTATTTTAAATTTACCGGACGGAATGTGGCGGGCTACGACCGTACACAAACCGCTCTTACCGATGCCCTTCAGCAAGAGGGAATTGATGTGCATTACGATGACGATATCCGGAACATTCCCTCCCGGTGGAACCCTGGCGAAACACTGGCTGTTTTTACTCCAGCGCTTCCCGATGACCACAGCGAACTCTCGTGGTTTAGGGGGAAACCGATTGGTTTGTTGAAACGTGCCAAAGTACTGGGTTTGATTTGTAACGAGAAAAACGGAATTGCAGTTGCCGGCACCCACGGGAAAACTACCGTGAGCACAATGACGGCCAACATTCTTGATAAAACTAAAACAGGTTGCGGTGCTTTTTTGGGCGGAATTTCCAAAAATTTCGGGAGTAATTTGTTGCTGCCCAACGAAGATTCACCATGGATTGTAGCCGAAGCCGACGAATTCGATCGCTCGTTTTTGCACCTGCAACCAATGCTGGCACTGGTTACATCACTCGATGCCGATCACCTCGATATTTACGGGGAGAAAGAAAAAATTGTTGAATCGTTTGAGAAATTCATTTCACAGATAAAACCGGGCGGGAAATTATTAATGAGAAAAGGAGTAGAGCTGGATACCCGAAAAACATCAGCCCGGGTGTTTTCTTATGCATTGAAAGAAAATGCGGATTTCAATACGGTGAATTTAAAATTGAGCAGCGAAGGTGGTTTTTACCAGTTCGATTTGAAAACTCCGGACGGGATAATTGCCAATTGCCGGCTCAATTATCCGGGATTGATAAATGTGGAAAACGCTGTGGCAGCTGCGGCACTGGCCTTTTTGGCAGGTGTTTCGGCCGACGAAATTAAAAGCGGTCTGGAAGATTACCAGGGAGTGCTGCGCCGTTTCGATGTGTGTTACAAAAGCGACAGCCAGATTTATATCGATGATTACGCCCACCATCCGGCTGAGCTTAAAGCGGTAATTTCATCGGTAAAAGCATTGTACCCCAGCCGGAAAATCACAGGCATTTTTCAACCGCATCTTTACTCACGTACCCGCGATTTTTCAGCTGAGTTTGCCGCCAGTCTCGATTTGCTGGACGAAATAATCCTTATTCCCATCTATCCGGCTCGCGAAGAACCTGTCGAAGGGGTGAGTTCAGCGATAATTTTTGAAAAGATGAAGAATGAAAATAAAATAATGGCAGAGAAGGAAGATGTGGCACAACTTCTTGCCGAAAGAGAAACCGATGTGGTGCTTACAATGGGCGCCGGGGATATTGACGGAATTGGGCCACAAATAATTGAAGTGCTTAAAAATAAACAGAATGTTGCTTAAGTTATTAAAACTGACGGGTTTCCTCGTGCTAATCGCCTTTTTGGTGGTTACATTGTCCTTTTCTGCAAGAGAAACAAGGGACGTAACCTGTGGCAATATTGAAATTGAATTACAGGAAAATGAGCTCATAAAAATAAGTAAAGACGAAATTACCCGGTTGGTCAGATCGGCCGATGACCAGCTTGTTGGCAAAAACCTGCAGCTTATTAATACCGATTCTTTGGAAAGAGCAGTGGAAAAACACCAGGCCATTCAAAAGGCTGAAATTTTTAAGGTAATTACGAAAGACAGCGTGGGTTACCGTGGCACACTTGGTGTTAAAATTAAGCACAGGGAACCAGTAGTACGGATTATGTCATCAGAAGGAAGGTATTACCTCGACCGGAATGGCGAGGTAATACCCATTTCGGCCAATTATACGGCCAATGTTTTGGTTGCCACCGGGTATTTTTCTGAGCAGTTTGCCAAAATGCAGCTGCTCCCGTTTGTGTTGTTCATCGAAGAAAATCCTTTTTGGAAGGCGCAGGTGGAACAGGTGCATGTGGAGCAAAACGGCGATGTTTTGCTGACTCCACTCGTTGGAGACCACATAATTGAAATGGGGTCGCTTGAAGATTATCCGCGAAAGCTGCGCAATATGAAAGCTTTTTATCAGCAGATAATGGCCGGGAACAACTGGAATAAGTACCAAAAGGTAAGTGTAAAATACAAAAATCAGGTAATCGCAAAAAAAAGATAATATGGCTTCAAAAATAGATCGTTCGGTTGTTGTTGATATTGGAACATCAAAAATGACTGCTCTTGCCGGACAAAAAGACAGCGAAGGGAGGATGGAAATTCTGGGCGCTTCAAGTTTTCCTTCAAAAGGCATAAAACGCGGGGTGGTCTTTAATATCGAAGAAGCCGCCATTTCGCTTAAGTACCTGTTAAACGATTTGCTGGATCAGGTGGGGGGCAAAATAAAAAAGGTTGACATTGCCTATGCCGGGCAGCCCATGAAAATATACGAACACAAAGGAACCCGCCTGACTTCGGGCGACGGGGTGGTGACTGAAAACGATGTAAATGAATTACTCAATGAAGCCAGGAAATTAAAGGTAGAACAGGATTTTAAACTCCTTCACGTTATTCCGCAGTCGTTTGTTATCGATAACGAACCGGTGGAACTCAGCCCCGTGGGGATTACCGGGCAGAACATTGAAGCCACCTACAAATTAATAGCCGTACCCGAAATTCACATTACCAATTTTGAGCGGGTGCTCGATAAAGTTGGGGTTGAACTGGGGGAAGTTGTGTTATCGCCAATGGCAACCAGCGAAGCCGTTTTAACTGAAGACGAAAAAGAACTGGGCACCATTTTGCTCGATATGGGTGCCGGAACCACCAAGCTGGCTGTTTTTAACGAGGGAACAATGATTCACATCGCAGTAATTCCATTTGCCGGAGATGTGTTAACCAACGATATTAAAGAGGGTTGTTCAATTCTCCCGAAATGGGCAGAGCAGCTTAAAACTCAATACGGTCAGGCGCTTGGCGATTTTGCCGATGAGCAGAAAGTGGTCACCATCCCGGGCCACAGCGGATGGGAACCTAAAGAGATTTCATTTAAAAGCCTGGCTTTTATCATTCAGGCCCGGATGGAAGAGATTATCGACAGCGCTTTCTACCAGGTTGAAAAATCGGGTATTGCCGAACAACTGGGCTCCGGGATTGTCCTCGCAGGCGGAACTGCCTCGCTGAATAACCTGATATCGCTGGTTAAATTTCGCACCGGAATGGATACCCGGTTGGCTTTCTCCGTTGTTCGTGCTTCTTCAAAAGCTGAAATTATTGAGAAACCTGATTTCCATACAGCGCTGGGGCTCATGAAAATGGCGCTCGAAAAAGTTGATCCGCTGTCAAAGGAGAAAAAGCGGAAACCAAAAAAGAAGAAGAAAGATTCCGGCATCTCTCCCTGGCTGAAAAACGTAGTGCAGGGAGTGCTCGATTATGTTGACGACGATGATGATGTTGCATTGAATTAAAAATTAATGATATGACCGAATTAGTAAATTTCCAATTTCCGCGGACTTCATCCTCCTCCATTATTAAAGTTATTGGAGTAGGTGGAGGTGGCTGCAACGCGGTCAGTCATATGTTCGAAGAAGGAATTGCCGGTGTCGATTTCATTATTTGTAATACCGACGGCCAGGCAATGGAGAACAGCCCGGTGCCGGTAAAAATTCAACTTGGTGTTACTTTAACCGAAGGCCGCGGTGCCGGCAACCAACCGCAAATGGGCGAGGAAGCAGCACGCGAAAATTACGGGGACCTGAAAAATGTACTGAAAGAGAACACCAAAATGTTGTTCATTACCGCAGGTATGGGAGGTGGCACTGGTACGGGGGCAGCCCCGGTAATTGCCCGGTTGGCCCGCGAACTCGACATCCTCACCATTGCTGTGGTTACTGTTCCCTCGCCGGCCGAAGGCAAGAAGCGTTTTGGCCAGGCCATGGAGGGTATTGAAAAGCTGGGTGAGTTTGTGGACAGCATGCTGGTAGTAAGCAACCAGCGGTTGCACAATATTTTTGGCGATTTACCTGCCAGGCAGGCCTTTAAAATGGCCGACAATATTGTGGCTACAGCAGTAAAAGGGGTCGCCGAAATTATTACCCTGCATGGGAATGTGAACATTGATTATACCGATGTTTACACCGTGATGCACAACAGTAGTGTCTTTATTATGGGGACAGGTGTTTCTTCAGGCGAGGGACGTGCCATGAAGGCTGTAAACGAGGCGCTTGAATCGCCGCTGCTCGACAGCAACGATATTTACGGAACGCAAAATATTCTGCTCAACATTATTTCGGGCAAAGATGAAATTACAATTGGCGAAATAGGTGAAATAATAGAAGTGTTGCAGGAAAAAGCCGGCCAGGATGCGGATATCATTTGGGGGAACGGCTACGATGAATCGCTGGGGGAAGAAATCAGCGTAACGATTCTGGCAACCGGATTTGTAACCAACCCGAACCAGTTGCTGCAAACTAAAAAAGAGCCTGAAAAATATAACCTGGGAGAGGAAAATAATGAATCCCGGGAGATGGAAGAAAAACCCGTTGAGTTTGAGGCAGAAACAGATTTCAGGAAAACCCTGAGTGAAGCTGGAACGAATGAGGATGAAGGGAAAATGGATGTTCGGGAAGAAAAGAAAAAAACGCCCAAAACATTATCTGACAGGTCTTTATTTTCAACCAAACGAAAAAACCGAAAAAAGAAGAAACAGAAAGCCGATGAACCGGTTGCACAGAGCAATATTGACAATTGGTTTTATAAGAATTTTGGATTAGGAAAATTGTTCGAAGACGACGACCAGTCGTTGGATGAATAATTTCAGTTTAACCTTAAAAAGACAGTAAAATGACAGAAAATATGGCAAATTTCACATTACCGACAAATCCAGGTGCCGAAATTAAAGTAATTGGCGTTGGCGGTGGCGGCGGAAATGCCTTAAATCATATGTTTAAGCAGGGAATCAGAGATGTTGATTTTGTAATATGCAATACCGATGCGCAGGCGCTCGATGCCAGTCCGGTGCCTGCCAAAGTCCAACTGGGGGCATCGCTTACCGAAGGCCGTGGTGCAGGTAACAAACCCGAAGTGGGCAAGCAGGCCGCCATCGAAAACATCGAAGATGTGAAACATGCGCTTTCAGAAAATACCAAAATGGTTTTTGTAACCGCCGGAATGGGTGGCGGAACAGGCACAGGCGGGGCTCCCGTAATTGCCGAAGCCTGCAGTGCCGAAGGATATCTCACCGTTGGCATTGTTACCATTCCTTTCCGGAACGAAGGGAAACGGCGCATTAAACAGGCCATTGATGGAATTGCCGAACTGGAAGGTCATGTGGATGCTTTGCTGGTGATTAACAATGAGCGCATTCGTGAAATGTTTGGCGATTTTGGCATTTCGGAAGCTTTTTCGAAAGCCGACAATATTTTGGCCACAGCAGCCAAAGGAATTGCAGAAATTATTACTGTTCCGGGCTATATCAATGTTGATTTTGCCGATGTGGAAACCGTAATGCGCAAAAGCGGTTTGGCCATCATGGGTACAGGTGTGGCAAGCGGTGATAAGCGGGCAACCGAGGCCGTTGAATTAGCCCTGAACTCTCCGCTGCTGAATAACAACGACATCCGCGGGGCAAGAAATATTCTGCTCAATATTACTTCAGGTACAAAAGAAGTTACCATGGACGAAGTAGGGCAGATTACCGATTACCTGCAAAATATGGCCGGTTTTGATGCCGATTTGATTTGGGGAAACGGAAAAGATGAAACTTTGGGTGACGATATTTCGGTTACTTTAATCGCTACAGGTTTTGGGAACAGTTCTATCCCGGAAATCACCGGCGACAGGAAACCGGAAAAAGAAACACACCATTTAAAAGAAGAAACTGAACCCGAAAACCCGAAATCCTTAAAAAAGGCTTCCGGGAAAAAATCAACTTCTGTTCCCGACCAGAAAATATTAAATTTTAACGGGAAGGATGAGTCGCCAGACGAGACTGCTGAAGATGACCTGGAATTTGAGGTACTTTATCCGAAAACCAATAAAGCCCGGAAGAATATTGAAAACGCCAAAATGGATTTTTCTTCGGCTTCGGATGAAGATTTGGATGAACTCGAAAATATTCCGGCTTACAAACGCCGGCAAATGCGCATGAATGATCCGAAATACAAGAAAAAACTGTCAGACTATTCTGTGAATAACGAAAATAAACTAACCGATAAAAATTCGTACCTTCACGGACAGGTAGATTAACACAGAAAAACAAAAAATTATGTCACTTTTCGATCAGATTAATAACGACATGAAAGCGGCCATGAAGGCCCGCGATAAAGCAAAACTGGAGGCACTTCGCAACATTAAAAAAGTGATGCTCGAAGCCCGGGCAGCCAAAGGTGCCGGCTCGGAATTAAGCGAGGAAGAATCGCTTAAAATAATTTCGAAACTGGCCAAGCAGGGCACCGATTCTGCTGAAATTTACAAAAAGCAAAACCGCGAAGATTTGGCAGAGCAGGAAATGGCACAGGTAAAAGTTTTTGAAAACTACCTGCCGGCCAAAATGAGCGACGAAGAATTGACAGCGGCAGTAAAAGGAATTATCGAAAAAACCGGTGCTTCCTCTATGAAAGATATGGGGAAAGTAATGGGATTAGCTTCCAAAGAGCTGGCGGGAAAAGCTGACGGCAAAGAAATTGCAGTAAAGGTGAAATCCTTGCTGCAGTGAAAAATATGTAATAGTCAAACATAAATTGAACAGCACTGTCATTTCGAGTTTTTTACACAATTTTATTGGGCATTATGAGAGGGTGACAGTGAAATTCCAAAATGCAAATCACAAATCACAAATAAGTTCCAATTTTCAAATATTTTTAAACTCCAAAATTCTCAAATTTATCTTGTTTTGAAATTTGTTTTTTTGGTGCTTATTTGTGATTTGTTTTTTTGTTATTTGGTGTTTTGCTTATAATCATGAAGTTATACAAATCTGTTATTGGTAATCTAAGGTATGAAGGTGAGAAGTCTCACTATTTTCGCTGATTTCTCTGAGACATTTGGCAGATTCGAAATGGCATTTCAAAGTTGAAATAACATTAGTCGTCTTCTTCTTCACCTTCATCCTCAATCTGATCGGCTACGTGGTCAAGGTCGGCATATTTGTCTTCGTAATCCTGTTTCACGTCGTCTTTCAGAAAACCGTCATCGTCGAAGTCGTCGTCCTCGTCCACAATCTGAACCGCTTCATTTTCAGTCATCCGGAGCATGTAATATTTGTCTTCGGTTTCAAAAGGGAGTGCGGTGACTTTCACCCCGTTTTTATCGAAAAAATGGATGAGGTTTTCGGCAAATCCATCCGCGTAAACAAACTTAATTTGTTCCTGTAAATCTTTGTCGAGTTTATTGTAATCCTTGATAACTCTTGGTTTGTCAGGTGCCATAATCGTTTGTGCTATTTTATTAATATTCAGAAATCAGAAAACGTTCAATACATTTTTGTTTATCGATTCTAACCAATCGTGAAGTTGTTAAAATCGTTGTAAATCATACCAACAAATAAATGTGTTAGATTTGATATATACAATAGATAAGTGATTTTTTTTAGCGCTTTTTTTGCCTGCGGATTCTCCCGTAAATGCAATCCTTGTCGTTGCACCACTCGCACTGGTAACCTTTTTGTTTACAGCTGGTTCCGATGCCGATTATTCCGCTCACCGATTTGATGGGATGCATTAGTGAGGAGGGGGAAAGCTGAATACCGCAAAAACCGGGAGGCAAAAGCGAGAAAAGCTTTTGCTGTTCGGCCATGCTCCAGTTGCAATATCCCGGCGAAAACAGATCGGGTGACTTTCCCGGGTCAAAACCCATTAGTTCTTCAATTTCTCAGGGTTGTATTTGAAGTTCTTCAAAAGAGAAAGTGTAGTTTTTTATAACAGTTGACATTTCTGATCCAATTAATTTTAACCGGTTTGCAAAGTAGCAAAAAAGAAATTGAATCCGGGAATTGATCTTGTAATTCGTGTTTGCGGGAGTTGAAAAAAAGGTATAAAAAAAGAGGAAATACGCAGGTAAATCCTCTTTTAAAATAGTGCAGTTTGTTTTTATTATTTTTCGGTAATTTCAATTTTTTCAATCACGTCGCCCGGGCGGATTTTGTCAATAACCTCGAGCCCTTCGGTTACTTTACCAAAACAGGTATGATGTCCGTCGAGGTGTTTGGTGTTTTCGCGGTTGTGGCAAATAAAAAATTGTGAGCCTCCGGTGTCTTTCCCGGCATGAGCCATGGAAAGTACGCCGCGGTCGTGGTACTGGTTGCCGCCGTCGGTTTCACATTTAATGGTGTAACCCGGGCCGCCGGCACCGGTTCCGTCGGGGCATCCGCCCTGAATTACAAAACCGGGAATTACCCTGTGGAAAGTAAGCCCGTTGTAAAATCCCGATTCGGACAGTTTCACGAAATTTTCAACTGTTGCGGGTGCATCATCATCGTAAAAATCGACCTTCATTACTCCTTTGGCAGTATGTATTGCTGCTTTTGTCATTTAAAATTGTTTTAACATTCGGGCGCAAATGTAAGAAAATAAACTGATTTCTAAATTTGCCGTTGTTTCATCGGCAGCTTATTAATATCTTTAGAAACAAATACAAAAGCCACTTTAGCTCAGTTGGAAGAGCAGCTCACTCGTAATGAGCAGGTCGCGGGTTCGAGTCCCGTGAGTGGCTCTCTGCTTAAATCGGAAAGGATGTTGAATGAAACAGGATACTGACGAAGGTATTCATTAGTTCAGGGATTCTTATTTGCCTGACAATAAAATATATTCTGAGGCAGGATTAAATTCAGTTCTCGCTGCTTTTTGTTGTTGGGTTTTGTTTTACAATAAAATATATCTAAATTTATCCTTCAAAACTATTCAACAATGACCTCTCCTGAGCAAATAGCCAGAAAGCAAATAGACCAGATGCTCGTACAAGCCGGCTGGCAGGTACAGGATTTAAAAGACATAAATACTGGCGCTGCTTTGGGAGTGGCTGTGCGGGAATACCCCACCAGCACAGGTCCGGCTGATTATATTTTATTTGTTGACCGAAATCCGGCAGGCGTAATTGAAGCAAAGAAGGATGGTACCATATTAACCAACGTTGAGGATCAAACCCATCGCTATGCCACGAGCAAATTAAAGTGGAACGTAATTTCTGATGAATTGTCGTTGAATAAAGTGAAACTGAAAGACGACAAACCCAAAGAGGTGGTGTATAATCCTGCCGTACCGGTGGAACATTTCGATTTTATTATCATCGATGAATGCCACCGGTCTATTTACAACTAAATTCAGTTTGACGTTGTCGGGAGTTTCGCACGCCGACAAGTCTGCAGCGCCTTTAACCTGTCAACGTCTACAGACTTGACAGCGTTAACTAAGCAGAAATTGAAATTTTGCCGAATCACGCGATCCTTCAGGATTCATTTCTTAAATATTTGCAGAACGAATATGGAAAACAGAATGTAAAAAGGGAATGCAGAGCCTGGGGATTTAACAAGATCGATATCGTAAGAAAAATTAATGATGAGTTTATTTTTTACGAAGTAAAGACTTACAAGCAACTTCTGACAAGTTTAAGAGTTGCAATTGGACAGTTGTTCGAATACTGCTTTTATCCATCAGAGAATAATGCAACCGAGTTAGTATTGGTTTCTGATATTGAACCGAATAAGGATTTTATTACATATTTAAAACACCTCAACTCATTGATAAAAATAAAGCTATCCTATATACAGTTTGATGTAAAACGAAAAAAAATAGTAAATAAAATATGACAACATCTCAAATCGTACAAAAAGTCTGGAATTACTGCCACATCCTGCGTGACGACGGCGTAAGCTACGGCGACTACTTAACGCAACTCACCTACCTGCTTTTCCTGAAAATGGCAGATGAATTCTCGAAACCGCCGTATAAAAAGGATATTGGAATTCCGGAAGAATATAATTGGAATTCGCTATGCAATAAATCGGGCGCAGAACTGGAAGCCCATTACGTGGTAACGCTAACTGAGCTGGGCAAACGGAAAGGAATGCTGGGACAGATATTCTTCAAATCGCGAAATGAGATTTCGGACCCTGCAAAATTGCATAAGCTGGTACAGATGATTGACGGAGAAACCTGGATTACCCTGGGAAGTGATGTGAAGGGAGATATATATGAAGGACTACTCCAAAAAAATGCAGAAGACACCAAGAGCGGTGCCGGGCAATATTTCACTCCACGACCGCTTATACAGGCTATGGTAGGATGCGTGCAACCAGAACCCCTGAGAACTATGGCGGATCCTGCCTGTGGAACGGGTGGATTCTTTCTGGCGTACTACGATTTTATCAATGAATTTTACAAAAAGTCGCAGATTGAATACTTAATTTTCGTAAAAAAGGGTTCAGCATGCTGCCAAACCCTTTTGTTAATTAAAATTTCTTTTAAGCAGAAATTAAAAGTCCTTCAAAACGCTATCCAGTTTTGTATTAATTTCTTTGAGGTCTTCCTCAAAGCTGGCCCTGAAATCATCCCATTCTTCTTCTGAGGTATTTTCAATTTCATTTAACCGTTCGTTCACTTCAACACGTTTTTCCTGAATTTCATCCAGTAACTTTTCTTGTTCATCTGTAAGTCCTTCGCCTTTTTCTTCAATCAATGCATTCAGCTCGCGAACTTTATCGTTAATGGCTGAAAATTCCTCGCTTACCAAACTTTTCAAATCGTTTTGCATTTCCATGAATTTGGCACTAATTGTTTCCTCTGTGCTGTTTGATTCATCGTTTTTATTTTGCTGCCCGGAGTTGCAGGCTGAAAATGTAAAAGCACTTATGC
>Ga0194138_10000569_pt1 | contig 17621 bp, 17 predicted proteins | sample TARM_MetaG_T2_14_FD_134022 | JGI IMG/M metagenome (GOLD analysis project Ga0194138, IMG submission 134022) | Freshwater microbial communities from Pennsylvania, USA, analyzing microbe dynamics in response to fracking - TARM_MetaG_T2_14 (version 2) | ecosystem: Environmental > Aquatic >...
CCATCTCGCGCTGGCGATGTGCGAGATGGCGCGGCAGGCGGGGTGCAGCGTCGCCTATCTGCCGTTGGCGGCGGCATCCGGGCAGGTCCGTGACGCGCTGGACGCGCTCGACGGCCACGACGTGGTGGCGCTCGACGGGCTGGAAGCGGTGGCCGGGCGTCGCGGGGACGAGGTAGCCGTGTTCGACTTCCACAACCGTGCCCGCGCAGCCGGTGCCTGCGTGCTGTATACGGCCACGGCCATGCCGGATGCGCTCGGTCTCGGCTTGCCCGACCTGCGTTCGCGCTTGTCCCAATGCATCCGCTTCGTACTGCCGGTACTCGATGACGCCGGCCGTCGCGCGCTGTTGCGCGACCGTGCCGATCGTCGCGGCCTGCTGCTCGACGAGGCCGTGATCGACTGGCTGCTTGCCCATGCCGAGCGCGACGTGCCCGGGTTGGTGGCCTTGCTGGACCGGCTGGACCGCGCCTCGCTGGCCGAGCAGCGGCGCATCACGGTGCCGTTCCTGAAACAGGTGCTGGCTGCGCAGGCGTGATGCGCGCGTGCGGATGTCCGCCCGTGCCGGACGGCATCCGATGCGCTCGCCACTCAGCCGCGCAGCGCGGCGTCCAGCTCGTGCAGGCGCTGCGGCGTGCCGACGTCGGTCCAGCGGCCGGAATGATGCTCGCCGCCGATTTGCCCGCGTGCCATCGCGGCGCGCAGCAACGGGGCGATCGGGAAGCGCGGCGGTTGTTCGGTGGCGCCGGAGCTGTCGCCGATCATGTCGCGCCAGCCGTGCAGCAGCGCCGGGCGGTAGACGCCGATGCCGGCGAAGGTCAGGCGCGGTTCGCCGTCGGCATGCACGCGGTGTGCAGGATCGAGGCGGAAATCGCCGTGCGGGTGGTGATCCGGGTTGTCCACCAGAACCAGATGGGCCAGCCCTGCCGGTTCGCGCGGCAACCGGGCGAAGTCGAAATCGGTCCAGATGTCGCCGTTGACCGCGATGAACGGCGCATCGCCGAGCAGGGGCAGGGCCTCGAGCATGCCGCCACCGGTTTCCAGCGGCGCAGCGCCTTCGTGGCTGTAGCGGATGCGCAGGCCGAAACGCGCACCGTCGCCGAGCGCGGCCGGGAACTGCGCGGCCAGCCACGAGGTGTTGATCACCACTTCGCCGATGCCGAGCGCGGCCAGCTTTTCCAGATGCCAGACGATCAACGGCTTGCCACCGGCGACCAGAAGCGGTTTCGGCGTGCGTTCGGTCAACGGGCGCATGCGCTCCCCGAAGCCGGCGGCGAAGATCAGTGCTTTCATGCCAGCTCGCCGCGCGCACGCATCGCCGGTTTGACCTGCATCTGGATCAGGTCGGCCAGCGGGGCGAGGGCTTCGTGCCGTGGCAGCACTTCGTCGAGATAGGCGATGAAACGCGGCGCATCGACGAGGTATTTCGGCTTGCCGTCGCGATGACTCAGGCGGGCGAAGATGCCGAGGATCTTCAGGTGGCGTTGCACGCCCAGCCAGTCCGCATCGCGCAGGAAGCGCGGCAGCGGCGGCACCGGCAGGCCGGCGGCAAGGGCGCGTGCGTGGTAACGCGCCAGCCAGCCGTCCACGCGCGGCAGCGGCCAGCTCAGGAACGCATCCTTGAACAGGCTGACCGGGTCGTAGGCGATCGGGCCGAGCACGCAGTCCTGGAAGTCCAACACGGCCGGGCCGTCGGCTCCATGTTCGCTTTGCACCGGCATCAGGTTGCGCGGCATGAAGTCGCGGTGTACCAGCACCTTCGGCTGGCCCAGCGCGTTGTCCATCAGCCGGCGCTGCACCAGTTCCAACTGGTCGCTGGCGGAGCAGTCCGGCACGAGGCCCAGATGGCGGCGCAGGAACCATTCCTCGAACAGGCCGGCGTCGCGTTGCAGCAGGGCTTCGCCGAACACCGGCAGGTCCGCCGGCGGCGCGATGGCCTGCAGCTTCAGCAACTGGGTGATGGCGGCATCGAAGTCGGCATCGGCACTGGCGGCGGTGATCGTTTGTGCCAGCGTGCGCGGGCCGAGATCCTCCAGCAGCAGGAAGCCATGGTCGATGTCGCGGGCCAGCACTTGCGGCACGCGCACGCCATTGGCCGCGAACAGGTCGCGGATGCGCAGCCACGGGCGCACGTCCTCGAGCCCGGGCGGGGCATCCATCACGATGCGCGCCGGGCCGGAGCCGGTCGAGCGCCAGTAGCTGCGGTGGCCGGCATCGACGGAGGCGCGTTGGAGCGTGGCCGTCGGGTCATCCAGCGATGTGCGGGCCCAAGCCAGGCGTTGCAGGTCGCGTTCGGCAGGCGCGGGGGAAACCGGCGATGGCGTCATGGACATCGGTAAAAAAAGGGATGCGTCCGCCGTGTTCGCGCCGGATCAGCGCTTGCCGGCAAACAAGTTGGCGAGGATCAGGATGGCGATGGCACCGACGATGGCACCGACGAAGCCGGCCGGTTCGCCGGCGGCATACCAGCCCATGTAGCGGCCGAACCCGCCGGCCAGCAACGCGCCGCCGATGCCCAGCAACGTGGTGAAGATCAGACCAAGACGGTTGTTGCCAGGCTTGAGCGCACGCGCGATCAGCCCGGCCAGGAAGCCGATCAAGGCGATGTAGAGCCAGCTGTTGCTGCCGAACAGTCCGTTCATGGGGAGTCGTTTGCGTGGGGCGCGCGCAGTCTGGCAGGCCGGGCCGCGCGCGTCATCCGTCTCCGCAGGTCAGCAGCAGCCGTGGCCGCCGTGGCGGTCGCCGCTGTCGGCATGGGCCGCCACGCCGGTGGTTTCGCCGCGCAGGCTGGCGGCGTGGTGGGCCAGCAGCACGTGCGAGACGCAGGCGGTGACGTGCTTGCCGGTGGGAATGTGCAGGAACTCGTTGGGGCCATGCGCGTTGGAGTGCGGGCCGAGCACGCCGGTGATCATGAACTGCGCACCCGGGAACTTCTCGCCGAGCATGCCCATGAACGGAATCGAGCCACCTTCGCCGACGTACACCGCCGGCTTGCCGAAAGCGGCCTGCGAAGCATCGTCGATGGCCTGCGTCAGCCACGGCGCCTGTGCGGGAGCATTCCAGCCGCTGGAGGACTTCTCCAGTTCCAGCGTGATTTCCGCACCATAGGGCGGGTCGCGCAGCAGCACGTCCTTGAGCAGTTGCCCGGCCTGCTTGCCGTCCAGCGTGGGCGGCAGGCGCAGCGACAGCTTCACCGCGGTGAACGGGCGCAGCACGTTGCCGGCCGAGGCCAGCGGCGGAAGGCCGTCGGCGCCGGTGATCGACAGGGCCGGGCGCCAGCTGCGGTTGAGCACCAGCTCGGCCGGGTCGCTGTCCATCGGCGACATGCCGGGCAGCAGCGGGAACTTGTCGTAGACCTCCGTGCCCAGCACCTCGGCCACCTTGCGTGCCTGCTCGCGACGTTCTTCAGGCACATCCACGTACAGGCCGTCGAGCTTGAGTTTGCCGGTGGCCTCGTCCTCCAGCCGCGAGAGCAGGTCGCGCAGCACGCGGAAGCTGGACGGCACGATGCCCGAGGCATCGCCGGAGTGCACGCCTTCGCTGAGCACCTTGACCGTCAGGTTGCCGCCGGCCAGGCCACGCAGCGAGGTGGTGCACCACAGCTGCTCGTAGTTGCCGCAGCCCGAGTCCAGGCACACCACCAGCGAAGGCTTGCCGATGCGCTCGGCCAGATGGTCCACGTAGACGGGCAGGTCGTAGGAGCCGGACTCTTCGCAGGCCTCGATCAGGATCACGCAGCGGGCATGCGGCAGACCCTGATCCTGCAAGGCCATGACCGCGGCCAGCGAGCCGAAGATCGCATAGCCGTCGTCGGCACCGCCACGGCCGTACAGGCGGTCGCCCTTGAGCACCGGCGTCCACGGACCGAGGTCGGCATCCCAGCCGGTCATTTCCGGCTGCTTGTCCAGGTGGCCGTACAGCAGCACGGTGTCCGCGCCGATGCTTTCGCCGCTGGCCGGGATTTCCAGATAGATCAGCGGCGTGCGGCCTTCGAGCCGCAACACCTCGACGACGAGGCCGGGTATGGCCTGTGCCTTGGCCCAGCGCTCCATCAGGGCCACCGCGGCATCCATGTGGCCGTGCGCCACCCAATCCGGGTCGAACATCGGCGACTTGTTGGGGATGCGGATGTAGTCGACCAGTTGCGGAACGATGTCCTCGTCCCACTTCCTGTCGAGATAGGCGGCGATCCGGGCGTTGTCCATGAAGCTCTTCCTGGGCGAAATGATGCGCACATTCTACGCCCGGCCCGTTGACGGCCCGGGGGAGTAGGAATTTTCCTACCTCCATGTGAGCCGTTGCCCGGCTGGCGGGACGGGCGGCGGCGCCTAGTCTTGCCTCTGCCCGGTAGACAGACTGGCAACACCGGAGCGGAAGGACATCCGCTCCGGCCAGCCGATCCCATCACCGCAAGGAGCCCGCCATGAAGACCCCGATCCTGATCCTGAAGTCGCTGCTGCTGTCGCTGGTGTTTGCCGCCAGTGCCTGGGCCACCGAAAAGGTCAACATCAACACCGCCAGTGCCGCCGATCTCGACCGCGTGCTGGTGAACGTCGGGCCTTCCAAGGCGGAAGCCATCGTCGAGTACCGCCGCGCGCACGGCCCGTTCCGCAACGCGGACGAGTTGGCCCAGGTGAAGGGCATTGGTCTGAAGACCGTGGACAAGAACCGGGATCTGATCGAAGTCGGGTCGGCCAGGACGGCACCACGTACTCCGGCAGGCGGGAGCAAGGCAGCTCCCGTCCGGCCGGTGACCCGCCGCTGATCAGGTTCTGCCGGCCCCCGGCGCAGGAGCGCCCGGCCGGATCATCCAGAAGGGCAGGATGCCGGAAGCCAGGCAGGATGCCGACAGGGACGTAACCATCGCCCGGTGTTGCACGAGGATGTGCAGCCGGGCGATGTTCTTTCCGGCGCCACGCAATGTCGGCACCGTGCCGGCCGGTGCACAATGCGGGCATGACGCATCCGGACATCCAGGCGCAGGTGCTGCGCGCGCAGGACTATCGCCGCGAACGCTGGCGCAATGGTCTGGGCTGGACCCGCGAGATCCTGCACTGGCCCGCGACCGGCGATTGGGATGTGCGTCTGTCCATCGCCGAAGTGGAAAGCCAGTCCACGTTTTCCCGATTCGACGGCATCGAGCGCGAGCTGGTGTTGCTGGAAGGCAATGGCATGCGCCTGCGCTTCGAGGGCGAGCCGACGCGGGAACTGGCGCCGCCGCACGGGCGTTGCCGTTTTGCCGGCGAGCGCGACGTGACCGGCATTCCCTGCGACGGGCCGACCCGCGATTTCAATCTGATGTGGCGGCGTTCGGCGTATTCGGCCGAATTGCTGCATCGGCCGCTGGCCGGCTCGATGCTGTTCCGGATGGAGCCGGGGCGGACGTGGTTGTTGTTTGTGCTTGCAGGCCTCATGCATTTTGCCGATGAGGACGGGTTGCCTGCACCGGGACTGCACGACACCGTCGTGCTGGCCGGTGTGCCCGGGCGACGGTTCCTTTTGCAGGGAGCGGGCGAGTTGCTGGCGATCAGGCTCGATGCCGCAGTTTGACGCCCTGTGCCGGGCGACCGGCGTTTCAGTACACGTCGCGACGGTAGCGGCCGTCCAGCAGCAGCGCTTCGCGCTGGCCGGGCCCGAGTACCTCGTCGAGCACGGCGTCCACGCCGGGTGCCATGCCTTGCAGGCTGCCGCACACGTACAGCGCCGCGCCGTCGGCGATCCAGCGGCGCAATTCGTCGCCGGCTTCGCGCAGTGCGTCCTGCACGTGATGCCTGTGCCCGCTGTCGCGGGAGAGGGCGAAGTCGAAACGCGCCAGTGTGCCGTCCGCCTGCCATGCGCGGATGTCGTCGGCGAAATACATGTCGGTGGCGGCGTGGCGTTCGCCGAACAGCAGCCATTTGCGAGGCGCACCCGCTGCCGAGCGTGCCTGCAGGTGGGCGCGCAGCCCGGCCAGCCCGGTGCCGTTGCCGATCAGGATCATCGGCACATCGGTGGCGGGTGGGTGGAAGCCGGGGTTCGAACGGATCCGCAGATCCGTCGTGTCGCCCACGGCCATGTGCCGGCAGAGCCAGCCGCTGCCGAGCCCGGGTGTGCCGTCGGCTGCACCGACCGCGCGCACCAGCAGGTCCAGCGTGCCGCCATCCGGGATCGAGGCGATCGAATATTCGCGCTGCGGCAGCGGTTCGAGGGCCGTCAGCAAGGCCGGCAACGGCCGCCCTCGCCATGCGTCGGCGGCGGGCAGTTGTTGATGGAACAGGTGTTCGCGCAGCGTGGAAACGCCTTCGACGCCGATGGGGGCATTGCCGTCGAATGCCGCATCGGCCAGCCAGCGGTCCACGGCGGCGATGGCGTTGCACGGGCGGATTTGGGCGATGTCGCCGGCTTGCCAGTGCGGCAGGCGGCCTTCGGCCGGTTGCAGCGAAAGGGCGTGCACGGCGCCGTTGCGGGCGCCGGGATTCAGTTCGCGACGCTCCCGCAGGGACCACGGCGCGAACGGCGCTTCCCATTCGATGGCTTCGGTGCGTGCGCCGAGCCGTTCGAGCTGGCGCTGCCAGCGTTCGATCGCGGCCGGGGCCGCGTTGTCCACGTCGATGCGCTCGAACATGGCCGTGGCACCACGGCTCGCAAGCCATGCGTCAAGCCGGCGCCCGAAGGCACAGAACTGCGCATAGTCGTGGTCACCCAGCGCCAGCACCGCATGGCGTAGTTGCGGCAGCGGCTCGGCGTGGGCCATCGGGCCATGCAGGAAGGCCAGCGCATGGTCGGGCGCATCGCCCTCGCCGGTGGTGCTGACGATGAACAGGGCGCGGCGGGCGCCCGCCAGCGTCGCGGTGGTAATGCGTTCCAGCGGCATGCAGCGTGCCGCGTGTCCGTTGGCACGCAAGGCTTCGGCGCTGGCCTCGGCCAGTTGGCGGGCAAAGCCGGTCTGGCTGGCCCAGGCGATCAACCAGGATTCCCCGGCGTTCTCGCGTGGATGTGGTACCCGATGTTTCCAGACGATGCCCGCGCACATGGCCAGCCAGGCCGACAAGGCGATGCCTGCGGCCCACCAGCGCGGATGACCGGAGATTGTCAGCCAAGTGCCGTCGGACGGTTGCAGGTACAGCAAGCCGACGGCGATCACGGCCAGCAGCAGGCCGACGAGAAGATTGCCGGCCAGCACGCGTGGCGGTGTGGAAGGGGGGCTCATGCGGCGAGGTGTTCGGAGAATGCCGGGGTCATCGTCTCCACCGGGCCGGCATCGGTGCGGGCGACGAAGCGTGCGGCCAAGCCGTTGCGCTCGGCAAAGGCCAGGCCTTCCTCTGCACCCATCACGGTCAATGCGGTGGCCCAGGCGTCGGCATGCATGGCATCGCGGGCGACCACGCTGACGGCCGCGGCGGCTTGCGTGACCGGCCGGCCGCTGCGCGGGTCGATGGTGTGCGCGTAGCGCTGGCCGTCGCGGTCGAAGCGATGCCAGCGATCGCCCGAGGTGGCCACGGCCAGGCCGTCCAGCAACAGCACGCGCGGCGGCAGCATTGCTTGAGACTCGGCATCTTCTTCGGCGGCCGATTCGACCAGCACGCGCCACGGCTGGCCATCGGGTTTGCGGCCGTGGCCGACCAGTTCGCCGCCGACCTCCACCAAGGCCGCGGTGACGCTGTTTTCGCACAATTGCCGGGCTACCAGATCGGCGGCGTGGCCCTTGGCGATGGCGGACAGATCCAGCCACGCCTGCCCGGGTTGCAGCAGGCGGCGCCGTTGCGGCTGGAACAGCAGCCGCTGCCAGCCGACGCGGCGGCGCAGTTCGGCCAATTCGGCTTCGCCAGGGATGCGTGGCACGTCGCCGGCCGGGCCGAAGCCCCAGGCTTGGACCAGCGGGCCGACGGTGGGGTCGTAGGCACCGCCGCTGCGCGCGGCGATGTCGAGTGCGGTATCGAGCACGGCGAGGAATTCGTCCGGCAGCACCTGCCATTGCCCGGCTTCGCTGCGGTTGAAGCGGCTGATGTCCGAGTCGGCTCGCCAGGTACTCATCTGGCGGACCACAAGATCCAGTTGCCGCTCGATGCCGGCATGCAGCGTGTGCAGGTCGGCATCGGCGGGGGCTGCCACCACCACGCTCCACGTGGTGCCCATCGTGTGGCCGCCGAGGCGTGCAAGGTCGAGCGGGGCAGGCAAGGAAGTGGTCCGGTGATGGCGTGCGGTGATGAAGGCGATGCCTTTCTTTACTGCGGCAGCACTTCCAGCGTGGCCACGTAGCTCAGGCGGCGCTCCTTGGCCTGCGGCACCGAAACCTTGGTGTCCTTGGTGCCGGTTTCCAGCCAGTACATGCCGGCCTTCGGCCAGGTCACGCTGAAACTGCCATCGGCCGCGGTGGTGGCCTTGATCTCGTCCTGCGCATCGCGATAACGCGTGCCGCCGCGGATGATTTCGACTTCCAGCCCTGCGGCAGGCTTGCCATCGACGACGAGCTTGAACGTGGCCGCTTCGCCCGCGAACAGGTCGTTCGGGTGGGTGACCGGCACCAGCTCGATGCCTTCGCCGCTTGGCTTGAGGGCATCGGTGGTGGGTTTGCCGTTGGTGACGAAGGTCTCCACGCGCATCACCGACTGGGCCACCTGCAGGTTCCTGGCATCCTTGGGGACTTCGGTGGCGAAGGACGCCGGCGTGCCGCGCCAGCGCCGGGGCTTGCCGTTTTCTTCCCACGAGCCGAACAGCCCGGCGTTGGTCACGGCCAGACGGTAGGTGCCCGGCTGCTTGAGCTCCACGTCGAACACGGTGCGGTACTTTCCGGTGGCCACGTTCTGCGGGTCCACCTTGCTGCCGTCCGGCGCCGTGATCGTCAGGCCTTCGGTGCGCAGCGGCACATGGTTGAAGTAGAACAGGTCGTTGGAAACGGCGGCATCCACCGTGATCCACGGCGCGTTGCCGGCAATGACGGTCTGCGAAGGCAGCAGCCAGGCCTTGTGGGCAAATGCGGTGGCGGGCAGCACCGTCAGCAGGGCGGCAAGGGCAAGGGATCGCTTCATCGTGGTCTCCTGTTTCCGTGAGGGTTGAATGGTCGGCGCAATCCGGCGATGTCGTGGCGTGGCGTGATCAGGGCTTGGCATTCAATGTCACGGTGCCGAGTTCGCTGCTTCCCCGTGCCTTGGCGGTGGCGGCTTTCCTTGCCGGCCATGCGAAGGGGATCTTGAGCAGCTCGCGGCCACCGACCTCGCGCACGGCTTCGACCACCAGCGTGTAGTTGCCGGGAGCGAGCCTGGACAGTTGCGGCTGCTTGTCGGTGAATTTCAGCGAATGCAGGCCGGCCGGACGCGTGGGGCCGGTGACGCCATCCACGGGTACCTGCAGGTTGCGCCCGGATTTGCGCCACCACTGGCGCAGGTCGGGCAGCCACTTGGTGCCGTGGCCTTCGGCGGTGTCGCGCATCTGGTACCACACGGCCAGGTCGGCCACGTCCTTCTGGTCGGCGCTTTCCACCCAGATGGCGACGTAGGGCCGATGGTATTCGGCCACGTCCAGCTTGGGGATTTCCACGGTCAACGTCAGCTCGGCACTCCATGCGGGAGCGGAGAGCAAGGCACCGAACGCGATGGTGACGGTGGCGGGCATCAAGGTCTTGGACATGAGCGGACTCGCGGCGGGCAAGGAAGGAATGGGCTCATCCGTGGATGAGCAGCAAGGCGATCAGCAGCGGCAGCAACAGGCCCAGGCTGACCATCGGCCAGGTGAAGCGGCGCTGCCCGGCATGCAGTTGCAGCAGCAGCAAACCGGTGATGCAGAAGACCAGGCAGGCCACCGCGAACAGGTCGATGAACCAGCGCCAGGCCGGGCCTGTGTTGCGGCCCTTGTGCAGGTCGTTGAAGTAGGAAACCCAGCCGCGGTCGGTGTGTTCGTACTCCACCGTGCCGGAGTCCTTGTCGATGCTGAGCCAGGCATCGCTGCCGGGGCCGGGCATGGACAGGTAGACCTCGTCCTCGGACCATTCGGCCGGGCGCATGCCCGTGGTCACGCCCAGATGCGTGTCCAGCCAGCCGGCGACGGCAGGCGGCAGCGGCGCCTTGCCTTCGGTCGTGCCGGCCAGCTGTTCCAGCATCGGTGCAGGCAGTTCTGCCGCCTTGTGATCCACCGCCGGGCGTGCCTCGATCTGCGCGGCGTGGTTCAGCGTGATTCCGGTGATGGCGAACAGCAGCATGCACGCCAGACACAGCGCCGAACTGATCCAGTGCCACTGGTGCAGCATGCCCAGCCAGAAACCGCGGCGCTGCTGCTTGTGGACCAGGTCGGGCGCGGACGGAGGCAAGGCGGGGTTCCGTGAGAGAGGCAAGGGCGGTATTACAACATTGTTGAGAATTGATCTCAATTGCTGCGGGTGACAGGCGGGACGCCGCGGAGGCGAAAACGCACCGCGGCGCAGAAGCCTGGGCCGCTCACACTTCGGCCCAGCCGCGCAGCAGGTTGTGGTAAACGCCGGTCAGCTGCAGCACGGCGCCATTGTCGGCCCCGGTCCGTCGCAAGGTCTCGATGGAGGTATCCATCTCGAACAGCAGGCGGCGCCGGCTGTCGTCGCGGATCATGCTCTGCACCCAGAAAAACGAGGCCAGCCGCGCACCGCGCGTCACCGGCGTGACCTGATGCAGGCTGCTGGAGGGGTAGACGATCATGTCGCCGGCCGGCAGCTTGACCTCATGCTCGCCGTAGGTGTCGCTGACGATCAGCTCGCCGCCGTCGTATTCGTCCGGATCGTTGAGGAACAGCGTGCACGACACGTCGGAGCGGATGTAGCCACGATCCCCCTGCGGGCCGACACGCATCACCGAGCCGTCCACATGGAAGCCGTAGGTGCCGCCGCCGGTGTAACGGTTGAAGCGCGGAGGCAGTGTGCGCAAGGGCAGTGCGGCGGAGAAGAACAACGGGTTGCGGTCCAGTGCGGCCTGTACGATCCGGCCAAGCTCGGCCTTCACCGGCGACGAATCCGCGAGTTGTTCATTGCGCTTGACCAGCGCGCCCTGGTGGCCGACGGTTTCGCGCCCGTCCGTCCAGTCCGCCGCTTCGAGGGATTGGCGGACATGAGCCAGTTCCTCGCGTGTGAGCACGTCCGGGATATGCAACATCATGGGGAAATTCCTGCAAGGACATGACGGCGGGAAGTCGTCTTCCCGCCGTCGATTGGCTGCGTCAGAAGCGGAAATCCGCGCTGAGCAGGAAGGTGCGCGGCGTGCCGGGCGTATAGCGGTAGCCGCTCTTGTTGATCGAAGCCACGTACTTCTTGTCGAACAGGTTGTAGCCGTTCAGACGCAGCGTGAAGTGGCGGTTGATGTCCCACGACGCCACCGCGTCGTACACGGTGTACGACTTGGCGTAGGCCGGCGTGCCCACGGCGCCGTCGGTGCCGCGGTGCATTCGGCCCGAGTAGCGCACGCCGCCGCCGATGGCCAGCCCGAACGGGAAGCGGTACGACGTCCACGACGTGAAGGCGTCCTCCGGCGTGTAGCCGAGGTTGTTGCTGCCATCGGCAGTCACCGCGCTGCCTTCGTCCACGCTGGTCTGCTGATGGGTGTAGCCGGCCGAGATCAACCAGTTGTCGGTGATGTTGCCGACCACCGAGAACTCGGCACCCTGCACCGATTTGCGGCCGTTCTGGAAGTAACCGTCGTTTGCATTGCCGGTGATTTCGTTGGTTACCTCGGTCTTGAACAAGGCCATGTTGAAGGCCAGCGCATCGTCGAGGAAAGCCCACTTGGCGCCTGCCTCGATGGTGCGGGCCTTCTGCGGGTCCATGTTCGGATTGTCGAGGCTGCTGACCGAATCGCTCAGGGCGAAATTCGAGCCGCCCGGAGGCTGCTGCGACACGGCCCAGTTGGCGTACAGGCTGACGGCATCGTCGGCCTTGTAGACGGCGCCGATCTTCCAGTTCAGCAAGGTGTCCGAATGATCGCCGTCGAAGCCGGTGACGATGCTTCCGGCCGGGTTGCTGCCACATGCCGGGGCACCGCGGCCACCGCAGACCACGCGGCTGTCGTATTCGGTCTTGTAGTGGTCGGCGCGCAGGCCGGCGGTGAGCAGGAAGCTCTCGCCGAATTCCAGCGTGTCGAACAGATAGGCCGAGTACGTGGTGGTCTTGCCCGCGCTGCCGGCGCCGTTGCGGCCCCAGGTCAGGCCATCGACGTTCCAGTCGGGGTCGTACAGGTTGGCGGCGGGCCAGCCGGTGCCGGTAACGGTGGCCCGGCCATGCGCCGTCTGTTCTTCGCGGGCGAATTCAAGGCCGGTGGTGAGGTAGTGCTGGATGCCGCCGGTGGCGAAGTCGGCGCGCAGGTTGACCTGATCGGTGACGATCTTGTTCGTCTGGTCCTTGTAGGTGGGCAGGCTGCGGGCCAGCGTGTAGGTGGACAGGTCGTTCTTGTCCGTCCACTTGATGTTGCCGGTATTGGCGGCCGTGCCGGTGCCCATGAACGCCGTCAGCAGGTAATCCTGCTCGGTCTGGCCCCAGCGGGCGATGTTGCTCAGCGTGACGGCATCGCCGAAGTCGTGCTCGAACTTCAGCGTGGCCATCTTCGAGGTCACGTCATCGTGGTCGTGCCGGGTGCCGTAGAAATTCCCCGAGTCGACCGGATGGCCGGCGAGCTGCTCCAGGCCCGGTTGTGGGGTCCAGCCCGGCAGGCCGATGGTCGGCACGTATCCATCGGGGATGTTTTCCTGCTTGACGTAATACAGGTTGAGGTAGACGCGGTTGTCGCTGCCCAGCCCGAAGGCCAGCGACGGCGCCAGCCCCCACCGCTTGTTGTTGACGTGGTCGCGGCCGGGCACGTCGCTGTCCTGCCACATCGCATTGACCCGCAGCGCGCTGGTGGCGCCAAGGGTCTGGTTCCAGTCTGCGCTCGTGCGCCGCTGGCCGTCCGTGCCTATCGATGCCGTGCCCGATGTCACGTTGCCCAGATGCGCCTGCTTGCTCGACATGTTGATCGAACCGGTCGGTGCCGAGCGGCCCGTGTCGGTGCCTGCTGGGCCCTTTTCCACCTCGATGCGGTCGATGTTGAACACGTCGCGCGAGACCGAGCCGAGGTCGCGGATGCCGTCCACGAAAATGCTGCCGGAGGTGTCGAACCCGCGCATGTAGACGGCATCGCCGGTGGCCGTACTGCCGTTCTCGCCGGCGAAGAACGTGCCCACGCCCGGGCTGTTGCGCAGCGCCTCGGTCAGCGTGGTGGCGCCCTGCTGGTTGAACAGGTCGCTGGTGATCACCTGGATCGTCTGCGGCGTGTCCTGCAGCGGCTGGGTGAACTTGGGCGAGGAGGCAATGTCTTCCTTGTAGGTCTTCTCGCCATGCACGTGGATGCGGTCAAGCGTCTTTGCCGGGTGGCTGGCGCTGTCCGCATCGGCACCGGGCTGGTCGGCGGCGAGGGCCGGCATCGACAAGACCAGGCCGGTGGCGAGGGCGCCGATCAGCGAAGGTTGGGGCAGGGCGATGCGGCGGGGATGCTTGCGCGTCTTGATGTGGCTCATGAGAATTCCAGAGGGTAATGGTTGCCTGCCCCGCTGGCTTTCTTGCAATGGCTGGGGACGTGCGCGGTTCGGGCGTGCCGGCGCTGCAGCACGAATGCGCATTTTAATGAGAACCATTAACTTTTACAACGGGACGTTCACGTTGCCTGTCGTCGATGCCGGTTCAGCCGCGGTCGTCGCGGGTCCACACGCCGGAGTCGTCGCGGCGCACGGGGAAGACCGGGACGGGCGAATAGGCCGGCGGGCACAGCGGCTTGCCGTCGCGGATATCGAAGCGGGCACCGTGCAGCAGGCATTCGATGCTGCCTTCGGCAGCATCGAATGCGCCGGAGGACAGCTCGAAGTCCGCATGGCTGCAGCGGTCTTCCAGTGCGTACAGATCGCCGTCGCGGTTGAACACGAGGATCGGCGTGCCGGTGACTTCGTCGAACACGGCCTTGGTTTCGCCGGGCAGCAGCTCGGAGCTTGCGCAGACGAAAGTCCAGACGTCCGCGCTCATGCCGCGGTCGCCGGTTGCGGCAAGGGTTTTTCCAGCACTTCGAAACGGATGTCCTCGCGCAGCGGGATGCCGAAGCGCTCGTCGCCGTACGGGAACGGCTTTTTCACGCCGGTGCGGCGGTAACCGCGACGTTCGTAATAGGCGATGAGTTCGTCGCGGATGTCGATCACGGTCATGCGCATCCGCGTCTGCCGCCAGTCGTCGCGGGCAATGCGTTCGGCTTCGGCGATGACCTGCCGGCCGATGCCGCTGCCTTGCTGATCCGGGCGTACCGCGAACATGCCGAAATACCCGGCCCCGGCGTCGATGGCGACATGTGCGCAGGCCAGCAGCTCGCCGGCGGGGGATTCGGCGAGCAGCACCTGGCTCAACGGGCGCAGCAGGTCCTGCCTGAGCAGGTCCACGTCGACGCGCGGGCCGTCCAGCAGGTCGGCTTCGGTGGTCCAGCCCGTGCGGCTGGCATCGCCGCGGTAGGCCGACGTGACGAGAGACACGATGGCGGGGATGTCGGTTTCGGACGCAGTGCGGAACGAGAAGGTCGTGGTGTCCATCCCGGCATTCTAAGCCTGCGAACCGGCACGAGGGCGACACCGGCTGGCGAGGCCTGCCGGGTCAGCCCAGCAGGCGGCGGACCTTGACGAGTGCGGCCACGAAGCGCTCGATTTCCTCGTGCGTGTTGTAGAACGCGAGCGAAGCCCTGCACGTGGCGCCGACGCCGTAATACTGCAGCAGCGGGTGCGCGCAGTGCTGGCCCGAGCGCACGGCCACGCCTTCCAGGTCGAGCAGGGTGGCCAGATCGTGCGCATGCGCGCCTTCGACCACGAAGGACACCACGGCCGCCTTGTCCGGCGCACTGCCGAAGATGCGCAGGCCGTCGATGCGCTGCAATTCCTCCGTGAAGTGCGCCAGCAACTCGGCTTCGCGGGCTTCGATGCGCTCCAGCCCGATGCCTTGCAGGTAGTCCACCGCAGTGCCCAGACCGACGAAGCCGGCGATGTTGGGCGTGCCGGCTTCGAACTTGTGCGGTGGATCGTTGAACACGGTGCCGTCGAAGCTGACTTCCTTGATCATCTCGCCGCCGCCGAGGAAGGGCGGCATCGCCTGCAGGTGTTCGCGCCGAGCCCACAGCGCGCCGGTGCCGGTTGGGCCGCACATCTTGTGGCCGGTGACGGCGTAGAAATCGCAGCCGATGGCGGAGATGTCGATGCGCCGGTGCGGTGCGGCCTGCGAGCCATCCACCACGGTGACGATGCCGCGCTTGCGCGCCTCGCGGCAGATATCTCGTACTGGATTGACCGTGCCGAGCACGTTGGACACATGCGTGACCGCCAGCAGTTTCACCTCCGGGGTCATTGCCCGGTACAGCGCGTCGAGGTCGAGCGTGCCTTCCGGGGTGATCTCTGCCACGCGGATCGTAGCGCCGGTGCGCTGGGCCACCAGTTGCCACGGCACGAGGTTGGCGTGGTGCTCCATGCGCGAGACCAGCATCACGTCGCCGGGCTTCAGGTTCGGCAGTGCCCACGAGTAGGCGACCAGATTGATGGCGAAGGTGGTACCGCTGCACAGCACGACCTCGTCGGCCGGGACGTTCAGCAGCCGGGCCAAGGTGGCGCGCGAGCCTTCGTAGGCCTCGGTGGCCTCGGTGCCCAGCGCATGCACCGCACGGCTGACGTTGGCGTTGTGGCGACGGTAGAAGTCGTCGACGGCCTCGATCACCGCCTGCGGCTTCTGCGCGGTGTTGGCGTTGTCGAAATAGACCAGCGGCTTGCCGTTGACCGTGCGTTCGAGGATCGGGAAGTCTGCGCGGACTTGGGCCCAGTCGCGCATCGGGCCGGTTGAGGTGCGGGTGGCCGGTGCGTTCATTGCGCGTCCCCGTCCAGTGCCATCGTCGCATCCAGTGCGCCAGTCAGCATGGCTTGCAGGGCAGTGTCGCCGATGCCGCGCAGCGGCTCGTGGCAGAACGCGGCGGTGAGCATGCGCCGGGCCTGCTGCTCGGGGATGCCGCGGGAGCGCAGGTAGAACAGCGCGGTCTGGTCGAGCTGGCCGACGGTGGCGCCGTGCGCGGCCTTGACCTCGTCGGTGTCGATCACCAGCACCGGCTGGGTGTCGATTTCGGCATCGGCCGAGAGCAGCAGGTTCTTGCTCGACAGGCCGGCATCGCTGCCGTCCGCGCCGGGACGGATGTGGATGCCGCCATGGAACACCACCTTGCTGCGCGCATCGGCCATGCCGCGCCACACCAGTTCGCAGGCGGTATCGCGGGCGATGTGCTCGATGCCCAGCCGGGTGTCGAGGTGGCGGCGGCCATCGCCGAGTTGCACGCCGTTGGCGTGCAGGCGCGCGCCATCGCCCTCCAGCCGCACGTTCAGTTCGTGGCGCGACAGCGCGGCGCCCAGTTCCAGATCCATGCGCCGGTATTCGGCTTCGCGGGCCAGCACGGCATCGGTGCGCAGCAGGCCGGTCATGCGCGGGGACTGGGTTTGCAGGCGCACATGGTTCAATCGCGCATGCGCGGCGAGGTGGACATGGGTCAGCGCATTGCCCAGATGCGTGGGCGCTCCGGCATCGAGGTGATGCTCGACGATGGACAGCGACGCGCCGTGGCGCAATTCGATCAGGTGGCGCAGATGCCAGGCACGGTCGCTGCTGTCCTCGGCGCCGACGAACACCAGATGCAGCGGTGTGGCGACGACGATGTCGTCTTCGACGCGCAGCACCGTGCCTTCGTCGGCCAGCGCGGCGTTGATTCGGGCGAACACCTCGTCGCGACGGTCGAAGCGGCGGCCGAGGAAACGCGTGGCCTCGCGGCCATCCTCGGCCAGCAACATGGACAGCGGACGCAGTTCGACGCCGTCAGGCAAGCCCGAAAGGTCCGACAGTGCGGCGGCATGGCGGCCGTTGACGAACACCAATCGCGGCGCGGGAATGCCGGCCAGCAGCGCCGGGTCGATGGCCGGCGCTGCGGCCGGCGCGGGAGCGAAGCCGCGCCGCTCCAGTGCGCGCAGCGACGTGTACTTCCATGCTTCGTCGCGCGGGCCGGGCAGACCGTCGCGCAGCGCCGCTTCGAGCAATGCGCGGCGCGCATCGGCATCGGCTCCGTGTGCGGGCGATAGCGCAAGCGCGTCGCGGAAGGAATCGAGCAGGGCGCTCATCAGGCCACGGCCTCCGGCGCGATGCGGTCCTTCAGCCAGGCGTAGCCGTGCTTTTCCAGCTCCAGCGCCAGCTCCGGGCCGCCGGTCTGGACGATGCGGCCGTCGGCCAGCACGTGCACCACGTCCGGCTTGATGTAGTCGAGCAGGCGCTGGTAGTGGGTGATGACCAGGAACGACCGTTCGGACGAACGCAGTGCGTTGACGCCGTCGGCGACGTTCTTCAGCGCATCGATGTCCAGGCCCGAATCGGTCTCGTCGAGGATCGCCAGCTTCGGTTCCAGCACGGCAAGCTGGAAGATCTCGTTGCGCTTCTTCTCGCCGCCGGAAAAGCCCTCGTTGACACCGCGGTGCAGCAACTCGTCCTTCAAGTGCAGCACGGCCAGCTTCTCGCGCACCAGCTTGAGGAACTGCATCGAGTCCAGCTCGCCCTCGCCGCGCGCCTTGCGCTGGGCGTTGAGCGCGCTGCGCAGGAAGTAGGTGTTGTTCACGCC
>Ga0194138_10000570_pt1 | contig 17565 bp, 19 predicted proteins | sample TARM_MetaG_T2_14_FD_134022 | JGI IMG/M metagenome (GOLD analysis project Ga0194138, IMG submission 134022) | Freshwater microbial communities from Pennsylvania, USA, analyzing microbe dynamics in response to fracking - TARM_MetaG_T2_14 (version 2) | ecosystem: Environmental > Aquatic >...
ACCATGAGGAAGGATGATGATTGTCTCATATTCTTTTATTTTATTGTGTATATCTGTAAGTATTGATTTATCCATTGTTTTGAATCCTTTCTGCGATGTCATCTAAATCGCTTAAAATACTGTCTGTGTCCTGCCATGAATGCACCGTGCAGCCACACGCAAGCGCATGCCCGCCGCCCCCGTATTTTTTGGCGATGTGCACGATCGACTCCTTTGCACTTCTGAGCTCACAAAGAATCGTTCCATCGTCATTTTCGGTGAAATTCACCCAAATGGGAATGCCTGTGATGTTGGACATCTGGTTGACCATGCCCCTGCTTACGGTGAAGGTAGTCACATTGTATTTATCTTTGAGGGTGCTGTCATTTTTCATGTATGCGACATTGTTTTTGGTTGTTGAGAATGCATTGATGAAATACCCTTTGAGTTTCTTGAAGTTCAAATCCTCCACATAGAGGTTTTCATAAACATATTGAACTCGGGCACCCTTCTCTGCTAAAAAAGCTGCTGCCTTAAAGGTGAGGGTACTGGTTTGCGGGTATAAAAAGCGTCCGCTGTCAGTCACGAGTCCGGCAAAAAGATAGGTTGCGGCCTCTTTTGATACACTCAAACCCTTTTGCATGGCCAAATCACTAAGAATCTGGCACGTTGCAATCTGATCAAAATCCTGAAAGAAATGATCCGCAAAATCGGTGCCGTTTCTGTGGTGATCAATGACCATGGTCTCCTTGGCAAGTTTGAAACGCTGGTCACTTACCCTATCACTTCCGGCCACATCCACAATAATGGCCAGAGCGCCTTCATAAAAGGCATCCTCAACCTCATCCATATCCGCGAGAAAATCGAGGGCACTCTGGTCCCCCACGACCTTTACGGTCTTGCCTTCAAAATTTTCAAGAATCAGTTGTCTTAGCCCAAGCTGTGAGCCATAAGCGTCCAAATCCGGTTGAACGTGTCTGTGAATCACGATTTTTTCATATTCACCAATTTTTTTCAGTATCTTGTCGTACATTGCTACACCCCGTTGTAAGTATTTGTTGATTGACCCTAATTAGGCCACCTGTTCCAGTTAGGACTGTCTGTCGTATAATTCCAATAAGGATCTTTCAAGTCTTCACTGTGCATGCCCCGCTCTTCCTCGCGAGAAAGCCTTTCCCCTTCATGCATCCATTCATTGTATGTTAATCCGTCATACTTGGTTAGGTCTGTTTCTCCGGCCCCAAATTCATAAGCCACCTGTCCAAGGCCTTGCCTGACAATATTGTAATTCAGTAATTCGAACGCTTCTTCACCTTCAGGCAATATCCACACCCAGGCGAGCAAGCGGTTGTGGTTGCCTGTAAGGAAATCTCCGGGATCCGTCTGAAGGACGACTTCCTGTGCGCTGGATAGTGCCTCGCATGTAAACTGTGAAGCCGGTTGACCCCACTCTTCCTCACCGCCACTGAAGGTTTCATTCGTATCCACATTCAAATACCTGGTACTTGGTGTCCCGTTAGTGACATACTCATGAATCGTTTCAGGATAGTCAAACACTGTCGTATCCCCATCGATGCATCCTATTGGATTGCCGTCAAAATAATATTCACCAAGATGTCCTACATCAAATGCGCCTCCACCCCCTATAAGCCCATCATCAGACTCAGAATAAAGTGGTAGATCAAAATATGATTCATCCAGTCTTGGTCCATCATAGGCTATATCTACAGGTTTGAAAAAGTCTTCATCATCATAAAGGGTTGCGCTGACAATAATATAGACATCCCTGTTCGATTCAGATACCATTCCGTATTCCAAAAAGACGTTGGACTTGTCTTTGGAAATGTTTGAACGTTCCTGAAAATGCACGTTCCAGTCCGTCTCATCATATATTCCTATGATTTCTTCTTGCGTTTTGTTTTCAAGGTCCTCAGGAGAAACCGGATAAATAGAATCCTCTACACATGCGTTTAATAATACCAAGAAGAGAATTCCTGTAAATAGAAGCGCCGTACGTTTCATACCTTCACCCATATTCTTCAGTAAGCATAACATAATATAATAACATACAAGCCGTTCAAATACAGCCTTCTGACATTATTTTTTCAAGGTATTTCAAAGGATTCAATAAAAAAAGAGTTGCCCGAAAAATCCATAAGGATTCTCGGAGCAACTCTCTATACTACAGATTAGTTATTTACAGTATAACCGTCTGCGCCACCTTGGTAGATAGCCATGACTCCATTGGAATCATGATTGGTGTAGTAGATAACTTCTAGTGTGATGTTGCTGCCTTCTACTGCTTCCAGTTCAGAAATGGATGCACCAGGGCCTTGATAATAAATCATGACTGAATCATCGGTAGAGTCATCGTCAATGAATACGTTGCTGTAGTCACCGCGAATCGCTACAGTACCAGTAATTTCATAAACCTTACCGTGTACGTTAGGATTGTTTTCAGCATCAAGAGCAGCCAAATCAGATGGTGTTTGTCCTGTAGTTACAGGGACATTTGCATCGTTACCTGTAGAAAGAACTTCAAGTGACTCGACATTTTCAAGCTGAGGGAGTGTGTAGTAGTTTGTAAGAGAACCGAGTACACTCACTTCATCACCAATGGCAACTTCGGATTCACTGATGTCTGTTCCGTTGTAGACTGCAATTGAATCAGTTCCATCGAAGAAGAAGAATCCGCCATTGAACAAGGAGTATACAATACCTTCTACTTGAGCAAGTGAACCATCTTCTTGTGCATATACATCATTGATTGCAGTAGCTTCGCTGCCCATTACAGAGACTTCGTATGTTACGGTTTCACTAAGATCACCGAGTGAAGCAGTACCAGTGAATGTTACAGTAGTGAGGCTGGTAGGCGCTGCTACGAATGAACCGTCATCTGCAAGGATAGTGTCATCGCTTGAAGTCCAGCCGGTGAATTCAGTACCGTTTCCGCCTGTAGAAGGAAGGGTAACTGCTTCGCCATCGGTATAAGTGCCTTCAAGTTGATTGATGTCAGCGTTCAATTGAGTTTGAAGATCCGCTTCAACATCTTCGATGTCAGAATCTCCACCTTGGAAGATTACGCGGATGTCACCACTTGTGTAGAGTGTATAATAAACGACTTCTAGTTTTACAAGATCGCCTTCTCTGGCTTCAAGAGCGTCCAGAGAGTTTTGTAGTGAGTAATAATAGACTTCAAGTTGTTTGTCTGAATTCACATCTTCGATATAGATATTGTCATTGTCACCTTTGATGGTAATCATACCTTCAACGATGAAGTGTTTACCATGAACATCTTTATCGTCACCGGAAGGATCGAAATCATACATTGCTTCGATATCCATTTCCTGTGGAGACACGTCATAGCTTACGCCTGATTCAAGGACTTCATAGTTTTCTCTGGCAGTGGCCTGATAAAGTGTGTTGTATTTGGCAAATTCACCAGTATACTTGATTTCATCGCCGAGTGCGACCAAATCCTGAATGTCATAGTTAGGAGCGTCATAGATAGCCATATGAGTATCACCATCGTATAGGAACGCACCACCGCTAAAGCGTGAGGTTACAACACCTTGAAGCGTAACGATATCGCCCATTGGACTTTCTTCGTAAAGTGCTGAGAAATCATCTTTGAGATTTTCTTCAATCGCTTCAATGACTGTGAGCGCGTATTGTCTTTCGGCAGTCGCGTCATTGTAAGTAAGGGTTGCAGTCAATGTAACATTGATGTTGCCTTCTCCTGGTTCTGGACGGGTAACTGTTCCGTCAGCAGCAACAACGTCAGTGTTTGAACTTGACCATTCGATTGTTACATCCGGATAGTTACCAAGTTCAGTTGGAAGGTTGATGTCATTTTTGACATCGTCAAGCTGAGCTGCAAGTACTAGGCGTTCGCGGGCTTCATCTACATGAGCCTGATCGCCATTCTCTTCTTCACCATCACATGCTGCGACAGCAAAGATGCTTAAGAATACTAATGCTAGAGCAAAAAACTTTTTCATTGCAGTGTTTCCTCCTAATAGTTTATGTATTTTGTTTTTTTATTAATCAAATACGAGTGCTTCCACTTCGGCTTTTGGAAGGTTTACGAGTTCTCCATTGGATTTGAAATAAAGATTCTCGATACGAAGCTTGTAGCCGACTGTGAAGTTTGCGGATTGTTCATAAGCCGTATAGATACTGACACTTGGACCGCCAGTTTCTGGTCCATCATCGGCTTCGTTTGAAGCGGTAAGCGTGAGGTTGTTGCCTCCATATGACGTGACCCAGCCTTCGATATTGACAAAATGGTCTTCGTACTCTGAAGGATTGTTTACGAGTTCCTCAATCATGACTTCGATTTGCGTAGGGTCAAAGCTCGGATCGTCTTCTCCATGGAGTTTGAGTCCAAGGTTTGCGGCGTTTTGGTTGGCAATCTGCATGAGATCTCCATACTGTGAAAGTGGAGCGCTGCTGACTTTGGAATAGCCTCTTTCAATCATTTCAAGATTGGTAAGGCGTCCATCCGCCCAGACATACCCAAGGGTTCTGGTTCCGGTTGAGTCATATTTTCCAACTTGTGGGTTGGGTTCGCTTTCGACCACGATGGTATCAGCTTCACTAAGCATCTCACACATATGGTCGCTCGCAGCAATGCCCCATTCTTCTACAACGCCGGTGGATTCAGGTGTGTCGATATTGAGATACCGTACGGCCCCGACACCGGTAAATGATGCTGTATCTCCGTCGGTGCATCCTCTGAGACTCACTTCCTGAATGCCGTCTTCATCAAAGGTTTTCCCTTCGTATTCAGACGGATCTAAGGTGAGGCTGTCTGTGATTGGCGTTTCCGATTCACCTTCATAGAAGGTGCCAAAAAGGGGCATGTCTTCAGTCACACGGGTTTCAAAATTGAACCGTTCTTCATACGCATCACTTTCGAACCATCCCAGGAAATACTTGTCGTCATCAGAAGGCACCGGAAGTTTTTCCACTTTGCCGGGTTCTTCCATGGTTTCAGTATCATAGGCTTCACCATTCAAATCAAACGTTACTGTGATGGCGGGACCACAGGCTGAAAGCGTGAAAACAAACGCAAGCATCAGTGAAAAAGCTAGTAATTTCTTCATTGTATCATTCCATTCATGCATCTCTCAAACAAGGTTTCCGCCCCAAATGGGGCGGAATTCTTGCTGTTGGTATTGATAATGATGTTATTGACCGAGTTGGTTAAGCATACGATCAATGGCTTCGTTCACGGTTCTTGTATCAGCGTAAATACCTTCAAGAAGGAGCGCTGATTCACTGCGTGCTTTTGAAGATGTGAAATCGCCAAGGAACGCAGGTTCAAAGTTGTAGATGTCCTGTTGAGCCTGTGCAACGGTCGCAGCAAGTGCGAATGGACGTTGGTCCTGCTCAGTAGGCGTGAGATCGTTCGGATCTTTATCGGCAACCGCTAGGAAGTCAACATAGTCAGTTGTTTCAAAAGAACTTTGTCTTACAGGCACATACCCGGTGTTCATTGAGAAGTATGCACTGTTTTCAGCGTTGGTTAGATGTTCGATGATCAACCATGCCGCTAGACGAACGTCATCGGAAGTGTCACTCATGATGGCTACGTTTGGACCTTGTTGGATCGCTGAAAGGTTGCCGTCTTCTTTTTGAATGACAGGTGCTACACCGACTTCAAAGTCGAGGTGAGAAGGATTGTTTTCAGGATCTGGAAGGTTGTAACGCACACCAGCTGTAGATCCCTGGCTCATGCATACATCGCCTTCGACAAAAGGTGTTGAGCCGAATTCTTCATCCCATTCGATAGGAAGGGCGAGGATATTGTCATCCATAAGACCTTGCCAGTAGTTGAGCATGTCACGGGTTTCCTGATTGTCAATAAGGATTTCTCCGTCTTGGTTTGTATAAGGCGCACCGAATTGTGCAGATCCGTTGATGAAGAGGTTATCCGGTGAGTCGTAGTTGAATAGATGTCCGCACTGGTTGTCGCCAGTTCCGATCATGTCATCAGCCATGGCTTCAAGATCCGACCAGTAGATGTATTCATCTGTGCTGAAAGTGTAGCCTTGAGCATCAAAAGCGTCTTTGTTGTAAACTACCATCTCAGTTGATTTTGAGAATGGAAGAGAATACTGATGGCCGTCTTCATATTGTTGGTTTTCTTGCATGAAGCCTTGAATGAAGTCATCACGGTCAACGCCGTACTCATCATGGTCAATATATTCTTCGAGTGGAATAAGCGCTTTACCGGTAAGGTACTCTACGAAGTGGTCAGGATACCCAAGAACGATGTCCGGAGTTTCACCTGATACAACACCTTGCATGGTAGCCTGGCGAAGTCCGTCGTAGCCACCTTGGGAAAGCTGTTCAAGTGTGATGTTGTCATAAGGGAATGATTCCATCATGTCTTCAATCAAGGCGACGTTGTCATCACCAAACGCATGCCACATGTCGACACTGATTTCTTCTGTTGGTACTTCATCGGGGATGTTGATTTCAACATCTTCACCACTGGCCCCGCCAAGGCAAGCGCCAAGCACGAAAACCGAAGTGACCGAGAGAAGAAGTGCAAATAACTTTTTCTTCATTAAAATGAGTCCTCCTAGATATTTTTTATATTTTAAACCTAATTCATTATAACGTATGCGTTTACATCATTGTGTATTTGAGAGTAAGTTGCAAAAATTGTCCTTTAAGCGGTAAAAGTGCTTACCCTTTGATTCCGCTTCTTGAAACACCACGCATGATGTATTTCTTAAGTAGAAGGAACACGATGATCAGCGGTATGGTAACAATCATCGCTGCTGCCATCTGTTCATTGTAGATTGGACGTCCTGCACTTGTAGAGAACGCGTCACGAAGTCCGTTTGATACGAGTTTGAACTCCTGTTTCATACTGATCAGGTTCGGCCAGATATAGGCGTTCCATGTATTCATTGCATTAAGAATGGTAATGGTGATGATGGTAGGCATTCCAACCGGTACCATGATGCGCCATAGGAACTGCCAGTCAGATTTTCCGTCGACTTTGGCTGCATAGTAGAGTTCGTCAGGAACCGTTTTGAAGGCCTGTCTTAAGAAGAATATATAGAATACACTCGTCATGAACGGTGCCGTTTGGGCCATCAAAGCGTCTAGCCATGTCTGCTCTGAAAGCCAGCCGAAGTTCGCAACGGTGATGAAGTTGGTGATAACGAAGATTTCACCAGGAATCATCATGGTCGCAACGAACACCATGAAGAGTGCGTCTCTGCCTTTGAAGTTAAGACGCGCGAAGGCGAATGCAGAGAGAATGGTTGTGAATACCGTACCGGTTGTTGCGACAACCGCAACAGTTACGGTGTTCAATGTGTATCTTATGAACGGTGCACGTTCAAGGGCCGCAGAGAAGTTCGAAAACTGCCATTCGGCCGGATTGATCCAAAGTAGTGGTGGTGAGGTTTCCACCTGAGCGGTTGTTTTAAGTCCTGTAATGATCATCCAGTAGAACGGAATGATAATAAAGAGCGCAAAGAACGTAATCAGTGCATAAAGCCCAGCCATACGGAGTGCTTTTTTGCGTTTGATTTTCTTTTCGTCTTCATAATAGCGTTCAGCAACTTGAGCGACTTCTTCCTGTCCAACTGGAGTTTCTTCGACTTGGTTGTTTTCAACGTTGTTATTGTCTGCCATATTCAATCAACTCCTAATAGTGCACTCGTGTTTTGCTGACTTGGAAATTGATCAGCGTGAATACGAGTGTCACTCCAAACAAGATTATAGATGTTGCTGCCGCTTCACTCAGTGCACCTGGTGAGGCCGCATTGTCGATACCTTCATAGACCAGTGCTACGACGGTAATAAGGCTTTTGTCGTTCCCTGGAGGGCCCAGGCGCTGTCCGAACATTCCGATGACCTGTGTATAGGCTTTGAATGCTCCGATGAAGGAGGTAACGGTGATATACATGATCATAGGCGATAAGAGTGGAACGGTGATGCGTCTGAAAATTCTTGAACGAGACGCTGAATCCACACGTGCCGCTTCATAGTATTGCTTGTCGATTCCTTGAAGACCACTGAGAAACACCATGACCTTGAAGGCAAGTCCGAGCCAAGTGATATAAATGACAAGGGCGAACATGGCCTGTGTCCAGCTTGCGCCGGTGTTAACCCAGTTGATAGGGTTGACGCCGAAGAATCCGAGGAACAGGTTGATCAGTCCAAAGTCTCTGTTGAAGAGGAACGCAAATGCCATCCCGACCGCGATTGCATTGGTAACATACGGAAGGAAGAAGATGGTTTGAAACATTCCCTGAAGTTTCTTGATTCCGTTTAGCCATGCAGAGATAAGCAGGGCCACGATAACGGAAATAGGTACAGAAACGAAGGTGATGAACAGTGTATTTAGAAATGCTTGAGAAAAGTTTTGGTCCTGCATCGCTTCTTTGAAGTTGTCGAGCAAAGTAAACCCTTCGTGGGTACCAAGAAGGTAGTTATAGTCCTGTACAAATGTCAGAAACACCGCGTTGATAATTGGATAGAAAATGAATATTCCAAGCAGCACCAGGGCAGGTGCCAGATAAAACCAGGCTTTTACATTATGTTGGTCCTCTAGCATTTAGACTAGCTCCCCGGTTTCTTTATTGAATACGTGGAATTTTGTAGGACGTACACTGAGTTTGATTTCTGTGCCTGGTTCAACGCGCTCTTCTGAATCGACGATTGCCCTGAATGTTTCGCCTTCTGCGTTGGGTTTTTCGATAATAAGCGTTGTGTCACGACCAATGGTTTCCACTAGGTCGACAGTCACTTTGAAACTTGAACGTTCAACAATTCTGAAGCCTTCGGGACGGATCCCAATCTTGACTTCCTGATCGTCTGCATCGTACTTGGCGATGTTCGCGTCACCAATCATTAGACGGCCGTTTTCAATGCGTCCATCAAAGATGTTGATCGGAGGCGTCCCCAGGAACTTGGCAACAAACATGTTTTGCGGTTTGTCATAGACGTGCTGAGGTTCTCCAACCTGTTGGGTGACACCTTCGCGAAGCACGACGATTTCATCACTGATACTCATGGCCTCTTCCTGGTCATGGGTAACGAAAATCGTTGTAATGCCTGTTTCACGCTGAATACGTTTGATCTCCTCACGTGTTTGTAGACGGAGGCGTGCATCAAGATTGGAAAGCGGTTCATCGAGCAACAGTACGCGTGGTTCCTTGACAAGCGCACGTGCGATTGCGACACGTTGCTGTTGACCACCAGAAAGTTGCTTCGGCTTACGATTCATAAGATGTCCGATTCCAACGAGGTCTGCAATGTTCTGTGCTTTTTGCTGAGCCTCTTCTTTATCCATCTTCACATTTTCAAGTGGGAACATGATGTTTTGTCTCACTGTCATATGCGGGTAGAGTGCATAGTTTTGGAAAACGAGTCCGATCCCGCGATCTTCCGGGGGAACCGGTGTTACCTCTTCATTACCAAAAAAGATTTTACCCTGCGTTGGTCTTAAAAGACCTGAAAGCATGAATAGCGTGGTTGATTTACCGCACCCTGAAGGACCAAGAAGCCCTATAAGTTGTCCAGATGGGATGGTAATATCAAGATTGTCCACTGCTACAGTTTCTTCCGCTTTTTTGGATTGGAAGACTTTAGTCACATTTTGTAGTGTTATTTCCATAATTTTATTCTCTCCTAAACCTAATCATTTTTTGACAATCATTATAGTATACAACATAATAAAAGCGTTTTCTACCTAAAATTCGAAATCGATGAATTTACATTTATTTTCATCAGAAATAAAAAATATTTTCATACGCGAACTAGAATACATTGTTTTGGAAAAGCAACCATACCGCAAAGATAATGGCGGCAACAATCGCCAGTTTGGAAACGACTTTGACGAGACCGATCATGCCTGAAATCACTATCAGTAAAAGGACCGCGCCCCAAATAATCTGTTCTGTGAATGTAAGTGCTTTGGCATAATCTGCTGCAGAATCAATCCAACCGTCGATACGTTCACCAAACATTCCATTCAATTGCTGAATAACCCATCCGAGTCCGGGAATGTTTTCAGCCCAGGATTCTGCTAGAAAAACCAATGAAAACATATGTTTCACCTCTTTCTATAAACTGCCTTGTAAATCAGAGTTTCTTACGCCCTTCAAGCGCCTTGTTAAGCGTAATTTCATCCGCATAACCGATATTCCCGCCGGCGGGCATGCCGTAGGCGATTCGAGTAATGAGAATGTCCGTATCTTTTAAAAGCCTTTGGATGTAAAGCGCCGTAGTCTCACCTTCATCGCTCAGATTGGTAGCCAGTATCAATTCCTTGTGCGCATCATTTCTGAGTCTTTGAAGAAGCGGTTTGATGGAAAGGTCTTCCGGTCCAACCCCATTACTTGGAGACAACACCCCTCCGAGGACATGGTAGAGACCATCATACGTCTTGGTATTTTCTATGACCAAAACATCCCGACTTTCTTCAACAACAAGAATTTTCGATTGATCTCTTCTGGTGTCTTTGCATATCGGACAGATGCCTTGATCGGTGAGATGGCCACATGTTTCACACGGCTTTATTTCGTGCTCGACACGTTCAAGTGTTTCTTTGAACGTGTCGTAATCCTCTTCTTTAAAAGAGGCGATGGTGTGCATGGCGTAACGCTCAGCCGTTTTGCGCCCTACACCCGGGTAGCGCATGAAAACTTCTACCAGATGCTTCAGTGCGTCAGGATAATCCATTGTTTTAGAAGCCTCCTGGCATACCGAGTCCCTGTGTGAACTGCCCCATGGTTTCCTGGGTTTCATCATCGATTTTTTTCATGCAGTCATTCACGGCTGCGGTGATTGTGTCTTCGAGCATTTCGATATCTTCAGGATCGAATGCCTCCTTGTCGATGGTGATGCCTTGCATTTCCTTGGCACCATTGAATTCGACCTGAACGGTTTTTCCACCTGCCTGGCCGTAGAATATGGATGCTTCAAGCTCTTTTTGGGCTTTTTGCATCTCCTTTTGCATTTTTTGTAGTTTTTTTACCATTCCTGGGTTCATGGTTATTCTCCTTTCTTTTCTTTGACAATATCCCCGAAATATTTTCGGGCTTCTTTAACGCCGCCACTGGTGACGTCATCGTAATCTTCTTCATCCTTGGGTATTTCAACTAGACGCGGATGATCAATCGGACTCAATCTTATGAACTCGTCTTCCGATTCACGTGAACGAAATTTTTTGATAAATTCACGGGAGATGTTTTGCCACACGTCCTGAGGCAATGCGAGAAACATCATTTTTCTATCGAAATACTTCTCAAGGATTGTTAATAGCTTTTTCTTTATTCCCGGTTGCATCAGTCGGTTGCACACAACTGGGGATTCGTAGGCAACCAAAATCATGACACCGTTTGTTGCTACAAGATCTCCATCGGTAATCATCTTGGCATAATCAAGTTCATTAGCATCTACGAACCGTTCGATATCATACCACTTCTTGACCATGTCTATTTTCTTTTCGCGGTCGGCGGTATTGAGTACATCTTCTACGAAACGGATGTCAAACGTCTTGTAGTTCTTCTTGGAGAACTTGTTGTAAAGAAAAGTGTATTTGTCCTCGATTGGTGATTCTTTTTCTTCAACTTCTTTTGTTTCGGTTCCGGCTTTCGGATTTACTTCTGGTGCAGCTTCACCCTCTGCCTTGGAATCACTCTGTTTATCCCTCGCATCCGTCTCTTCTCTATACTCTGCATGGGAGGTGTTCGCTTGGGGTTTATTATCCTGTTCGGATTTGTTTTCCAGTGCGTCGAAAACCTTGTCGGCAGGGCTCGTTGTCTTTTCTGATACAGGGGAATTCACTTGATTAGTCGCAACTCTGTTTTCAAGTGATTCAAGTTTGTCTTCAAGTGATTGCACCGTAGCTTCAAGACGTTCGGTCTTCTCACGGGCATTTGAGGCTTCTTTCAATGTGTCATCAACCATCTTGATGAACCCTAGTTCCAAATAGAGTTTTCCATCTGTTGAGAACCGCATGGATTGTTTGGTTTCATTGAGTATGTCCATGTGATGAAACAACAAGGCGTTGCTCATGGTTTCACTCAACGTTTGAAACTGCTGCATCTGATAGAGTGTCTTGGACTCCGTATCTCTTGTGTTCTTCACATAAAGAAGATCTCTGTAAAAAACAATCAAGTCATCGATGATGTGGTCGCTTTCCTTTCCTTCTTCAATGAGACGGTTCAATATGTGAAGCGCCTTTACAGCGTCTTCTTTTTGAACGGATTTGACGATGGAAAGAATGTTTTCCTCAGATACCGAGCCTCTGATGGCATGAACGTCTTCCTTGCTAATCGTGCCTTCACTGAAGGCCATGACCTGATCAAGGAGACTGATCGCATCACGCATGCCTCCTGCGGCCGATTCCGCAATGAGAATCTTCGCGTCTTCCTCAATGTCGATGGATTCCTTATCGATGATCAAGTCAAGACGTTTGAGCATTTCCTTTTTCTGGATGCCTCTGAAATCAAAGCGCTGGCATCTCGAGTGAATGGTTGCGGGAACCTTGTGAGGTTCAGTTGTCGCAAGAATGAAAATTGCGTGTTTTGGAGGTTCTTCAAGCGTTTTGAGGAGTGCATTGAACGCTCCTGTTGAAAGCATGTGCACCTCATCGATGATATAAACCTTGAATTTCCCGACACCCGGGAGATACTTGACTTTGTCACGGATTTCGCGGATTTCATCAACGCCGTTATTGCTGGCGGCGTCTATTTCTATAACGTCATTTATGGAATTGTTGTCTATGCCCTTGCAGATATCACACTCGTTGCAAGGATTTTTAACAGGTGCATTCACGCAGTTCACGGCTTTTGCAATAATTTTCGCAATGCTTGTTTTACCTGTGCCTCTGGGACCGCTAAAAAGATAAGCATGGGCTAGTTTGCCTTTGGAAAGAGCGTTTTTGAATGTCTTCGTGATGTGTTCCTGGCCAGCGACTTCATCAAAATCTTTTGGCCGGTAGGTTCTGTATAAAGCTTTATATGCCATGCTATTCCTCCTTTTGTGTCTCGTTAGGCAGTACGTAGGCTTCTCTTAATTTCTTTGTTTTCATGATGACAATGCGAGCAACCGTCTCTTTTTCGGGCTCACCTTCGAACCGCGCAAGCAAAGTGTCATAATTAAGCGTTTTTGTTTCGCCTTCTTTAAAAACCTTGTACATGTCCGACATGAAATCCCTGAACGTTTCATCTTCATTCAACGCTTTGAAATCATCGGCTTTGTACTTCATCTGTCTTTGCACGGATTTTGAGACTCTCAAGAGAAATTCCCACTCTTCGCTTTCCTGATCGGAATGGGTTTTCGTGTTCTTTGTAAATTTGTTGAAAAGCCATATCAAAAACGGTATCACAATTGGCAAGTACCATACTCTGCCAACCGCTTCCGTAAACGGCATGTCAAAGAAGAAAGGCGCTACAATGCCGTAAAGCAACACCGCAATCAATGTGGATAAAAAGTATCGACCATAATAGGCCAATCCTTTCTTTTTACTAAATACATTCATCTAAATCACCTAGTTCGTATTATACTATAAAACCACTTATTATGATATAATTAATTTGGGTGATAATCATGAACAACGATACCATAGCTGCCATATCCACCGCACTGGGTCCCAGCGCGATAAACATCGTTCGCATGAGTGGAGACGATGTTTTTTCTATTATAAAGCCGCTGTTCAAAGGACCGGATTTAAACGATAAAGAAAGCCATACCATTCACTACGGACGCATCATGGATGGGGACACCCCTGTCGATGAAGTGCTTGTAAGTCTATTCAGAGCCCCAAAAACCTTCACCAGGGAAGATATGATTGAAATCAACTGCCACGGAGGGTCTTTTGTCGCTCAAAGAGTCCTTGAACTGCTTCTTTCAAAAGGCGCGCGCCTTGCAGAAAAAGGCGAGTTCACAGAAAGGGCCTTTTTAAATGGAAGAATCGATCTGACACAGGCTGAAAGCGTCCTCGATATCATAGAAGCGAGAAGCGACTATTCGCTCACCCTTGCAAACAAGGGCTTAGACGGAGAAATATACACGCTCGTCAAAAACCTTCGTGAAGACCTCATTGAAATTGTCGGTCAGATTGAAGTGAACATCGATTATCCTGAATACGACGATGTTGAAACCCTCACGACCGAAATCGTCCTCCCCAAGATAAAGGCACTTAAAACAAGGGTTGAGGAAGTGCTTGGAACAGCCCGCGTAGGGAAAATCATAAGAGAAGGCATTGAAACTGTCATCATTGGAAGACCCAATGTGGGTAAATCAAGCGTCCTCAACGCACTCCTTCGCGAGGAAAAGGCGATTGTTACTGAAATACAAGGGACCACACGAGACGTCGTAGAAGGCGAAATCAATATTGGCGGACTCGTACTCAATCTCATGGATACCGCCGGTATCCGTGATTCAGAGGACATGATTGAAAGAATCGGCATCGACAAATCCAAACAACTGATTGAAAAGGCCGATCTTATTCTTTATGTTCTTAATAACAACGAACCCTTGAGTGAGGACGACAGGAAACTCCTGGAACTCACCAAACATAAAAAACGCATTATCATCATCAACAAAATCGACCTCGAAAGCAAAATTGGTCGGACATTTGAAAACAGCGTTTCGATAAGTGCGCTCAAAAACAAGAACATCAACGTGCTTGAAGATAAAATCAAGGACCTGTTCTTAGAAGGCGAAATCGCCTTCAAGGAAAGTACCTATCTATCCAATACGAGACACATTGCAAAAATGCGTCAGGTAAGCGACATGCTATCAGATGCACAGCAGTCAGCGGAAGGCATGATGCCTGTAGACATCGTGGAAATCGATTTGAGAAGCGCATGGAACACACTTGGCGAAATCATTGGCGAAAGCAAGCACACAGAACTGCTTGATGAACTATTCAGCCGGTTTTGCCTTGGTAAGTAATCAGTCGTCAAACCGGTATTTCCTACCGTCTTTTTCCCATCCCAGTATATTATCCAAATTGACATTGGCAGCCGCTCTGAAAATGGACTTGTCAATGTCTTTGTGTTCGTGCTTGAGTTTTTCAATCAGATCTTTCATTTCTTTTCTTTTTGAAGCGGTCTCACCTGCTGCAACTGTGCACCCACAGTCCATTGGGGCAATGCCCGCCCGTTTCATGATTCTCGATACATCCTTTTCACGGACGAAATAAAGCGGACGAATCAGATCAATGCCTTCAAAATTCTCAGCACTTACTTTTGGCAGCATTGTCTTGAACGTACCTGAATAAAACAAGTTTAGCATTGTCGTTTCTATGACATCATCATAATGATGCCCAAGCGCGAGCTTGTTGCAGCCGTACTTTTCGGCCAGCGAATAAAGGATGCCTCTACGCATGCGCGCACACAAATAACAAGGATAATCAGGTGCCTTTTTAGCCACCACGTCAAAAACCGCCTTGTCTTCTATGATGAGATCGAGACCAAGCAGTTTCGCGTTTTCTTCTATCTTGTTTCTGTTCCAGCTGGAATAGCCAGGATCCATTACAATGAAGACCACTTCGAAATCAACCAAGGGGTGTCTTGTCAATTCCTTGAGCATTCTTGCAAGAAGCAAAGAATCCTTGCCTCCACTAACCGCGACAGCGACTTTGTCACCATCTTCGATAAGGTTGAATTCCTTGATGGATTTGATGAATCTTGACCAAAGTTCTTTTCTGTATTTTTTTATCATGTCTTTTTGAAATGTTTGTTCTACACTCATAGTTTTCTCCTCCAGACCAATCCTACTATATCAAAAAACCACCATCTCGCAAACAATTAAAAAATAATTAAAAATAATTTTATAGAATTATATATAAATATATTGAATTAAATTGAATTGTTGTGTATTATGGGTGTATCTAAAAAGAACACACTATGGAGGTGAGCGTTGTGGGTTTTGAATGGACATCCAGAAAACCAAACGAAGGCGTTGCCACAATCTACGAATCGAATATCACACTAAACAAAAGTGCCAGCGCACATTTTGAACACGCATACAGTGTCTTGCTCGGAATGGACAAAGAGCGTAACCGAATCGCTATCAGACCCGTAACCAAACAAGAATTCGAAAGAGGCACCATCCCCGAAGAAAAACTACACAAGATAACTGTAAGATCAAGTTACGCGCGGGTTTCAAACAAACGATTTATCGAAAAAGTCAGTACTCTCGCCAATCTAGAACTTCACGAAAACAATGCCCTTAAATTCAAAACTACCTGGAACGATGATGAAGACGCCTTGATCATCGATCTCGACCAAAAAGGAGAGACTTTAAAATGAATGAATTCATGATACTCATATGGTTTGGTGTCATCATTCTTGCCGCATTCATAGAAATCACGACCATGGACCTAACCAGTGTCTGGTTTTCAATTGGTGCTGTTTTCTCGTTCATACTTGCCATATTGAACGTGGCACTGTTTTGGCAGATAGCCGCATTCATCGTGCTTTCAACCATTTTGCTCTTAAGTGTACGCCCGCTTGTAAAGAACTACTTCAGAACAAACGTCGTAGGCACCAATGCAGATGCATTGGTCGGCAAGGTCGCAACATGTACCAAAACCATCCATCAAAACGAACGTGGTGAAGTCAAGGTTGATGGACAGTACTGGTCAGCCATAACAAGTGAAAGCAATACGATCGAAGAAGGCGATAAAGTAGAGATTCTTGCGATTGAGGGCAACAAACTGATCGTGGTGAAATCATGACCGCACACGCAGGGCCCTTCAAACGTTTCACCGCATTCATTATAGACATCACGATGATTTTACTTGTAGTATTCACCCTGTTCTCGTTGTTCGTCTCTCCATTTTTGGAAGCCACTACGAACTATGAAACCGGATCGATAAACGAAATGGTCAATCAGGCTGAAGATTTTAACAATGAAGTGGACGCGCTCGAAGAAAAACTTGAAACCGACGATACCTATACACAAAGTGACTTTGACAGGGACTACGTGGCCCTTGAACAAGAATACAACGATCGTTTTGATTCAGCCATGACCTTCATTTACTGGTCTCTCGTATTCAACTGGGGCCTGGCCACACTCGTCAATTACCTGTATAATGGATTTACCAAGGGACAGACACTTGGTAGACGCGCTATGAAAATCTACATGTCAGGACGCATAAGCTGGTGGACACTATTCATCAGAGAAGTGCTATGGAAGTCGTTCTTCTGGGTTTTCACAGTTACTTTCGGAATATGGATTGATTTTCTTCTCATCAGTTTCACCCGCAGCAGAAAAACCATCAGAGATCATGTATCAGGAACCAGAATACTCTTAAAGGATATCGTATATCCTTTCTGATATAAAAGAATTCAAGGAGGAATTAAGCTATGCCAGGATCATTTGGAATTATTCTCACCATTGTCATCATTGTTGTAATACTTGTTTATCTCGGTACACGCTTCACCATTGTCACACAGGCGAACCGCTACATTGTTGAGCGCCTTGGTGGCTACTATGCAACCTGGGACGTCGGAATCCATTTCCTTATCCCGTTCATTGACGGGATAAGGAAATGGATTCCGACGTCCCAGGTTGCATAGTAGCCACCAAGGC